>Ga0302309_10000897_pt1 | contig 30530 bp, 33 predicted proteins | sample III_Palsa_N1_1_FD_200453 | JGI IMG/M metagenome (GOLD analysis project Ga0302309, IMG submission 200453) | Peat permafrost microbial communities from Stordalen Mire near Abisko, Sweden - III_Palsa_N1_1 | ecosystem: Environmental > Terrestrial > Soil > Palsa > Peat permafrost | place: Sweden... | reverse complement strand
CCGTTCCCGAAGGTCCATCGAATAGGGAGCCGTCATCCAGGCTGGCCTCCTTGCTCAGCATGGACTTTGAATCACCTCACGCCTGATTTGAGAATCCCGATTCCGTCAAATCGCGACACGCTCTAGATGTCAAATCGACGCGCGCCGCCATTAGCGCCGGTCGCTATTGGCGCGGTGGGTAAATCGTGAGCGAAATATCGCCATAGGACGCGCCCTTCAGGGACAGCTATTGACGGCTCCGGGCTTCCCGTCGCCTCATCTGTTGCGATCGCGTTCGCGCTGATCCGGGGGGATGCGACGCATGGCTAGTCTCGCGATGGATACGCCGCCGCGCCGACTTAAGGTCAGTCATGTGCTCGCCGTGGCGGCGGGCAATGGGCTCGAATTCTTCGACTTCCTGCTCTACTCGACCTTCGCCATCTACATCGGCAAGACCTACTTCCCGTCGCACAATCCGACCGTCAGCCTGTTGCTGTCGTTGGCCACCTTCGGCATCGGCTTCGTCACCCGCCCCATCGGCGGCCTGGTGCTTGGCCGGTTGGGTGACCGGCTCGGCCGCACGCGGGCGATGATGATCTCCTTCATGCTGGCGGCCGTGGGAGTCTTCGGCATCGCGGTGACGCCGGGCTATGCTCAGATCGGCATCGCCGCCCCCGTCATCGTCATCGTCGCCCGGCTGATTCAAGGCTTCGCTCTCGGCGGCGAGGTCGGACCCAGCACGGCCTATATGGTTGAGGCCGCGCCTGAGAACCGCCGCGGTTTCTTTGGCGGCATGCAGAGCGGGAGCCAGGGCGTGGCCTTCATGGCCGCATCCCTGGTCGCCTTGATCCTGTCCATGACCCTGTCGGCGGCGGCGCTGCAAAACTGGGGCTGGCGCATCGGCTTCGTGATCGGCCTGTCGATCGTGCCCTTCGGCATTCTGGTCCGGCGCAGCCTGCCGGAGTCCGCGCCGCATCTGACATTGCCGGGATCCGAGCCGGTCCGCGAGCCCGTGCCGTGGAAGCTGGTGGTGCTCGGCCTGATGCTGCTCACCAACGGCACCATCTCGACCTATGTCGGCAGCTATATGACCACCTACGCCATGGACACCCTGCATATGGGGGCTCAGGGCGCGTTCGGCGCCGGCGTGATCAACGGGGTCTGCACCCTGGTGTTCGTGCCGCTGGGCGGATGGTTGTCCGACCTGTTCGGCCGCCGCCTGTTGCTGTTCGGCGGCTTGCTCGTCTCGGCGGCGGCCACCATTCCCGCCTTTGTAATGGTCATCGCCCATCCCACGCCCCTGATCCTCGATCTGGCCGTGGCGGCGATCGCGATACCGTCTTCGCTGGGCGGCGCGGCGATCCTGACCGCACTGACCGAGTCGTTTCCGCCCCGCATGCGCAGCCTGAGCGTCGGCCTGGTCTATGCCGTCGCCATCTCCATCTTCGGCGGCACCACCCAGCTGGTCATCGCCTGGCTGATCCACACCACCGGCCAGCCGCTGGCGCCGGCCTATTATCGGGTCGCCGCCTCCGCGATCGGCCTGCTCGCCATCTGCTTCCTGCCCGAGTCCGCGCCGATCCGGTTGCAGAAGACAGAGTTGGCAGCTGTTCCAGCGGAATCGTACAAGGCGGCTTGAGGCCGTGATTTGCTTGCTCCGCCCACGCCGCATCGGCCATAAGGCGGCATGGATGAAAACCTGTTGCATGAGGTCGTCGCCGCCGCGCTGAAAGCGGGGGCCGACGGCGCCGAGGCGGTGGCCGCCGAACGGCAGTCGCTGTCAATCACGGTGCGCAATAGCGCGCTGGAAGAGGTCGAGCGCGAAGAGGCGCGGGACCTGGGCCTGCGTGTCTTCGTAGGCAAGAAGCAGGCGACCGTGTCGGGCTCGGATCTGTCCGCCGACGCCCGCGCCCGCCTGATCGAGCGGGCCGTCGCCATGGCCCGGCTTGCCCCGGACGAGCCCTACGCTGGCCTTGCCGATGCAGAGCGCTTGGCGCGCGGACCGTTTCCGGACCTGGAGCTGTTCGACGCCACCGAGCCCACAGCGGCCCAACTCGAAGAGCAGGCCCGCGAGGCGGAGACCGCGGCGCGCGCCGTGCAGGGCGTGAGCAACAGCGACGGGGGGTCAGCCTCCTGGTCGGCCTCGCGCTGGCGCCTGGTCACCTCGACCGGCTTTTCCGGCCTGCATGAGGCCACTGGCTTCTCCCTCTACGCCACCGCCCTGGCGCAGGATGAGAATGGCATGGAGATCGGCGGCGAGGGCCGCAGCCAGCGCTGGCAGGCGGAACTGCCGACACCCACCGCTATCGGCACGGAGGCCGGCCATCGCGCGGTTCAGCGCCTGGGCGCGCGCAAGATCGCCTCGACCACCGCGCCGGTCATCTTCGAGAACCGCCTCGCCTCGTCCCTGATCGGCCCTCTGATCGGCGCTATCGCTGGTCCGGCCATCGCCCGCGGCACCTCCTTCCTGAAGCACAAGCTGGGCGAGAAGCTGTTTTCAGACACCGTCAACCTGATCGAGGACCCGCACCTGCCGCGCCGGCTGGGGTCGAGTCCCTACGACGATGAAGGCGTGGCCAATCAGCGCCGCGCTCTGATCGACAAAGGTGTCCTGACCACCTGGCTGCTCAACAGCTCTTCCGCCCGCCAGCTGGGCCTGACCACCACGGGCCACGCCTCGCGCGGACTGGCCGGGCCGCCGGGGGTATCGACCTCCAACCTGACCCTCGAGCCTGGCGACCGCGATCTGGCCGGCTTGATGGCCGACGCTGGGGAGGGCCTGCTGGTCACCTCCATGTTCGGCCCGTCCCTCAATGGCAATACCGGCGACTGGTCGGTGGGCGTCTCAGGCCATTGGTTCGAAAAGGGCGAGATCGCCTATCCGGTCAACGAGATCACCGTCGCGGGCAACCTGATCGATATGTACGGGCGGCTGGTGGTAGGGGCGGACCTGGAGATCCGAGGCTCGGCCAATTCGCCGTCCCTCCTTATCGACGCCCTGGCGATCGCGGGCCGATGACCGAAACGGCGCTCGCGGATCTGGACCTGATCCGCGAGGCGGCCATCGTCGCCGGCGAGATGGCCGTGGGCTTTCGCACGGCCGGCCTGGAGCGGCACGACAAGGCGGACGGCAGCCCCGTCACCAATGCCGACCTCGCCGTCGACGCCTATCTGCGAACCACCCTCATGGCGGCCCGGCCAGACTATGGCTGGCTGTCCGAAGAGACGGCGGACGATCCGGCCAGGCTGTCGCGCCAACGTGTCTTCATCGTCGATCCCATCGACGGCACCCGCGCCTATATCCGCGACAAGCCTTGGTGGGGCGTCTCGATCGCAGTGGTGGAGAACGGCCGGCCGATCGCCGGCGTGGTCGCCGCGCCCGATCGCGGCGAGGTGTTCGAGGCGACCGCCGGCGGCGGGGCGCGCATGAACGGCCAGCCCATCGTCTGCAGCGACGCCCTGGATTTGGAAGGCTCGGCCATGCTGGCGGACCTGGCCATGCTCAAACACCCGGCCTGGCCGACGCCGTGGCCGGAAATGCGGGTGGAGAGCCGCAACGCCATCGCCTACCGGCTCTGTTCGGTGGCCTGCGGCGACGTCGACGCCATGCTGGCCTTGTCGCCGAAGAACGAATGGGACATGGCGGCCGGCGACCTGATCGCCGTCGAGGCCGGCTGCCTGGTCACGGATCACCAGGGCCGGCCACTCGGTTACAATCAGCCCAAACCGGTCTCGGCCAGCCTTGTCTGCGCGGGTCCCGCGCTGCACCGGTTGATCTTGTCGCGCACCCAGCCTATCGACCTGCCGAATTGATGAGGAGGGGCGTATGCCCGACAAACAGCTTCTGCACATGGTTATCGGCGGCGAGCTGAAAGAGATCGGCGGGACCGAATTCCGCGATCTGAAGAAGGTCGAATGGGTCGGCGCCTATCCCAACTACGCTGAGGCGCGCGCGGCCTGGAAGACCCGCGCCCAGGCCACGGTCGACAACGCCCTGATGCGCTACTTCATCATCCATGCCCACAAGCTGATGGACCCGCATGAAGACGGGCACGAAGATCACGCCCACTAGGGGCTGAGGCGCACCAAGCGCCGCGCGTTGTGTCACGAAACGCCGCTAGGCTTGTTGTCTCCGTTGAAGACAGCCAGCCGCGCGGGGTGTGAGATGAAGGCGCTTTCCGGTCTGCTTATCGTTTTGACGCTTGCCGGCGCGCCCGTGCTGGCTGATCCGCCCACGTCATCCGCTCCGCTGGCGGCCCCCGCGACCACGACGGATGGCAAGACCGCGGTGGAGGGGCTGACCATCAGGGGCAAGCTGCCGTCCGGCAAGCGCTGCGGCGAGACCGATAAGGCCTGCCTGACCGTGGCCGCCAAGGAGATTTGGGACAAATACCCCCACGAGATCGCCCTCTATTGCGAGAAGGAGCGGATGCGCCGCTCCTCCGACCGGGTGAACAAGGAGGCGATGTTCGGCGACACGCCCGGTGTCGAGACCAATATCAACTCGCATCTGCCCACGGCGCTGGAGGTGGTCTGCAGCTACAAATCCACGCCGCCGGTCGCCGACAAGCCAGCAAACTGAAGCTCCGAGCCACTCTGGAGGCCGCCCTTTATTGACGCGCCGCACAGCCTCTGGCCAAAGTCCGCCCAATGCGCGTTCTTGTCACCGGAGCCTCGGGCTTTGTCGGCCGCCACGCCGTCTCCGCCCTGATCGGCGCGGGCGTCGAAGTGCACGCCGTGGCGCGTGAGACCCTGCCGATCGACTGCGCCTGGCACCAGCTGGACCTGCTCGATCCGGACAACTCCCAGCGTATCGCCCGCGAGGTCAAGCCGGACGCGGTGCTGCATCTGGCCTGGTGCGTCGACCACGGCGTCTTCTGGACCGACCCGGCCAACGCCAACTGGGTGGCCGCCAGCCTGATCCTGGCGCGGGCGGCGGCGGAGGCGGGCTGCACCCATTTCACCGGCGTCGGCACCTGTTTCGAATACAATTGGCCGTCCACCGAGGACTGCAACGAGCGCACAACGCCGCTCGCTGGCCACACCCTGTATGACATCGCCAAGAGCAGCGCCCGCTCGGTGCTGGACGCCCTGTTCGCCTCGCAAGGCCTGGGGTTCGCCTGGGCGCGGCTGTTCTTCCTCTATGGCCCTGACGAAGACCCACGTCGGCTGGTGGCCAGCGTGGCGCGCGCCCTGGTTCGGGGCGAGGCCGCCCGTTGCTCGCAAGGCCTGGCGGTGCGCGACTTCATGGATGTGCGCGACTGCGGCGCGGCGCTGGCGGCGATCACCCTGTCGGGCGCGACCGACACCATCAATGTCGGCGCCGGCCATGGCGCGCGGGTGGCCGAAGTGGCCTCCATGCTGGGCCAGCTGGCCGGCCGTCCCGACCTGATCAAGCTGGGCGCGCTGCCCGACCGCGCCGACGAGCCGGTCCGCATCGTCGCCGACACCACACGGTTGACCACCGAGGTGGGTTTTCGCCCGCGCTTCGATCTGGAAAGCGGCCTGAAGGACGCGCTGGACTACTGGCGCGCCGAGGCGAAACAGACGGCGTCGACCTAGGCCGCATCCCCGATCAACGTCAGGGAATCGTCCGCGGTCGAGCCAACCGCGGTAGCGAGGGCGGCGAACAGGCCGTCTTCGGTGATTGGGCGGGCGAGGTAGCCCGAGGCGCCGCTGGAGAGCACGTCACGCTCCGGGCTGGTCGACGTGGCGCAGGTCATCAGGATGATGTGGGCCGGCGCGCGTTTGGAGACGGCCTCGTGAGCGTGGATGGTGCGGGCCGCGATCAGGCCGTCCATCACCGGCATGTCGATATCCATGAGCACCAGGTCGAAGTCCCAGGCGTCGGCCGCCGCCACCCCGTCCTGCCCGTTCACCGCCTCATGCAGGTCCACGCGCTCGCCCAGCATCAAGCGTAGCGTCTGGCGATTGACCGGATGATCCTCGACCACAAGGACGCGCGGCCTGCGCGTGGCGGGCGTTGCGGCGTTATCGATGGTGACAGACTGACTCATTCACCACGATTAGGCCGCGAAAGTACGAACATTCGGTAAGCATTCGACCGCGCGCGCATTTTCGCCGCGCACTACTCCCGCTTGATCATTTGCTCCGTCAGGATCGTACCCCACCACTTGGCGCGGAACTCGGCCTTCATCGCCACGGGGTCGTAGGCGTCGCTCTCGACCCAGTCGGTGAAACTCATGCCTTTGGGCTCGGCGTCGGCGAGGTAGCGTTCGAACACATAGTCCAGCACCCCGGTCTTGCCGGCCTTCACGTGCAGATAGCTGAGCGACAGTTGGTTCAGCGCCTCGCGGATCGGCTGGCCCAGGCGGAAGTGGGAATAGAGCACGCTCATGATCCCGGCTCGGTCCGCGCCGGACTTGCAGTGCATCAGCGCCGGATATTCGATGGTGTCGAACATCTCCTTGGCGCCTAACACTCGAGCCCGCGAAGGGACTTCACGGGACGTGACGGTGAAGTCGATCAGGGTCAGGCCCAGCCGCTCGCAGGCGTCTCGCTCCAGCGCATAGAAGCTGGCGTCGAACCCGCCGCGCAGGTTGATGATGGTCTTGACGCCTTTTTCCTTCCATTGCCGAAACTGGAACGGCCAGGGCTGGTTGGTGCGCACCAGCTCGGGGCTGATCCAATGGGCGTTCTGAAAGCCCAGCCTCAAGTAGGCGTGGTCGTTCCAGAGATAGTCCAGCACGGTCCGTGTGCGGCCGTTTTGCGTGGTAAGGTCAAATGGGGTCAAAATTGGCTGCGCGCTATAAGGAAACGGTTTAGCCAGCCCCTCATAATCGCCATGTTCAGCGAATTGAAGAACAACCGACGCGCCGAGGCGTAATTCTGGGGCGCGATTGACGCAATGAAAGCCGCGACGCATTGACTGACGCCGATCCAAAACAAGCCAAGAAAACCCCGCGGGTTCGCAGCGTCGCGCTGCGAGTCTGGGGCGTCTACCTGACTCCCTATCGCTGGCACATGGTGTTCGCGGCCCTGGCGGGAATTGTTGTCGCGGCGGCGACGGGCGCCATTTCAGGCATTCTGAAGCCGGCGATCGACCAGTTGTTCGGCGACCACCCGCCGCCCCTGGCCTGGGTGTATTTCCCCGTGGCGATCGTTGCTCTGGCGATTCTCAGAGCCGTCGGAGGGGTGTCCCAGGTCTGGACCACCAATACGGTCGGCCACAAGGTGGTCGGCACGATGCAGTCGGACCTGTTCGACTCCATCATCCGCTCGGACCTCGCCACGCTTCGCAGCCGTCATTCGGGGTCGATCGTCTCGGCGATGCTCTATGACGCCTCGATGGTCCGCACGGCGGCCACCTCCTCGATCATCAACTACATGCGCGAAAGCCTCATACTGGTGTCCCAGCTTGTGGTGATGATGTTCAACGACTGGTCGCTCACCCTCGGCATATTATTGACCGGACCGGTGGCCATGTTCCTGATCCAGCGGTTTTCTCGCTGGGTAAAGAAGGCCGCGACCAAGGCCATGAACGAGACCGCCGGCTTCTCCACCGCGGTCATGGAGGGCATCGACGGGGTCAAGATCGTCAAGATCGACAACCGCGAATCCTACGAGATCAACCGGGTGAAGGACGCGATCGGGCGGCGTCAGATCCACATCATCAAAGGCGCCAATATCGGCGCCTCGCTGGCGCCGACGCTGGAAGTGGTCGGGGCCTTCGCGCTCGGCGGTGCGATCTCTTACGGCGCCTGGCAGCATGCCCATGGCCAGATGACGGTCGGAGGCATGTTTTCATTCGCCCTGTCGCTGGGCATAGCCTCCCAATCCCTGCGTCAGCTCGGCGTGCTGCAATCCACCTTCGTCGAGGGCTTCACCGCCGCCGCCCGGATGTTCGAGCAGATGGACGTGAAGCCGCTGGTGGCTGATGCCCCTCGCGCTGGGGTGCTCGATCATCGCGCCGGCGGCCTGGCCTTGGACCATGTGTCGTTCAGCTATGGCGTCGATGGCGAGGCGGCGCTCAGAGACGTCAGCCTGAAGGTCGATCGCGGTGAGACCATCGCCCTTGTCGGGCCATCGGGCGGTGGCAAAAGCACCATCCTCAGCCTGATCCCGCGTTTCTATGATGTCAGCGACGGTTCGGTCAGGATCGACGGCGACGACACGCGCACCCTGACCCTCGCCTCGTTGCGCGACCAGATCGGCCTCGTCACCCAAGAGACCTTCCTGTTTGACGACACCATCCGCGCCAACATCGCCTATCCTCGGCCGGAGGCGTCCCAGGCCGAGATCGAGGCCGCCGCCCGCGAAGCCGCCGCGCACGACTTCATCCTCTCCCTGCCCAATGGCTATGACACCCAGGTCGGCGAGGCCGGTGCGCGGCTGTCCGGCGGCCAGCGGCAGCGCATCGCCATCGCCCGCGCCTTCCTGAAGAATGCGCCGATTCTGTTGCTCGACGAGGCCACCAGCGCCCTCGACACCGAGAGCGAGGCGCAGGTGCAGGCCGCGCTCGAACACCTGATGGAGGGCCGCGCCACCGTGGTGATCGCCCACCGGCTATCGACCGTGAAAAACGCCGACCGCATCTACGTCATCGACAAAGGCAGGGTGGTGGAAGCCGGCTCCCACGCTGAGTTGGTGCGCGCGAAGGGCCTCTATGGCCGCCTCGCTCAGGCGCAGGACCTGGAGCCTGCGCCGGAGGCTGTGGAGTGAAGAGTCTTTTCCGATCCGCCCTCGTCCAGGGGACCCTGGCGATCCTTTTGGCCACCTATCTCGATGTGGTGCTGGCCACCATTCGCTGGCGCTATGTGGACACCGAGGCGGCGGACACCGCCATCGCCTCGCCCAACGGGGTGATCGGCTGCTTCTGGCATGGCCGCATCGCGCTCGCCATGGTTTGCCGCACCGTGCTGAAGGACAAGCCGAGGCGGGTGTTCATCTCCCTGTCCCGCGACGGCGACTTCATCGCCAAGGCTGTCGATCGCATGGGCGTGCCCGCCATCCGCGGCTCGGCCGGCGCCAAGACTAAGACCAAGGGCAAGGGCGGCGCCAAAGCCCTGAGGCAGGCCCTGACTTTTCTGGAAGAGGGCGGCTGCATGATCATCACCCCGGACGGGCCGCGCGGCCCCAATCAGGTGATGCAGGACGGCGTGGTGACCATGGCGCGGATGAGTGGCGCGCCGGTCTTCATGTTCGGCCTCGCGGTCAGTTCCGCCATTACGCTGAAGAGCTGGGACAAGGGCAAGCTGCCCCTGCCGTTCGGGCGGGGATGCGCGGTGTTCGCCGAGGCCGGCCATGCGCCACGCGACGCCGACGCCGAGACCCTCGAAGTGCTTCGGTTGGATTGGCAAAGGCGCTTGAGCGCCGCCCAAACGCGTGCCGAGGGTATCCTGGCCGGGACCTGCGATTGACCAGGCCGGCGTCCCTGGCGCTCTACGGCCTGGCGACGCGCCTGATCGAGCCCTTCGCGCCGGTCTTGCTGCAACGGCGCATGGCGCGTGGCAAGGAAGACCCGGCGCGGCTGGGCGAACGGCTCGGCCATGCCGGACGGCCACGGCCTGAAGGCGTGCTGGTCTGGCTACATGGCGCGAGCGTCGGCGAGACCTTGTCGCTCGTCGCCCTGGTCGAGGCCCTGGCGTCGGCGCGGCCTGACATCACCATCCTGGTCACGTCCGGCACCCACACCTCCGCCGCCCTGATGGCGGAACGTCTGCCGGCGGGCGCCATCCACCAGTATCTGCCGCTCGACGGACCCTCCGCGACCGCACGTTTCCTCGACCACTGGCGGCCCAGCCTCGGCGTCTTCGTCGAAAGCGAGCTGTGGCCAAACCTGCTGTTGGCGGCGCGAGACCGTGGCGTGCGCCTGGCCCTGCTGTCCGCCAAGCTATCCGAGGCCAGCTTCAAGGGTTGGCGGCGCGCGCCGGGCGCGGCGCGGCGGCTGCTGAGCGGCTTCGATCTGATCCTGGCCCAGGACGGCCGCGCCGCGGAGCGCATCGCGGCCCTGGGCGGCGTCGTGCAGGGCGTCGCTGATCTCAAGTTCGGTGCGGCCCCCTTGCCGGTGGACGCCGGTCTTGTGGCGGCCCGCAAATCCGACCTCGGTGATCGTCCGATGATCCTGGCCGCCAGCACCCATCCAACGGAAGAGGCGCTGATCCTGGCGCGCTGGCGGGCGCTTGTCGCCGAACGCGTCGACCGGCCGCTGCTGGTCATCGTGCCGCGCCATCCCGAGCGCGGCGCGGCCGTCGCCGACTCCGCCCGGCTCGAGGGGCTCACCCCCGGACTGCAAAGCACCGGCTCGGCCCTCGACGGCGAGGTGTTCGTCGCCGATGCCCTTGGCCAGCTCGGCCTATGGTTCCGGCTGGCGCGTCTGGTGGTGATGGGCGGGAGCTTTGTGGACGGCGTAGGTGGCCACAACCCCCTCGAGCCGGCCCGTTTGTGCGCGCCGGTGGTGTCCGGCCATCACGTCGAGAACTGGGCCACGGTCTATCGCGAGTTGGAGGCGGCTGGCGCGGTGCTGATGACGGCGGATGCGGCCGGCCTGGACGCCAGCCTGCGCCAGGCGCTGGACGCGCCGGAATCCCTCGCCGCGATGGCCGATCGGGCGCGCGACTATGTCGCCGGCCGGGATGAAACGGCTCGCGCGGTGGTGGGCCAGGTGCTCAGGCTGGCGCCATGAAGCTGGCCACGCCTAGATGGTGGTATTCCCGCACGCCCCGCCGGCTGATGGCCACGCGCGCCCTGGCCGCGCCTGTCTCCTGGATATGGGCCGCGACGACCGCTCGCCGGATTGCGCGCACACAGCCGGCGGACCCGGGTATCCCGGTGATCTGCGTCGGCAACGTCACCATGGGCGGCGTGGGCAAGACGCCGATCGTTCGCGAGCTTCTGGCCCGTCTCACCGCCCGAGGTCTTGCTGCTCACGGCCTGTCGCGTGGGCATGGCGGCCGCCTGAAGGGACCCACGCGCGTGAGTCTGGATCAGCACACCGCTGCCGATGTCGGCGACGAGCCGCTGATGCTGGCGCGAGAGTATCCAATCTGGATTTCGAGGGATCGCCCTGCCGGCGCCATGGCGGCGTCCGAGGCCGGTGCTCAGGTCGTTGTGATGGATGACGGATTCCAGAACCCGTCGTTGAAGAAGGCTTTCTCGTTAATCGTGGTCGATGGTGAGACCCGGGACGATGAATGGCCCTTCGGCGATGGCTCGGTGTTCCCGCTCGGCCCCATGCGCGAGCCCCTGGCCGCTGGCCTGGCGCGGGCTGACGCAGTGGTGGTGCTGATGCCGGCCGACCTCGCCGAACCCGATCCGGAACTGCTCGCCCTGTTTGGCGACACGCCCGTGCTGATCGCCCGGCTCGAGCCTGCCGCGCCGCCGCCGAGCGGGCCGCAGGTTGGTTTCGCCGGCGTCGGCAAGCCCTGGAAGGTGGAGCGCTCGCTGGTGGCCGCCGGCTGCGACCTGGTCGATTTCGCGCCTCTGGCCGACCACGCCGCCCTGTCAGAGGACGACCTGCGCGCCCTGGCCGCCCGCGCGCGCAAGCTGGGCGCCGGCTTGGTCACGACCGAAAAGGACTGGGTGAAACTCCCCCCCGACTGGCGAGCCAAGATCGCCGCCTGGCCTGTACGGGCGCGGTTCGAGAACGAGACGGCGTTGGACGAGATGCTGGCGGCGGTGACCTCGCGCCCCTAAGGCCGCCCGGTCATCGACCGATGATACGGGCCTCTTGCACATAGTCGAAGCCGCCGTGCCCCGGCCAGGCTCGGCCGTCCGGATAGCGCAACTCAATTCCAGCGAGATCCTTCTCATCCGCCAGACGCATATTGACGCCCAACTGGACATTCCCGAACTTGGATACGGCGCTCGGGGTCAAAACAAAGTGTGTCGTCGAACCGCACTTTGCGCAGAACTGAATTTCCGAGGCGGGGTCGTCCTTGTCGTCCCGGCTGTATCCCGTCGTCGTCCCTTCGACGCCGACGTCTGAAGGATGGAAATAGGCCCACCGAGCGCCCGACTTGCTACAGAGCGTGCAGTTACATTCGTTGATGAAGTCCGGCCGCTTTGGGGTTTCGATTCGGACTTGGCCGCAGAGACATGAGAGCTTCAGCATTCGACTAAGATGACTTTATTCCGCCCCCGCCTTCACCGCGAACTTCCACGCCGCCTCGCCCAGTAGGGGCACGCGCGCTTCCATCGCCGCGGCTTGCGGGCTGTTGGCCGTGCCGTCGCGGGCGCGGCCGACGATGCCTTGGCAGATTCCGGCCAGGCGGAAGATGTTGTAGGAGAAGTACCAGTTCAGGTCCGGCAAGCTGCTGCGGCCGGTGAGCCGGCAGTATTCGGCGACCACGTCTTCAAGGCTCGGGATGCCGGTCTTCTCATAGTCCGGAATGTTGGAAATCGCCCCGTTCACCCACTGCATCAGCAGGTTGGAGAAGTCGGCCAGCGGATTGCCGATGGTCGACAGCTCCCAGTCCAGCACGGCCACGACGCGGGCCTCGGTGGGGTGGATGACCATGTTGTCGAGCCGATAGTCCGCGTGGACGATGGACGACTGGTCGTCCTCCGGTACGGTCTTGGGCAGCCATTCGATCAGCCGCTCGATGGTGTCCAGATGCTGGGTCTCGGAGGCCTTGTACTGTTTGGTCCAACGATCGATCTGGCGCGCCATATAGTTGCCGGCGCGTCCGAAATCCTCAAGGCCGATGGCCTTGTAATCGGTGTTGTGCAGGTCGGCCAAGGTCTTGACCGAGGCCATGTGGATGGCCCGGCGCTCGGCGGGCTCATAGCCAGGCAGGGATTGGTCCCACAGGATCCGCCCCTCGACCATGTCCATAACGTAGAAGATGGTGCCGATCACTGTGTCGTCGGTGCACAGGCCATAGGTGCGCGGCGCGGGAAAGCCGGTGGGATAGAGGGCGCTGATCACCCGGTATTCGCGGTCCACCGCGTGGGCGGATGGAAGTAGCTTGCCAGGCGGCTTACGGCGCATGACGTATTTCTTGGACGGCGTGATCAGCTGATAGGTCGGGTTCGACTGGCCGCCCTTGAACTGGCGCACTTCCAGCGGGCCCTGATAGCCCTCGACATTCTGCTTCATCCAAGCGTCGAGGCGGGCTTCTTCGAACTTATGGCTCTCGGCCACCGGCTTGGTGCCGGAGTTCAGCGCTTCGCGCGCCTGTTCGGTGGCTTCCTCGGCCATGACGTTCCCTCTTACGATCGTTTGAACCCACTCTAGCGAGTGGTATGCGGCCTTGCAAAGCCGCTTAGCGGCCGAGCGCGCGCCAGCCGATGTCGGTGCGATGGAAGCCGCCGGGCCAATCGATCTTGTCGACCACCGTATAGGCTCGGTCGCGGGCGTCCTTAAGCGAGCCTGCCCGGGCGCAGATGTTCAGTGCGCGACCCGATCCTGCGATCAGCGCGCCATCGCCGCTCCGGCTGACCCCTGCGTGAAACACCACCACTGCGTCGCCGAAGTCCTCCTCGGCGCCCTCGATCACTGATCCGGCGTCGGTGGCTTTGCCGGGATAGCCCTTGGTGGCCAGCACCACGCAGATGGCCGCCTCGTCACGCCAGGCCGGCGGCGCAAGCTCGGCCAGACGCCCCTGGGCGCAGGCCAGCAGGTAGGGGACGATGTCGCTGTCCAGGCGCAGCATCAGCACCTGGCATTCCGGATCGCCAAAGCGGACGTTGAACTCGACCAGCTTGGGCCCGTCCTTGGTGACCATCATCTCGCAGAAGATCACCCCGCGATAAGGTGAGCCCTCGGACGCAATTCCGGCGAAGGCGGGCTCGATCAGCCGGGTTCTGGCGGCGTCAATCACCGCCTCGGTCAGGACCGGAGCCGGCGTATAGGTTCCCATGCCGCCGGTATTGGGCCCGACATCGTTGTCGAAGGCGCGTTTGTGATCCTGGGCGCCGCCGAAGATGAGGCTTTGCTCGCCGTCGCACAGGGCGAACAGAGAGGCGATCTCGCCTTCCAGAAACTCCTCGATCACCACCCGCGCGCCCGCAGCGCCAAAGCCGCCGCCCAGCATGTCGTCGATGGCCGCTTCCGCCTCGGCGCGGGTCTTGGCGATGGTGACGCCCTTGCCCGACGCCAGGCCGTCCGCCTTGATCACAAAGGGCGCGGTGAACCGGTCCAGGAAGGCCTTGGCCGGCGCCGGCGCCTCGAACACGCCATAGGCGGCGGTGGGCAGGCCGTGCCGGTCGCAGAAGGCCTTGGTGAAGGCCTTGGAGGTCTCCAGCTGGCCGGCGGCGGCGCTGGGGCCGAAACAGGGAATGCCTAGTTTTTCGAGCCTGTCGGCCAGGCCGACCTCGACCGCGCTTTCCGGACCGATCACCACCAGGTCGGCGCTGATTTCCTGCGCCAGCGCGACCAGGCCATCGACGTCGGTGGCGCTGACCGGGCGCGTCTCCGCCAGCTTGGCCATGCCGGTATTGCCCGGTGCGCACACCAGGCGGGTGAGCAGGGGCGATTGGGCGATCTTCCAGGCCAGGGCGTGTTCGCGTCCGCCGGCGCCGACGAGCAGAATGTTCATGCGCGCGGCTTTGAAGCCCGCGCGGCTTCAGGTCAAGCGAGGGCTAGAAGGAAAGCCGCAGGGCGGCCTGCGCCACCGTCTGGGACTGCGCCGGACTCTCGCCCGACACCTCGAAGCGCTCGGGGCGATTGCTCTGCACATGCATGACTTCGATCAGACCGGAAACGTGGGCGCCCAAGGGCTTGCGATAGTCGGCGGTCAGGGCCCAGCCATGCTCCTGGGTCAGGCCGTAATCGGCTGGCGCCTTGTCGGTGGTTGAAAAGGCGTCGATGCGCCCGCTGACGGAGTCGTCGCCAAGCGCTCGCGTCACCATCAGATAGGCGGCGTCGAAGTCGGTATTCACCGAAATGATCGGCGCGACATAGCCGACCTGGGTATTGCCCGCCAAAGCCTGCGCCGACAGATGCGTCCTATCGTCGATGTCGTATCGGGCGCCGGCCTCAATGAACCGCGTCCCCCAGGCGTATTGATCATTGGCGTTTTCCGAGAACCGGTCGCCGCGATTGTCGTAGTAGAACAGGTTCAGCGCGGCGCGGTCGCTCGGCGCCCAGTCCAGGCGGGCATAGACCCCGACCCTGTGGTCGACATCCAGCACCGGATAGGTCACCGGCGGCTGGTTCCACGCGATGAAGGGGCTGAGCGGCGGCAGGGCGTAGCGGCCTGAATCCGTCGGCCGCACGTCGTCGAACGACCAGCCGCGCAAGGCCATGAGCGTGCCGGCGGTGTCGTCGAAACCGAATAGGCCGACCGTGGCGCCGATCTGCTCATCGCCCAGGTCCCGGCTCAGCGAGACCTCCGCGGCGACGACCTTCACCTCTTCGCCGATCCAGCTGTCGATGGCTGAGGGTGTGATGGTCTCGGTCGGGGTCCAGAACGGCCCGGCGTTTTCCAGCGACACCGGTGGATAGAACAGGCCGGCGCGGAAGGCCGGACGCCAGCCGTCGACGGGCAAGGGCTTATAGCGAACATAGGCCTCGCCAATGCCGACGCCGTGCTGATGTTCGGGCTGGATCTCGGCCTCGACCACCGCGCTCCAGTCAAACCCGAACTGCGGCCGCCAGGCGAGGTCAGCCTCGGCGATGCTGAAGCGGGGATCGTTTCCGCTGAACTCAGTCTTGCCGAACCCGCCGTTCAGCCAGGACCGTTCGCCGTCGGCGGCGGAGGCGCGCAGATCAAGCAATCCGGAAAAGGCGGCCGGCGACAGCCAATCGATCTCGGCCCGGGCGGGCGTCGCGCAAGCCAGAAGGGCAAGCAGAAACACCAGCGGCCTGATCACGGGCGAGCCCTCTAGGCCCTAGGCCCATCATCCTTATGGTTTAGAAAGTTGAGGATTTGGTTGATCGGCGCCGGCGGCGATCAGAGCGCCCGCGTGGAACGCCCTTGTCAGTACATGCTGTGGGCCATCGCCGGAGGATGCACCTCGACGGCGAAGGATTCGGCTGCCTGGCCGGCGGCCGGCGTCGTGATCGCCTTGGTGATCTCGTTGCCCGGCGCCTTCATATAGGGGCGCCACAGATGCAGCGTCGCCGGACCCGGGGGCAGGCCGTGGATCACCAGATTGCCACTCGCGTCGGTCTTGGCTGCATAGGGCGTGTCGACCACCTTGATGAAGGCGGCCATCTTGTCGTGGATGTTGCAACCCAGGGCCACGACGCCGGCCTTGTCGAACTTGATCGAGCGCGTCTCGTCGCGGCCGTAGAGCTTCAATTCGAACTGGTGGGTGGGCGAGAAGGAATAGACGTGGTGGCGCACGTTATCGAGATTGGGAAACGACACCAAGGCGCCGACCGGAACGATCAGCACGAACGGATGGAAGCTGATGTTCTGCTGCGTCATCTTCATGGGCCAATCGAAGTGGATCGGTCCTGTATCGCCGCCGCTCGCGGGATAGACGGTGACGACCGCATCTTCCACGGGGGCGCCAGCGGCGGTCTTTACCTGAACCATCAGGTCAGCGGCGGTCGCGTTGCTCGCGGCCACGCCGGCGCTGATAATGATCGACAGAAGGAAGGCTAGTCGTCCCATGGGACTCAGCTAACAAGGGGATGTAAATTCAGTGTTAAGTTACTTCGACTGGGCGGGTGTTGCCTATTTTCGACTTATGGTTGTTTTTCGGCTGTAAATTGTCCCTGGTATCCCGGCACGGTGATGTCGCCCTTGATTGATCCGCCCGCCAGCGTTCCTGAATAGACGGCGTCAAACGTCTTGAGCAGATAGCTGGATTGATAGGTCCAGCTGATGTGGTCGCCGGATAGGGCGCCCTGGGTCAGCGGATGCGGCTTGTTCGTGCCGGCGTCGTAACAGACCCCGCCGACCGCCTCGCCCTTCTGCTCGAAACGGCAGGTCAGGTTGAACTGAAAGGCGCTGACCTTTCCGTGCACCGTCCATGTGCCCGTCGCTGGTGCATCCGCGGCGAAAGCGGATCCGGAGGCGAGGACGGCGGGAATGACGAGGGCGAGCAATGATATAGGCATGACATGGTTACGGGCGCGGGCGCCCGGCGGATCAACGGTCTGCCCATCGCCAGGCGGGTCGGCTAGGGTGGCTCCGTGACCGACATCGACTCACCCGCCGCCGAGACAAGCAACGCCGCCGCCTATTCGGTGTCCGAACTGGCGTTCGCGCTGAAGCGCACCCTGGAGGACGCCTACGGCCATGTGCGCCTGCGCGGGGAGTTGTCCAAAGTCACCCGCCACGCCTCCGGCCACTGCTATCTGACCATTAAGGACGACAAGGCGGCCATCGATGGGGTGGTCTGGAAGGGCCAGGTGCGCGGTCTGGCCTGCCAGCCCGAGCAGGGGCTGGAGGTGATCGTCACCGGACGGATCACCACCTATCCGGCCTCGTCCAAATACCAGATCGTCATCGATTCCATGGAGCCGGCCGGTGTCGGCGCGCTTCTGGCCCAGCTGGAGCGGCTTAAGGCCAGGCTGGCCGCCGAAGGCCTGTTCGACGCCGCGCGCAAACGGCCGCTGCCGCCGAGCCCGGCGGTGATCGGCGTCATCACCAGCCCCACCGGCGCGGTCATCCGCGACATCCTGCATCGTATCGCCGACCGCTGGCCCTGCCATGTGCTGGTCTGGCCGGTGGTGGTGCAGGGCGACGCCGCTTCGGCCCAGGTCCGCGCCGCCATCGCCGGCTTTAATGCAATCGCCCCAGGCGGTCCCATCGCCCGCCCGGACGTGCTGATCGTCGCCCGCGGCGGTGGGTCGGTGGAAGACCTCTGGGCCTTCAACGACGAGGCCCTGGCGCGCGCCGCGGCCGCCAGCGACATCCCGCTGATCTCGGCGGTGGGCCACGAGACCGACACCACACTGATCGATTTCGTCTCCGACCGACGCGCGCCCACGCCCACCGCCGCGGCCGAGATCGCCACGCCGGTGCTGGCGGAGCTCAAGGCCGTCGTCGCCGACCGTCAGGCCCGGCTGGTCCGCGCCGTCCAGCGCCTGCGTGAGGATCGCCGCAACCAGCTTGCGGCCGCCTCGCGGGGCCTGCCCCGCCCTGCGGACCTGCTGGCCGTCGCACAACAGCGGTTCGATCTGGCCGCCGGCCGGCTCAATGCGGCGCTGGAGAAGAACGCCTCGGCGCATGAGCGCGATCTGGTGCGGATCGGCGCGCGGCTGGGACCCGGCCTGCTGGAGCGGCCCATGCGGACCAAGGCTGAGCGCAGCGCCGACCTGTTCACGCGCATGCGCCCCGCGATCGAACGGAGATTGGCCCGCGCGAGCGAAGGCGTGACGGCGCTCGACAAGCTGAGGCAGTCCTTCGATCCCAAGGGGCCGCTGAAGCGCGGCTACGCCTTCGTGCATGGCCCCGATGGCGGCCTGGTTCGATCGGCGGCCCAACTCCACGCTGGCGATGTCGTCCGGCTCGAGTTCGGCGACGGCGATCGTGGCGCGGTGGTCGACGGCGAGGCGCCGATCAAACGGACGCCCATGCGTAAATCCTCGACCGACAAGGGCTCGGCGCAAGGTGATCTGTTCTAGGAGTCAAAGTCCAAAGTCCGCGTCCACCCCGGCCATCGGTCACGCGTTGACCGGGGTGTTATTTCCGTCGCCAGGACCGTCGTCGACCGCGCCGGCTCAGACCTTCAGGATCTTGTCGAGCGCCGCCCGGAAGGTCTTCATGTCCTCGGCCGACCCCACCGTTATCCGGCTCATCGTCGGATAGGCATCCCAGGACCGGCCGATCTGTACGCCCTCGGCGAGGAAGGCCGCCTGCATCGCCTTGGGGCTTTTGCCCGCACCCCAGTCGACCATGAACATATTCGCCCGCGAGGGGATGTAGGGCAGGCCGCGCTTTTTCAGATGGGTGAGGGTCTCGTCGCGCACCGCGATCATCTCGGCGCGCCGCGCCGCGATCTTATCGGCCAGCACCAGGCTGGCGGTCCCGGAGGCGACAGCCGTCATCGGCAGCATATAGGTCACCTGCTGGCCATCGTAGCGCATCATCCGCTTGTAGAGGTCCGGATGGGCGATGGTCAGACCCAGCCGCATGCCGGCCATGCCGAACAACTTGGAAAAGGTGCGCAGGACGATCATGTCCTTGCGAGAGCAGGCCAGCTTCGCTGCGTTGGGAGCGCCGGAGAAGTGGATATAGGCCTCGTCCACCACCAAGATCGCATCGGCCGGCTTGTTCGCCAGCAGCCATTCGATATCGGCGATCGGCGTCAGCGTGCCGGTCGGATTGTTGGGTGAGCAGACATAGTACATGCCAGCCTTGGGATTGGCGGCCACCATCGCTTTGACGTCATGGCGATAATCGGCTGTCAGGGGCACCCGTGTCGGCTTCAACCCCAGCCAGGCCGAGGTGCCCCAGGTCTGTTCATAGGTCGGGTTGGCTGTCACCAGCCCGCGCTCGGGCGAGCAGAAGGTCACGACCGATCGGTTGAGCGGATCGCTGGATCCCGGCCAGGCCAGAATATATTCTGTCGGAATGCCTTCCACCGCGGCGACGGCGGCGAACAGTCTGGCATGGTCATTGTTGGGCTCATAACGATTGCCAGCCACGGCATTGGCTGTCGCCGCCGCCACGCCTTCCGGGAACGGCCCGGTCCAGCATTCGTTGGAGCCGATTCGCACCGCGCCAACCGCGGCCCGGGCCGATTGCTGGGCCTCGGCCCGGCCGGCGACCTGGCTCAACGCCGCGCCCGCGCCGAGCAACATCGCGACGCGACCGATCTGCCGGCGCGAATAGCCGCGCTCCTGAAGATCTTCTCGGGCTTCGCGGTCGAGTTGGCTGGTGGTCACAACGTGTTCTCCTATTTGAATTCCGCACAAAACGCACAGGCGCCCCGGACAGCGAGTCAGAGCCCATGTCACATCGGCGGCGCTTCGCCTATATCATGATGTGATAGAAATCCAGCGCAACCGAAGAGCGCGCGCGCCAATTCATTAGGATTGCACGCCAGAGGTCAGGCTGACGATTGATTGGGCGCTCCGTTGCTCGACGCCAGCGCGCCACGGACTGAGCGGCCGGCCCTTGGAGCCGGGACCGCGAAAGCGTATCTTCACGCGCATGAACGCCCACGACCCCTCCATGAAGGCCGACTTGGCCCAACTTCACTACGGCGACGGCGAGTTCGTCGTCCTGAAGCCCGGCAAATTTGTGCTCTGCGCCGTCACCGGCGTGCGCATTCCGCTGGAGTCGCTGCGCTACTGGAGCCCGATCGCCCAGGAAGCCTATGCCGGCCCGGCGCAGGCTCTGCAGCGCTGGCAAGAACTCAATGGAGGCGGCGACGCCAAGTCTTGATCGCCGATCCCTGGTCCTGAGCGGGGCGGCGGCGCTGGTCGCTTCGGCCGCGCGCGCCGACGCGTCAGGGTTGGCCCTTGACGGCAATTACCTTCAGAGCGGCTTCGCCTTTGGCCGGACGGGACCGAGGGCCATGCTGTCGGTGGACGGTGTTCCCGTGGGCCAGGCGTCGCGGAACGGCCTCTTCGTTATCGGCTTCGACCGCGACAGCCCAGCTTCGGCCCGACTCGATGTCTCCGGCGCGGGCGGCGACAGCCAGCAGACCCTCGCCATCGCGGCCCGAGACTATGACATCCAGCGCATCGACGGCCTGCCGAACGACCAGGTCGAGCCCAGCGACCCGGCGCTGCTGGCCCGGATCAAGGCCGAGGCCGAGCGTAAAGCTGCTGGCTTCGCCAGCAACATCGACGCGGACGAGTTCCGCGACGGTTTCGTCATGCCGGTGGAAGGCGCGCGCCTGTCGGCCCGATTTGGCGGCCAGCGCATCCTGAACGGCGTTCCCAGCCGCCCGCATTATGGCTCCGACCTCGCCGCGCCGATCGGCACGCCAGTACGAGCGCCGGCCGGGGGCTTTGTGTCCTTCGCCGAGAGCAACCTGCATTTCGATGGCGCCCTGGTCATGATCGACCACGGTCAGGGATTGATCAGCTGCTACCTGCACCTGTCGCGGGTCGACGCGGTGAAGGGGCAGTGGATCAAGCGGGGCGAGATGGTCGGCGCCGTGGGCATGGAGGGCCGGGCCACCGGCCCGCACCTCTGCTGGCGCATGAAATGGCGCGGCCGCAACCTCGACCCCATGCTAATGGTCGGGCGCCGGGCGCCGGCTTAGTCCCGCCCTTCGGTCTTCAGCTGGTCATAGACCGAGTTGGCCCAGCGCTTGTGCATCCACCACCATTCCTCGGGGTGTTCGCGAACGCGGGCCTCGATGAAGGCGTTTATCCGCCGCACGCCATGGTCGACGTCGGCGTTGCGGTCGCCGGTCTGGACCAGCACGATGGGCTCATGAATCTCGACGCGGAAGCGGGCGCCCTTGGTCCGGTGCACGGAGAGGGGCACCAGCTTGCCGCTGGTCTTCATCGCCATCTTGGTCGGCCCCGAGGCCGTGTGGCACAGGTGGCCGAAGAAGGGGGCGGCCACGCCCTGATTGAACTTCTGATCGTTCAAAAGCGCGATCGATTCCCCGCGCTTGAGCGCCGCGAATAGCTCCCGTGTACCTTCCGAGCCCTTGGCGGCGAAGGTCTTCACCCCATAACGCTCCCGGCTCTTGATGATCCGCTCATTGACGTAAGGGTTGTTCGGCGCGCGGCCGGTGATCACGCAGTTGACGCCCTGCGCCATGATCACCGCGGCCATCACCTCGAAATTGGACAGGTGTCCCGAGATGAGCACCGCCGCCTCGCCCTTCGCCGCGATCTCCCGCAGACGCTCTCCGCCGACGATCTCGAGCCGACCACTGGCGGCGGTCAGCTGATCGATCTGCGGGAACTCCGCGACATAACGCCCGAAATTCTCCCATTGGCGTTTGAGGATGTCCTCGCGCTCGGCCTCGCTCAGGTCGGGAAAAGCCAGCAGCAGATTGCGCTTGGCGGTCTTGTTCGCGCCGGTCAGCGGGCCAACGGCCCGCAAAAGCGCCCCGCCCATGGTCGACGCCACGTCTATCGGCAGCACCCGGATAAGCCAGGTGAACACCTCCAGCGCTGCGTCTTCCAGCCGCCAGAGCAGGTCCTGCGACCAGGGAGTTTTGGGCTGACGCATCACCTACATACTTTCGCGCGAAAAGGACTCTCGCCGCGCGAGGTGGTTCGTTCGTGAGGGGATCAACCAGCGCGGCATGTGGCTTGCCCTCAATTCACCCAACCGTCCCGCATTGGGACGCACGGTATTGAAAGGGACTGAAGTGGGCAACGATATCGACCTGCACCTTGGTAAGCGTTTGCGTCGTCGTCGCCGGCTGCTGGGTCTGACCCAGCAACAACTGGCTGACTCGGTCGGCGTCCGGTTCCAACAAATCCAAAAGTATGAATGCGGCGCTAACCGCATCTCCGCCGCCCGTCTGTGGGCCCTGTCCGAAGCCCTCGAGGTTCCGGTCGGCTATTTCTACGACGGCCTGTCGGCGACCGAAGCCCGCGATACCATGGTCGAGCGCGCCGAGGGGGGAGAAATTCTCGCCCGCAAGGAGACGCTGGACCTGATCCGCGCCTATTACCAACTGGGCGAACGGCCCCGCCGCCGCCTGCTCGATCTGGCCAAGTCGCTGCATACCGAGATCGAAGTCGCCTAACACCGCTTCCCGTGTCCACGACGAGCGGCTATGGCGAAAGCCATGGCCGCATCGTCGATTTCTTCCGCCCTTGGCGCGGACCGTCTCCAGGCGCTGGACGCCTTCCTGATCGACCTTAACCGCGCCGCGGCGGAGGTCATCCTGCCGCTGTTCCGCGCCGACCATGGCCTTGAGAACAAGGCCGGCCCTGGCGCCTTCGACCCTGTCACCCTGGCCGACAAGAACGCCGAGAGCGCGATCCGCAAGCTGATCGCCGAACACTATCCCGACCATGGCGTGATCGGCGAGGAGTGGGGCGAGGATCGTCCCGACGCCGAATTCGTCTGGGTGCTCGATCCCGTCGATGGCACCCGCGCCTTCATCGCCGGCCTGCCGGTCTGGACCACCCTGATCGGCCTCCGATACCAGGGCCAGCCCGTGCTGGGCTCGATCGGCCAGTCCTTCATCGGCGAAATCTTCATCGGCCATGCCGGCGGCTCCAGGCTGATCAGCTCGGGCGGCGAGCGCCCGCTCAAGGTCCGCGCCTGTCCCAGCCTGGCCGACGCCGTGATCGCCAGCACCGACCCCTACCTCTTCAAGGATGCTCAGGCGGAAGCCTGGAAGAAGCTCCACGCCGCCGTGCGCCTCGCCCGATACGGCTGCGACGCCTACGCCTACGCCATGGTGGCGGCGGGGAGCCTGGACCTGGTGGTCGAGACGGGCCTGAAGGCCTGGGACATCGAATCGGCGATCCCGCTACTGGCCGGCGCCGGCGGCCTGATCACCGACTGGCGCGGCGACGCCGTGGGCCAGTCCGGCGGCAGGGTCGCCATCGCCGGCGACCGGCGGGTGCTGGACGAGGCGCTGGGGTTACTGGGGTCGGCGGCATAAAGGGCGCGGGGTGTTAGATGGCGGATGCTGGCGTCCACTAGGAGGCAGTTAGGCAGAGGTTGCTCACGACCCTGGCGGACCCCCGGGGGGACCGAGCTAGGCCTGGGAGCATTCTATTCCTGCGGCTTACGCCAGGTCTGGTCATTCTTCGTTGTGCAGACGTCCTTGCGTTTGGCGCAAAAAATTTTTGAAATTTCTTGATATGACGCCAGCGCAGACCGGTGGTCGAGCGCTCCCAACTCGTCGCTTGCCGCTAGCTGGGCGTTTCCAAAAGCCTTCCCCTCAGGCGACTGCGAAAAAGCCAGCGCTGCGCGCAGTTCGCTTTCGGAAAGGTGGGTGGCGAGTATTTCGGCATACTCATTGAAGTGTTTCTCGACGATTACCGGAATTACCTGATCAATCGCCTTTTCCAAGTCGGACTTACAGGCATTATACCTACAAAAAGACCAGGATAGCTTGTATTGACGTTCTAGTGCGTTCGCGAAAGCCTCTTTATGATGATTAGAATCCAATATTTGCTCGGTCAATACGAATTTTGTGCTTGGATCGGCGGTTGATTGCGCGGACGTGGTCAGCCCAAAAGCGACCCCGAGTAACGCCACAAGTACGCGCACGAGTGCGCGCATTTCTACCTCCATCTGAAGTGTCATTAGGTAGCGCCGAGCGGCTGGCTTGGCCATCCGTTCGGTGGGCTTCCACTCGCGGACATTTGGCGAGTCCGCGGGGCGCAGACACAGCCTAAGCCCGCGCCACCAACGCCTCGAATTCGGCCCAGAACTGGGCGCGGATGTCGTCGGTCTCCATCAGGATTTCGTGGAAGGACCCGGCGATCTCGACATAGCGCGCGCCAGGCACGCGGCCGGCGACGATCCTTTGGCCGGCGTTGTCCACCAGCTTTTCCTGAGCGGCGCCGAGGATGGCGATCGGCGTCTTGATCAGGGTCACCTCGCGCGACGTCTGCAGCCAGTGCACCGAATCGAACGCGCTGCGGATCCAGCCCCAAGTCACGGCCCCTAGCGCGAGGTCCCGATCGGCCAGGATGTAGGCGCGGGTGCGGTCGTAGCGCGCGCGGTCGTGGGTCAGGCTGTCGCCCTCGAAGGTGGTCGTATAGGGGTCCGCCGATCCGCCAAGCCCATAGGCGTTGCTGCGACCGAGCACCCGCATGGTCCCGCCAATCATCCGTCCCAGCCAGGGCGAGAAGCCGGCGATGCCGAGCATTGGCGCCGAGAAGATCGCCGCCGCATAGCGAGTCTCGCCCTTGGCCAGCGCCAGCATGGTCAAACAGCCGCCCATGGAGTGGCTGAGGCTGAACCAGGGCTTGGGTAGGCGGCTGGCGAACGCATCCAGTAAGGCGGAGTGGTCGGCGACGAAGTCGTCGTAGCCTTCCGCGTGGCCCGCCAGCCGATCCTGCAACAGCCGCTGCGACAGCCCCTGGCCGCGCCAGTCGTGGATCAGGACCGTGTAGCCGAGCTCGACCAGTTCGGCCCCGACCTCGAGATATTTCTCGATGAATTCGGTGCGCCCGCTGCTGATCACCACCGAGCCGATCGGCTTGGCGGCGGGAAACAGCGCCGCGCGAAGCTTGGCTCCGCCCGCGCCGGTGAACCACTCCGCCGCGCCAACCTTGGGCGAGGGCGCTCCGGGCAGGCGGACAAGTGGGGCGGTCTCGCCAACGACAGCGCCGTCAGAGGGTTCGGAGTGGTCCAGCAACGCCATGATGACCTTTATCCTTCCGCCCATATCCGCAAGATCGATAGACCAAACGCGCGAATTGCTCCAACCTGACGGTACGAACAACGTTCGTGTACGGCGCGCCGGTTAGGCCAGATCGGTCAAGCCGAAGTCCGCACCCTTGAAGAGCAGCGGCAGGCCAGTCTGCTTGGCTAGCGCGTAGGAAAAACAGTCTCCAAAGTTCAACCCAGCTGGATGGCGGCCTTTGCCAAACCGCCGCCAAGCCTCACGCGCAATTTCGGCTTGTTCGGCATCGACCGGCACGATCTCGATTTGCGTTCGATAAACGAGGAGGTCGATCTGCCGAGCCCCTTCCTCGCCTTTGCGAGACTCCACGACCATGGAAAGTTCGACAAGGCTTGCGGCTGATAGCAGCAGCCTTTCCGCGCCCTCTAATCTCTCGGCTAAGTCCTCATAGTCCTGCTCAGCAAACAGGATGGCGGCAAGAGCCGATGTATCGACCACCATCAGCTTGGCAAGCCGTTCTCATCGTAACCTAGGATTTCATCGGCGGAGCGCTTGTCGAGGTCAGGCAAAGACGCACAACGCCTGGCGATGGCGATGATGTCGCTCTTCATTCGGCTGGAGCGCTTGTCTCGACGAACGCGTTCGAGCCGATCCTCGACGGCGATGCGGATCGTTGTGGTGATGGCTTCGCCGGTTTCAGCCGCCAGGGCTCTTACGGAACGCTCGGTCAAAGGGTCTTTGATATTGAGGGGCATGGTTAGGCAGATGGGTTGAAAATATCTGCCTGGGAAGGTAGCCTGTGCTGCAAGAAGCGCAACCCCGTCACCCCGGCTTGACGAACCTCAGCGTCATCCGGTCGCTCTCGCCGATGGCGTCGTATTTGGCGTGGTCGAAGCCCGGATTGGGCGGCTTGCCGGCGGGGGCGCTGCGGCGGGTCGGCGGCAGGGTCCAGACACCGAAGGGATGGTCGTGGTTGTCCTTCGGGTTGGCGTTGATCTCGCTGGCCCTGTCGAAGGTGAAGCCGGCGTCCTTGGCCATCTGTTTGACATAGGCCTCCTGGACGTAGCCGGTCTTGGCCAGGATGTCCTGCATGCCCCCAGGTGGAGCGCGGTGCGCCTCGATCCCAAGCGCGCCGCCGGGCTTCAGGGCCTGGAAGGCGTCATGGAAGGCCTTCTCGGCGATATCGCCGGCCATCCAGTCATGCAGGTTGCGCAGGAACAGCACCACGTCCGCCGTGCCCGCCGGAGCGACGGGCCCCGAGGTCGGACCGAATTCGGTGAAGCGGACCTGGCCATAAAGCTTGGGATTGGCTTGCAGCTTCTGCTTAAACGCGCTGGCCAGCGCGGTGGCCGCCGGGGTGGTCGCTTGCACGTCGGCGGCGATATAGGTCCCGTCGTTAGCGGCGAGATAGGGCGCGATGATGTCGGTGTACCAGCCGGCGCCCGGCCAGAACTCCACTACGGTCACGCCGGGCTTCACGCCCCAGAAGGCCAGGCTTTGCGCCGGGTGACGCCAGGGGTCGCGCGCCTTGTCCTGGGGCGAACGCCACTCGCCGGCGACGGCGTCGTCAAGGGTTAGGGGGCCGCTGGCGACCGCCGAAGACGGGGCCTCGGGTCCTGGCTTGGGCTTGCACCCTGCGAGCGCCACGGCGCCGACGCCGACCAAAAGCCCGCGCCGCGAAAAGTCGATGATTTGGATAGTCACGCCTCGATCACCCGACGATCGCCCCCCGCTTGGCCCGACGCCGCTGGCTTAGCGCGGCTGTAGGGTCTGGTCAAAACACACAATGAAATCGTCCTCTTGAACAGCCGATGGCGCATCCCACCTTAGTGTCCGAAGGCGCTGGATGTCCGGGCCTTCCGGGTCAGCACGAGGCCAGATCAAAGGCTCGCGCACCGATCCGCTCTTGAACACGCAACCTTGCTTCACGCTAGGAGGATGCACTCATGCGTACTGTCGACTTCTCCCCCCTGTATCGTTCCGTCGTCGGTTTCGACCGTCTGGCCGATCTGTTGGACTCCGCCAGCGCGGATTCCGCCAACGGCTATCCCCCCTACAATATCGAACGCACCGATCAGAACGCCTATCGCGTCGAGATCGCGGTCGCCGGCTTCAAGCCGGAAGAACTCTCCATCGAGGTGAAGGAAAACCTCCTCACCGTCCAAGGCCGCAAGCCGGCCAATGACGAGGCCCGCCGGTTCCTGCACCGCGGTCTCGCCGAGCGGAACTTCGAGCGCCGCTTCCAGCTCGCCGACTATGTGGTCGTGACCGACGCGGCCCTGGCCGATGGTCTGCTGTCCATCTCCCTCGTCCGCGAGCTGCCCGAGCAGCTGAAGCCCCGCCGGGTCGAGATCAAGACCAGCGCCGACCCGTCGCAGCTGATCGAGCCGCAACAAGCCGCGTAAGCGTCTTCAGGCGCCGATAGCCCCAGTCCCTCCTCCATCCCCATGGAGGAGGGATTTTTCTTGGGCTGACGCCAGGCCGTTGGCTTGCGAGACGTTGGCGCCCGACAGGCTGATCCCGTCGATGATCGCCATCGAAAAATCCGCGCCGCGCAGGTCGGCGTCATCCAGTATCGCCCCGGTCATGTCAGCGCGTGTTCCCACCACATAGCGTAGGGTCGCGCCGCGCAGATTGACCGGCGTCTCGCGCCCGGCGCCAAAAGGCAGCGGCGCCAGGATCGCGCCCGTAAAATCGGCCCGAGTCAGGTTGGCGCCGCTCATCCGCGCGCCGCGCAGATCGGCGTCCTTGAAACAGACCGATCGCAGGTCCGCGCCTTCCAGATTGGCGCCCTGAAGCTGACAGCCGGTCAGGTCCAGGCCGACCAGGCAAGCGCCCTTGGCTGATACCGCCGTGAGCCGAAAGCCGCGCAGGCGCAGGCCTAGTGGTCGCAGGTCTTCACCGTCCAGATGGGCCGGCGCGCCGTGCTTGCCGCCGGTGTCGCACCACATCTGATTGGCCTTGGCCCGTTCGACCAATTCCTGCGTGCGGCCAAAGGCCATATCCGTCGGGGCGCCCAGGCAGCCCGCGAGGTTGACCCCGGAGGTCGAGCGCGCCCGGCGCACGTCGACCCCGGTCAGGACCGCGCCGACCAGGCTGACATTCTCCAGGTTCGCGCCGTCGACGTCGGCGCCTTCGAGGTTTGCGCCGCTCAGGTCGGCGTCTTTCAGATTGGCGCCGGTCAGGATCGTGCCCTTCATCGAACAGTCGGTGAAGTCGGAAGCGCAGGCGGACACCTGCTCCAGCCTTGAGCCGTCCAGCTTGGCGCCGGCGAAATTGACCTCGTCCAGGTGGCCGGCGCGCGCGCCGCTGCGCAGCAAATCCAGGCCCCGGGTCGGATGGGTGACGCCGATCTGCCCGCCGCGAAAATCCGCGCCGCTCAGGTCCGCCAGGGCGACATTGGCGCCGCGCAGGCAGGCGCCCCGCAGATCGGCGCGCCGCATCACAGCTTCACGCAGGTCCGCGCGCCTCAGGTCGCAGCCGAACAGGTTGGCGCGTTCCAGCTTGGCGCGGGCCATTTTGCAATTATCGAATACCGAGCCGGAAAGGTCCGCGTCGTTCAAGTTGCGGTCGGTGAGGTCCAGGCCGCTGAGATCCATGAAGCGTAGCGAAGCGCGTTTGCCGGCTGGACGGCCTTCGACGAACCGCTCGTGGGCGGAGACGATGAGGTCGAGTTCGCCCTGGCTCAGCCGTCGCCGCGCGCTCTGAGCCTGTAGTACGGCCGCCACTCATCACCTCCGGTAAATTCAAGCTTCACCATAATCGGATAACGGTGGTCGATGGGTTAACCGTCCGCGATGGTTGGTTCCAATAGCCCCTTGGCCCCTTGGCGATAGGCGCCGGTCAGATCGGCCTGTTTGAGGATGGCGCCGGAGAAGTTCGACCGTGACACATCGGCGAACTGCATGATCGCCTGGCGCATGTCAGCCTGGGAGAAATCGGTCCCCTTGGCGACGAGCCGGGTCAAGTCCGCGGGCATCACGCGGTCGGGGCTGATCATCAACGGGCCGAGCAGGGCCTCGCGAAGATCCGATCCCGACATCTTGGCGCCCATCAGCCTGGCCCCGCGCAGATCCGCCCGGCGCAGATTGCACGCGCGCAGGTCCGCGCCCTCCAGATGGGCCCCTTGGAGCTGTGCGCCCTCCATGTCGAGGCCGTAGAAGACCGCGCCCTTGGCGGACAGGGCGGTGAGGTTGAAGCCCTTGACCGACTTGAGCGCCCGCAGGTCGGCGCCGTCGAAGGTCGAAGGACGCCCTTCCTGTCCGCCGGTCTCGCACCACAGGGCGTGGGCCTTGATCATTTCCTCGTAGGGGAGGTCGGAGACATCCTGGCCTAGCGGGTTGTCGGTCAAGGCGCCTTCCATCATCGCGCCGGTGACGTTGCAGGCGTAGATGGTCGCGCCGACAAGCACCGCGCCGGTCAGGTCTGCGCCGGAAAGGTCGGCGCCCGAGAGGTCCGCGCCGGCCAGATTGGCGCCAGCCATCGACGCCTGCTTCAAATTGGCCCGGACCAGCTTGGCGTCCTTGAGGATGGCGTCGGTGAAATCGGCCCGCACGGCGACGATGCCGGCCATCTTGGAGCGTTCGAGGTTCGCGCCGACCAGGGTCGCGCCCTGGGCTTCGGCGACACGAGGCGCATGCTCCAGCAGCCGCAGGCCGCGGCCCTTGTCGATGGCCGCGATCGAGCCTTCGCGCAGGTCCGCCTCGAACAGGTCGGCCCCGGTCAGATCCGCGCCGCGCAGGCAGGCCCCGCGCAGGTCGCTACGGCGCATAGAGGTTTCGCTCAGATCGGCGTCCTGCAGGTCCGCGCCGAAAAAGACGGCGTGGTCCAGCCGCGCACCGGCAAATTTGCAACCTGCAAGTATTGCGCCCGTGAAGTCCGCGTCGCTTAAGTTGCGGCCGCGAAAATTCAACTCGGTCAAGTCCATCCAGGAAAAGACCGCGCGTGCGCCACCAGGGCGCGCTGTCCAGAGACGATCATGCTTGGCGCAAATCGCGTCCGCTTCTTCTTGACTGAGCCTGCGGGGAGTTCCCGCGGTGGCGAATGCGGACATGTGCCGGTAATCCGGAGTAAACAGACTTACCGAAACCTAATCGAACCTCGTTAACGCAATCCTTCTGAAAGCGGATCAGCCGATGGGCGGCGTGGCTTCTGCCCGGGACTCATCGAGATAGACAGCGCGCAACGGCTTCAGTTGGGCGTCGAGGTTCACCAAGAGCGGGTTTCCGGTCGGAATTTCCACGCCGACAATGGTCTCATCCGGAACCTGGAACAGGTGTTTGATGATCGCGCGGTTGGAGTTGCCGTGGGCGGCGACCAGCACGGTTTCGCCCGCAGCCAGGCGCGGGGCGATCTCGCCGGTCCAGTAGGGCAGCACGCGATCGAGGGTGGTCTTCAGGCTTTCGGTGTTGGGGATTGGCGCGCCCGCGCTCATTATACCCGCGCCGATG
>Ga0302309_10000896_pt1 | contig 30575 bp, 24 predicted proteins | sample III_Palsa_N1_1_FD_200453 | JGI IMG/M metagenome (GOLD analysis project Ga0302309, IMG submission 200453) | Peat permafrost microbial communities from Stordalen Mire near Abisko, Sweden - III_Palsa_N1_1 | ecosystem: Environmental > Terrestrial > Soil > Palsa > Peat permafrost | place: Sweden... | reverse complement strand
GCAAAATAATCCCGGATGCTGCCATGCACGCCGGCAAGCCCTTCCGCCAGCTGCGCCCGTGCCCCATGCGAAAAACTTCGATCGGCTTCCTCGCCGCGGCTATTGCCGCCGGACTCATAGGCGGCTAGATCTTCGACATCGGCTTCCTCCCAGCGGAGATCGGTAAAGTAAGCATAGGCAAGGGCGGTTACCGGCGGAGTGCGTATCCATGGGGGCCGCAGAAACTCGAAAATGAAGTCTTTCGTTAATTCCCGTATCATGGCCTGGGAAAAAATATCCAGTCTGCCCAACTCCCGTGGTCCTTCGATCATCCGGCTGATCTCCGGGTCCGCCGCCTCCTTCTTCTCCTGCCAAAGTTCTAAGGCCCTGACACGAAGTGAGTATTCCGGATGAGCAGGATCATCGGTTACTTCACCTGCGCAACGGTCGCCATGGATCCTGGTATAGAGGTTGAAAAGCCGGGCTGTCTCCAGGTAGCTGGGTTCGCTGGCTTCGCGATCCGTGATAGCCGTAACGATGCGGCCGGCGATCTCGAGCTCGCCGTTCCCGAGTGTGTATAACCGCGTGCGGGCCTGCCGCTCAGCAACGCTCAATTGCTCTTCCCGGGTAGGGGCCGCGGAAAAAAACTCCCACACGGAAGTCTGCTGCCTGAAATGATCACGGACTCTCAGGTGATAAGGTAGCGCCTCGGGTAACATTGATAGCGTAAATCTAAACAACTTATGCCATTCGGTCGCCCGTTCCGGCGTTAAACTTACCCGGAATTGATCTACTTTTGTACGATGCGAGACTATATTAGTGAATTGAACGACCGGCAGAAAGAAGCGGTACTGCACATCGATGGCCCTATCATGATCGTAGCGGGCGCCGGCAGCGGAAAAACCAAGGTGCTCACCACCCGGATAGCCCACCTGCTGGCCAATGGAGTCGATGCCTTCAATATCCTGGCGCTCACATTCACCAACAAGGCCGCAAAGGAGATGAAGGAAAGAGTGGAAAAGATATTGGGGGACAACAACGCCCGCAATTTATATATTGGAACTTTTCACAGTGTGTTTGCCCGCATCCTTCGCGGGGAAGCGCAGCGGTTGGGTTATCCCCGGGATTTTACCATTTATGATACCGACGATGCCAAAAGCGTCGTAAAGACCGTCATCAATGAGCTCAACCTGGACGACAAACACTACAAGCCAAATGTGGTCTACAACCGCATCTCCTCGGCGAAAAATGCTCTCGTCGGTCCTGCGGAATATGCCACTGACTATTCCATCCAACAGGAAGACATGCGCAGCAACCGGCCGGCCATCGCCCAGATCTTTGATGCCTATGCCAAACGATGTTTCAAGAATGGCGCCATGGACTTCGACGACCTGCTGATAAAAATGTATGAGCTGCTGAAGAATTTCCCGGAAAGTCTCCACAAATTCCAGCATAAGTTCAAATACATCCTCATCGACGAGTACCAGGATACCAACCCCGCCCAGTACGAGATCATCAAATTGCTTGGCGCGGCACACGAGAATGTCTGTGTGGTTGGCGACGATGCTCAAAGCATCTATAGCTTCCGCGGCGCCACCATAGAGAACATCCTCCAGTTCCAAAAGGACTACGACGATGTAAAAGTGGTGAAGCTGGAACAAAATTACCGGAGCACCCAAAGCATCCTCAATGCGGCAAATGAAATCATAAAAAACAACAAGGGCCAGATACCGAAGAATCTCTGGACCGATAACGCACCCGGCGAAAAGATCCGCCTGGTTAGGCTGATGACCGACAACGACGAAGGCAAATTCGTGGCCGATACCATCCAGGAACAAAGGCTGCGCAACCACTATAACAATCGAGACTTTGCGATCCTCTACCGTACCAACGCGCAAAGCCGCGCATTCGAAGAGAGTCTGCGCCGCATGGCGATCCCCTATACCATGTTCGGGGGCGTCAGCTTCTATCAGCGCAAGGAGATCAAGGACTTCCTGGGGTACCTCCGCATCATCGTAAATCCCAGGGACGAAGAAGCGCTCAAACGCATCATCAATTATCCGACCCGCGGGATCGGGAAGACCTCCATCGACAGGGCGGTCCTCGAAGCGAACAACAACAGCATCTCCCTCTGGGAAGTGCTGGAGAGGGGCAGGGAATTCGGCTACAAGGCCGGCACGCTCGAAGCGATCGATAACTTCGTGCTGATGATCCGCAGCTTTGCCTCTATGCTCGCGACAAAAAATGCCTACGAGGTCGCTGCACACATAGGGAAGCAAACCAATTTAGTAAAAGAACTATTCAACGACAAGACCACTGAAGGGCTCGCACGTTATGAAAATATCCAGGAACTGCTGAATTCGATAAAGGAGTTCACGGAACGACCAGACGATGACGGCGTGCTCGATACCGAAACAAAGGGATTGGGCAATTACCTGCAGCAGATCTCACTGGTCACGGACGCCGACGAAAAGGATCCCAACGCCGATACCGTAAAGCTCATGAGCATTCACGCGGCGAAAGGCCTGGAATTCTCCTGTGTCTTCGCCGCCGGCCTCGAAGAAATGCTGTTTCCCAATGCGATGTCCATCAATACGCGCGAAGAGCTCGAAGAAGAAAGAAGATTGTTCTATGTGGTGATCACCCGTGCCAAACAGAGGCTCTGGATCACGTATGCCAATACCCGCTATCGTTTCGGCAACCTGGTGCAAAACGAGCCCAGCCGTTTTATCGATGAGATCCCATCAGAATTTTTAGACCGCAGCTTCGCAGGCGGTGGCGTACGCAACCAGGGCTCTGGCCCTTCCGGGTCCGCCTATGACCGTATGCATGGGGGCGGCTTCGGCAACTCCGCCGACCAGGCAGAGAAAAGATATGGTCCGCCACCGGCGAAAAAAGACAGCCGTCCTTCTTACGTGCCCCCCAAGCCGTATATGAAGACCATTGAACACAACCCCTCCCCTGATTTTGTTGCCAGCGACACTTCCGGATTACAGATAGGACAAAAAGTAGAACACCAAAAATTCGGATTCGGTGAAGTCGTAGGCATGGAAGGATCAGCCCACAACCCGATCGCCACAGTCAAGTTTCAGTACAACGGAGAGAAAAAGATCATGCTGAATTTCGCGAAACTGCGCATCGTGGAGTAAACAGTTGTTATTACAATAATGCAGCTACGCCGCAGTGAGCCGTCGAGAAAACATCCCTGTAATGGAAAATTTCTACTCGTGGGAAAAAAGAAAGACCTTTTCATCGCCGTTGCAAAAAAATGCCGGATAAGGTTGCGGTAAAACGCACGCAGCTATTGATTTTAATAAAAGTTTGCTATCTTTTACGCATGACCGAAATGTACAAGATACAGCCGAAGGGATTGTATTTTGTAACCCTAACCGTAGTTGGCGGGATAGATGTCTTCACCCGCTGCGAATATTGTGATCTGCTGGTAGATAATTTAAACTACTGCATTGATAACAAACGGCTACGGGTATACGAATATGCCATCCTGCCAAGCCAGTTGTATTTGATCGCGGACGTAGAAGAGGGAAAGAGCAACCTGCCAAAAGTATTACGGGATCTCAAAAGCTATTCGGCCAAGCAGATACTCCGGGCCATTTCGGAACACCCCGAGGAACCCCGTAAAGAATGGCTGATGCGGCTCTTCCACTTTTTCGCCAACCGCTATCAGCATGATTCGGAGCATCATTTCTGGCAGTTCGGCAATCAGCCAATTGACCTTGAAAAGATCGTTAAAAAGGACAAACCCGTTCCCAGCCCTCTCGATAAACTCCAAAAGGCCGGGTTCGTCGATCATCCCAGCCATTATATCTATTGCAGCGCCCACCCCTCCCAAAGGGTTAAATTGTCCACAAAGGCGGAGTTCTACAGCGAACCCCCGGTCTCAAATCAATAACAACAAAAAATAAACATTCGCCGGGCAACCAATCCGTGGGATTATTGTAACTTTAAGTGCAATCCCCTTTCCATAGCCGTGTCCAGACCCGAACCCCGCGAACCGAACGTTCGCAGGGTTGAACTGATTTTGATCATCCAAAATAAGTGGCCATGCTGTCAAACGAAAAGCCGATCATCCCCCTTGACTCCTGTTTTTTCCTTACGTTGAATACCGTTGATAAGATTGATGTTTTTGTGAGACCGGCATACAAGCAGGTGATCGCAGATGCGCTCAACTATTTTATCGAATGCCATGGCCTGACTGTTTATGCCTGGACCCTGATGACGAGCCACCTGCATCTTGTGATAAGGACAAAGGAATCAAGCGCGCCGGCTTACTTTGAAAGGGATTTCAAAAAATATACGACCCCGGCCGTTCTCACGACGATAGAGATGGAGATGGACTTTCGCCGGACCTGGATGATGAAGCATTTCGAAGAATATGGCAAGTCCCTGGGCCGGATAGAGAAATTCAACGTTTGGCAAAACTGCAGCAGCCCGCTGCGTTTCGACGGCCAGCAGCCCCGGACCCTGCTGGAACGGATCGACCATATCCACGAGAACCCGGTGCGGGAACGAATAGTGGAACAACCTGAAGCATATATGTTCAGCAGCGCGAGGGACTATGCGGGGATGCGCGGGCTGGTCAATGTCCGCGTCGTTCAGCAACAGGGGATATTCGGCATAAAAAAATTATCGGTGAACTGACAATTCCCTCTTCAGCTGCTCCACCGTCTTTTTCTCGCTGCCAGTAAATATCGCGTTTCCTACCAACACTACCGGCCGTTTCAGAAATGTATAGTCTTCCAGGATCAGCCGGCGATAGTCGGACTCGCCTAGTTGCTTGTCCTTTAGCCCTAACTCTTTGTATTTCAATGCCCGGCGGCTGAACAAGGCCTCATAGCTCCCTGATTTTTCCCTGAGTGCGTCCAGCTGGCCGGGCGTGATCTTCTCGGTCTTAATGTCCTGCATGACAAAACCCCCTTCGACGTTGGATTCTCCGATGCCCGTTTCCCCCAGTATCCGCTGACAGGTCGTACAGGAGGAAAGATGATAGATCTTCTTCATACCCGCAATGTAATATTTTCCGCCGGTCACCGACAAATAGCATTATATAGTATTATTGTTAAAAACCTTCTCTTTGGAACGCCCTGAAATGCAGGAAACATTTATTGGTCTGGTCAGCGAGAACCGCGGCATCCTGTACAAGATATGCCGCATGTATGGCGCCACCGAACCAGACCGGCAGGACCTGTTCCAGGAGATCGTCATCCAGCTCTGGCGATCCTATCCGGCTTTCAGGGGCGATGCCCGTTTCAGCACCTGGCTCTATCGCATCGCGCTGAATACCGCCATCTCGGACCTCCGCAAACAACGCCGCCGGCCCGCCTCCATCGATCCGGATCTCCTGCCCAACCAATTGCAGGACATCCAGTATTCCTCCGAGAAAGAAGAGCAATTACAACAACTGTACTCCGCCATCGATCGCCTCACGGAGCTGGAGAAAGCGCTGACCATGCTCTACCTGGAAGACAAGAGCTACCAGGAAATGGAGGAGATCCTGGGGATCTCCCAAAACAATCTACGGGTAAAAATGAATCGCATCAAGGATAAACTTCGTAAAATGACAAAGGAGGCCGTATATGGAATTGGATAACCTGAAAGCGATCTGGAAAGAACAGGAACCGTTACAAGACCTCCAGCCGGACATGCAGCAATTGCTGCAAAAAAAATCCCGCGGCCATATCGCCCGCATGCGCCGCAACGTCCGGATCGAAGCCCTCGTCATGCTCCTCTCCTATATTCCTTGTATCATCCTTTACCTGGTCTGGTTCGACGGCCGGCTATGGTATCTCTCGCTGATGATGTCGCTGATCCTTGTTGTTTATTGGATCTATTTTCTTAAGAAGGACCGGCTGCTCAAAAAGATGCAGTGCGTGACCTGTGAAGTTCGAAGCAACCTGACGCGACAGGTCAGGATACTGGATAAATACCTCCGGTTCTACCTCTGGACGACTACGCTGGTGATCACGATCTCCTGGTTCGTGGCCTACATGGCCATACGCTATTCCCTGCACTTAAAGGGCATCCCCATTCCCCAGTGGTTGGAGCCGTTGCTGATCGTATTGGTGATTCCGGGCTCCATTGGGCTGCATTATCTAAATAAGCGGTATTTCAACAAGCTCTATGGCCGCGAAGCCCAAAAATTACGGGATTTGTTGCGCGAAATGGACGAGGGATGAGTAATTTTCCGGAAAACGGCATCTATGCTCAAAACGCTGCTCACCCTACTCTTCCTGGCGCTGGCCTTCGCCTGCTTCGCGCAGACAAGTCCCGAGGCCTCCATCCGGCAGATCATGGCCGACCAGGCCGCTGCCTGGAACAAAGGCAATATCGACGAATTCATGAAGGGCTACTGGAACAATGACTCCCTCGTTTTTGTAGGCCAGTCGGGTCTGTCCTATGGCTACGACACGGCCCTCGCCCATTACAAGAAGCACTATGACAGCCCCGATAAAATGGGGCAACTCTTCTTTACCCTGCTCAGTATAAAGGAACTCTCACCAGATTATTGCTTCGTACTGGGAAAATGGCTGCTCAAACGCAAGATCGGCGATGCCGGCGGCATCTACAGCCTGCTTTTCCGCAAGATCGACGGCCGCTGGCAGATCGTGGTCGATCATACTAGTTGATGAGCAGCTTGCGGAACTCTGTACTGTCACCATTAAAGACGTCGAAATCCACCTTTGTCTGGATGCCATTCACGCGGCCACCCTCGCTGTGCTGCCAGAATTCCCAGGCCCGGTAGATACTCGGTCTTTCCTTCTGCAGATAATGCGCCACCCAAAGCGGGTACGCATCAAAATCATCCCGCAGGTATTGTTTGTAGAAGTCAACATTGGTATAGATGATCGGCTGGATATGATAGAAGTCCTGTACCGTTTGCAGCCACTCCTTGGCCCTTTCGCGCAATTTCTCCGGCGCCATCCCGTAGGTTTGCTCGATATCCAGCACCGGCGGCAGATCCCCCGGTTCGAGCTGCACTGAATTGATGAAATTCTCCGCCTGGGCCTTGCCGCTTTTGGTAGCCAGGAAGAAATGGTAGGCGCCCCTCGCTATCCCCGCATCTTTTGCCTTTTTCCAGTTCCGCTGGAAATAAGCGTCCTCATTGCCCAATCCTTCGGTCGCCTTGATAAAGGCAAAGCTCAATTGCACATCTCCGACTTTCATGTCATGCACCGAGCCCCAGTCAATGATATTCTGGTATTTGGAGACGTCGATGCCGTGGATGGTATAGTTCACGGGTATATCGATGCCAAATGCGGCATAGCGGATAAAGTGCGCCCGCCGTTCCATCCACCAATCATAGCCGACCAATCCCAACATGATCAATACTGCACCGCCAAGGGAGAAAAGGACCAATTTCCAAATGCTGTTTTTCTTACTTCTCTTCGTCATAAGGGGAATACAAACATAATTAGTATTTTTATACTTCCATGCCCCAAGTTAACCGGAACGATATCATCAATCTCCTCTCCAAGCTAACGGCAAGGCGTCTCTTCAATGGGGTGAAGGTACTGAGCAGCTACTATGTCAGCAAATGGACAAAAAAAGCGGTGCAGTGGGGATATCCGGTAAGCATCTCGTTCGAGCCGACGACCTCCTGCAATCTCCGCTGTCCCGAATGCCCGAGCGGCCTGCGGGCATTCACTCGCCCCACCGGTATGCTCGAGAACGGCTTCTTCCGGCAAACGATAGACCAGATGTCCCGCGAGCTGCTCTACCTGATCTTTTATTTTCAGGGCGAGCCCTATCTCAACCCTTCTTTTCTGGATATGGTTGCCTACGCCTCCGCCAAAGGCATCTATACCGCGACCTCCACGAACGCCCACTACCTGAACGACAGCAACGCAAAAAGAACGGTCGAAAGCGGCCTCGACAGGTTGATCATTTCCATCGACGGGACTACTCAGGACGTCTACGAACAGTACCGCGTCGGCGGCAAGCTGGAAAAAGTCCTCGAAGGCGCCCGCAATATCGTCAGGTGGAAAAAAGAATTGAAGAGCAAAAAGCCCTTTGTCTTCTTTCAGTTCCTGGTGGTGCGGCCAAATGAACACCAGCTCGACGATATCCGCCGCCTGGCCAAAGAGGTCGGCGTGGATGAGGTTCGCTTCAAAACGGCCCAGGTCTACGACTATCAGCAAGACCCCAATGGCCTGATCCCCGCGAATGAAAAGTACAGCCGGTACCGCAAGGACGGCTCCGGTCAATATACCATCAAAAACACCCTGGACAATCACTGCTGGCGGCTCTGGCATGCGACGGTCATCACCTGGGACGGCCTCGTTGTGCCCTGTTGCTTCGACAAGGACGCCCAACACCCGCTCGGCGACCTGAAAGGCATGCCATTCCGCGAAGTGTGGCACAACGAGAAATATACCGAGTTCCGCCGTCAGATCCTCCGGAGCCGGAAAAACATCGATATCTGCGCCAACTGCAGCGAGGGGACAAAGGTCTGGGAAGAATAAGCTCAATCATATGCCGCTATCACCATCAGCACTTGCCCGCCTCCAACACCAACACGAGACCATTCATGAACTCACAGGTGACCTGTCCGAACAACAGCTCCGGCGAACCGTCAACCCGGGCAAATGGAGCGCCTTCGACAATATTGCCCACCTGGCCTGTTATCAGGGGATCTTTCTCGCCCGCCTCGAAAGGATCCAAATGGAAGCATCTCCCGCTTTCAATGCCTACGTGGCGGACATCGACCCGAACTTCACCGGCTACCAGCAACGATCGCTCCCGCATTTGCTGACCAGCATCGACTCGCGCCGCTCCATCATCAGGAACAAACTGCAAGGGATGAACGAAGATGCATTGCTCCGGACGGCCACTCACTTGCGCTACGGATTGCTCGACACCGTCCAGTGGACCGAATTCTTCCTCCTCCATGAAGCCCACCATCTTTATACTATTTTTATGCTTGTTCAGGGCCTGCGCAAACCCCTACAATAAATAATTCTGTACTTTTATGAAGGTATGGCACTTGAAAATGAAATAAATCAACGGAAATTCCGCACCGAGTATCAGAAAGCGAGGATCAACATCATCTATACCTATAACTGGCTTTCTGAGAGGATCAATTCGATCTTCGAAGAATGGGACATCACTCCCAGGCAGTTCAATATACTTCGCATCCTGCGCGGCGAAGGCAAACCCCTGTCCACTCTCCAGATCCGTCAGCGGATGCTGGACAAAATGAGCGATACCAGCCGTATCGTCGACCGCCTCCTGAAAAAGGGCCTGGTAAGGAAAACACCCAATGATGAAGACCGCAGGCTTGTCGACGTGGTCATCACTCCCAAGGGCAAAAAGCTGCTGGAGAAGATCGATCCCTTCGAGGACCATGCAGACAAGATCATGGAGCATCTCTCCGAGGAAGAAACGAAGACCCTGAACAAATTGCTGGATAAGCTGCGAAATACGATGACCCTGCTTCTCGTGGCCGGGGCGCTGCTCTCAACGGCCCTTGGCCAGCCTCCGCAGCCAAACATAGCCCCGAACCAGCCTACAACCCCGACACACCCCGCACCCCGCGCCCCGAAATACGAATTCCGCGCCGCCTGGATCGCCTCCGTGGAGAACATCGACTGGCCATCAAAAAAAGGGCTCCCCGTCGACAGCCAGAAAGCAGAGTTTATCCGCCTGCTCGACATGCATAAACGCGATGGCCTTAACGCCGTGGTGGTCCAGATCAGACCCGCGGCCGACGCCTTCTTCCCCTCCCCATACGAGCCGTGGAGCGAATGGCTGACGGGCGTACAGGGCAAAGCCCCATCCCCCTATTATGATCCCCTCGAATTCATGATCGAAGAGACCCACCGCCGGGGAATGGAATTCCACGCCTGGTGCAACCCCTACCGCGCGGTCAAGAGTATCGGGCGCTCCTCAGTCGCACCGGATCATATTACCCGCCAGCATCCCGAGTGGTTCGTTCGCTTCCAGAACACCCTCTACTTCGACCCGGGCAACAAAGAAGCGCAACAGTACGTGACGGCCGTCATCCGGGATATCGTCCGCCGTTACGATATCGACGCCCTCCACTTCGACGACTATTTCTACCCCTATGACATCGTCGAGGGTGGACCCGCGGGTAAGGAGTTCCCCGACAGACAAACCTATGCCCGCTATGGCAACGGGCTTTCGATAGGCGACTGGCGGCGCAGCAACACCGACTCCATCATCGTGATGATCAGCAAAGCGATAAAAGCGGAAAAACCCTATTGCAAATTCGGGGTCAGCCCCTTCGCCATCTGGCGCAATATCGACAAAGACCCCGAAGGTAGCGATACGCGCGGCGGTCAGCCGGACTACGATAACCTCTATGCCGATATCCTGCTCTGGCTAAAAGAGGGTTGGATCGATTACGTCGTGCCCCAGATCTACTTTGAGTTCAGCCACTCACATGCTCCTTATGCCACGCTCCTGGATTGGTGGGCCCGCCATTCCTATGGCCGGCAGTGCTTTATCGGCCTCGGCATCTACAAGGCCGGAATAAACGCCGCCTGGCGCGACCCGACCCAGATCCCCCGGCAGATCGAGGCTTTGCGCGACTATCCCCAGGTACAGGGGGAAGTCTATTTCAGCAGCAGCAACTTCCTCACGAATCCCTATGGCTGGTCCGACAGCCTCCGGAATCATTACTACAATTATCCCGCCCTTATTCCGCCGATGTCCTGGATCGACACGACGAAGCCCCACGACCCGCTCTTCCATACCGAATATGACTCCAAGGAAGGTACCACTACAGCCTGGCTCTCCAAGGGAGCGCCCGAAGACACCCTGCGCGGGTTCGCCATTTATCAAACCGATTCGGCGAATACCAATATCGACTCGGTCCAGGCTTTCGCCTTCATCCCCTACGATCCCGTAGCAATATTTACCGTCCACCAGGACCCGGCGGAACAAAAGGGGCCGGTACACTTTTATTTTACTACCGCCGTAAGCAGGAACAACGTCGAAAGCCGGCCTGTTCCCCTGGTTTTAGCTAACTTTACAAAATAAATCTTTTATCTATGCCCGGCTTTGAATTATTCGGCCCCGAAGAACGAAAAGAAGTAAACGACGTCCTCGACACCGGTATCATGATGCGCTATGGCTTCGACGGTCCCCGCAAAGGCATCTGGAAAGCAAAAGAACTGGAGACCGCCATCTGCGAGATCACGCATTGCAACTACACCCAACTCGTAAGCAGTGGCACCGCCGCCCTGACAACAGCGTTCGCGGCTCTTGGCATCGGCGCCGGCGACGAAGTGATCATGCCCGTTTTTACCTTCGTGGCCAGCTTCGAATGCGTCCTTAGTGTCGGCGCCGTGCCCGTTCTCGTCGACGTGGACGAGACCCTGACCCTCGATCCCGCAGCCGTTCGCCGCGCCATCACACCCCGCACCAAATGTGTCATGCCCGTACATATGTGCGGCGCCATGGCCGACCTGGACGCCCTCGTACAGATCTGCAAAGAAAATAAGTTGATCCTGCTCGAAGACGCCTGCCAAAGCTTCGGCGGCCGCTACAAGGGCAAATGGCTCGGCACGATCGGCGAAGCCGGAACATTCTCTTTCGACTTTGTAAAAATAGTCACCTGTGCAGAAGGCGGCGCCATCGTCACCAACAGCCAGGACCTGGCCAGAAAGCTCGATGGATTCTCGGACCATGGCCACGACCATATCGGCAACGACCGCGGCGCCGACCAGCACCCTTTTCTCGGCTATAATTTCCGCATCTCCGAACTGCATGCCGCGGTGGGACTGGCACAGGTGCGAAAGCTGGATCAGTTCCTGGCCATTCAACGCAGGACGTTTACACAGCTAAAGGCCATTCTGTCCACGGTACCCGAAATATCCTTCCGGTCTATCCCCGATCCCGAAGGCGATATCTGCACCTTCCTGAGCTGGTTCCTGCCAACGGAGGAAGCGACCCGGGCGCTTGTAGCGGAACTCCGCCAGCAAGGCATCCTGGCCGGGAACATGTACTGGTTTGAACATAACTGGCATTATATCCGCAAATGGGACCACCTCCGCCAGGCAGCTTCGCTGTACAGGCTGACAGACCCGCAGCAAAAAGCCCTGTTGTCCCTGAATAAGGCCGATTTTTCGGCCAGTGACCGCATCATGGGCCGCTGTATCTCGACGGTCATCGGCTTGCTGTGGACCGAAGAGCAAACCAGGGAAAAAGGAGAGAAGATCGTCGCCGCGGTAAACAAAGTCCTCGCGTCGTCGGACCGCTTGCGCCCCTCTGCCTTGGGCGCCGTCCGACTGCCGGCATAAGCATTCGCCAATGGAAAAATTGAAGCGGACCCCATTTTTTGTCCCCTTGATTTCCATTTTTTTCGTGCTCCACGGCGTACTTGAAAATTTTGGATTTATTCCAATTCAGGACGCCCTGGTTCTTCTTTGTGTATATGTTGGATTGACCGCTTTGGTTGCAAGCATCGCCTGGCTATTGCTCCGAAACAAGGGCCACGCGGCTATCTTCACGACCGCCTTTATGGCGCTTTTCTTCTTTTATGAGGCGTTCATACAACTGATGATAAAACATTTCCCTCATCGGTTCTTTACCACTGGTTCCTTTCTCTTATCGATTGGAATACTGGCGTTGGTGGCGGTGTTCGTCTATCTCAAAAAGAGCAAAAGGACCTTTCCGCAGCTCTACCTGTACCTGAATACAACCCTGCTTGTATATATACTGGTAGACACAGGCTGGATCTTTCTTAAACTGCTGCATCCCCCCGTTAATCCGCTATCTGTTTATTCTTTTGCAAAGGAGGGAACTGCGGGGCCATGTACTGCATGCGCAAAGCCTGATGTGTATTTTCTGCTGTTCGATGAGTACGCCAGTACGTCCTCCCTCAAGGCGCAATACAACTATGACAATTCCGCACTGGACAGCTTCCTTGTAAAACAAGGCTTTCATATAAACGAACAGAGCAGCTCTAATTACAATCTCACGGTATTCTCGATGGCCTCTGTCTTAAATATGTCTTATTTGGAAGGATTAAAAGATCCCGGTAGGATAATATCACAGGATTATACGAATGCCTACCAGCTTATCCGGGATAATAAGGTGATTGAATTATTTTCCCGGGAAGGGTATGATGTAAAGAATTATTCCATTTTTGACCTTGCAGGAGAACCTACCAGGGCCTGGCAATCTTTTTTGCCATTAAAGACAAGGCTCCTTACTGCAAGAACGCTGGCGGAGAGGCTCGGCAGACACGGCAGTTCTCTATTGGTAAGATATCTCGGCATCAAATATTTCGTGGTTAAGGAGTATATGAAATATTATTCCGGCAATGAGGAATTTTTAAAACTTGTGGCTTCGGAGGCAGGCGAGAAAAGCAGCCGGCCCAGATTTTTATATGCGCACTTTATCATGCCTCATTTTCCTTATCTGTTTGATGCTGCGGGCCGCCGGAGAAGCGACCAGCGGATCTATGAGGAAAGTAAAACCAATCCACCCGCGGCTTACCTTGACTACCTTACCTACACGAACAGGCGGCTAGAGGAATTAGTGCGGAACATACGTCAAAATGATCCCAACGCTGTTATACTACTGTGTGGAGATCATGGTTTTCGCGAATGGACAACAACCCAATCCCCCCATTTTCAGTTTGAGAATCTGAATGCGGTTTATTTTCCGGATCATGACTATACCAGGTGGGATATGAAAGTTTCCTTTGTAAATCAGTTCCGAATCGTCTTTAATCAGCTGTTTCATACGGAATATCCGCTTCTGAAAGACAGTACGACCGTTCTCAGGGAATAATAGGGCTTACTTGCCCTCTAACTTATTGCAGGATTCGAGTGAGCCAAGCCGGAAGAAAACGGGGAGATGGGTGGCTTTCTGGATGTCAAGCTCACGTTTACAAAAGAACCCAAGTTGATCGTAGTAGCTCCCTGTGCCCATATAAGCGGCCTCAGCGGCCGGATAATATGCCCCCACATCGGGCACATGAAAGGGCGGAAGCGGCGCCGTTGGGCTTGCTGTGCCCCCGGGGAGCATATGCAGACCAGCCATCGGCGGGAAATTCATCCCCGGAATGAGGGCTATTTTAGTAAGGGGAAGCCGTACAGGGACAATTTTTTCCACTGGGGCAGGGGCCGCCGTCTGGCCGTGGGCCACCACCATAAGTATTGATAAACATACAACAAGAAAAGTTTTTTTTCGTTGCACGGTTGGTCCCTCCTTTTTCCGTAAATTTACGGCCTGATTTTTGCGGTCCGCGCGCCCTTTTCCTGAAATAGGAATAAGAGTTTGAGCAAAACCCCTGATATACATGTCGTTAAGTCAATCATTACAGCAAAAACTACTCCAAAAATTATCTCCTCAGCAGATTCAGCTGATGAAGTTGCTGCAAGTGCCTACGGCTAACCTGGAGGAAAGGATAAAGGAGGAGCTGGAAGAGAATCCGGCTCTTGAGGTGACGGAAGATCATGAAGACGGATTGGACGGCGACATAAAGGATGAATTCGAAGACGGCGAATACGAAGAAAAAGACGGCAGTGAAGATGAATATGACAATATCGACATCAGTGAATATGTCAATGATTCGGATGACGACGTTGCCGATTACAAATTGAGGGACGACAATTATCCCGAAGCCGACGAGGACCGGGTCATGCCGCATAGGGTAGAGACCTCCTTCCACGAAGTCCTGCTGGACCAACTGGGAATGCTGGTAATCGACGACCGCACGCGTAAGATTGCGGAACAGATCATAGGCAGCATTGACGATGACGGCTATCTCCGCCGTGAGACGGCTTCCATTGCCGACGACCTGGCCTTCCGTCAGAACATCGAGACCAGCGAAGAAGAGATAGAGAGTCTCATAAAAAAGATCCAGCAATTCGATCCGCCCGGTGTGGCTGCGCGTGAATTGCAGGAATGTCTCCTTATCCAGCTGCGCCGCCGGAAGAATGGCCACAAAAGCGTCGATGTAGCCATCGACGTCCTAACGTATTATTTCGACGAATTCACGAAGAAGCACTACGACAAGATACAGCGGGGTCTCAACCTGGACGATGAGCAACTAAAGGATGTCATCAACCAGATCATCAAGCTCAACCCCAAGCCCGGCGGGGATGTCTCGGAGGTCAACAAGGCCGAAAGCTATGTGATCCCCGACTTCTTCATCACCAATAGCGCCGGAAAGCTGGAACTTTCCCTCAACTCTAAGAATGCTCCCGACCTGCGCATCAGCGAAGGCTACAGGGAGATGCTAAAGGAATACGATAGGGGCAGTAAGAAGGACAAGCGCCAGAAAGAGGCCGTGCTGTTCATCAAGCAGAAGATCGATGCCGCCAAGTGGTTCATCGACGCGATCAAACAGCGGCAGCAGACCCTCTACAATACCATGCACACGATCATGGACTATCAGCACGATTTCTTCCTCACGGGCGACGAGACCACGCTGCGGCCCATGATCCTCAAAGACATCGCGGAACGGACGGCGCTTGATATCTCCACCGTCAGCCGCGTGGCCAACAGCAAATTCGTACAAACGGAGTTCGGAACATACAGGCTGAAGTTCTTTTTCAGTGAGTCCCTGAGTACGGACAGCGGTGAGGAAGTATCGACCCGCGAAGTAAAGAAGATCCTGAGCGACCTTATTGAAGGTGAAAGCAAAAAGAAACCACTGAGCGATGAAAAGCTCACCGAGCTGCTCCAGGAAAAAGGATACAATATCGCCCGCCGAACCGTAGCCAAATACCGCGAACAACTAAACATTCCTGTAGCAAGGCTCAGGAAGGAACTATGAGTAATATAACGATAGCCGGCTCAGGCAATGGCAGGGCTGCCGCTTCTCCCTTGCTGCGGGGTATCGCGCACCTGATCTCCTATATTTTTCATCCCCTGTTCATCAATGCCTACGTGATGGCTTTCCTGATCTTTTTCCATCCGTATGCATTTGCCGCCTACAATCACACCGATAAGGTCCTCCGCTTTCTCAATGTCGTCCTCTGTTGCACCTTCCTGCCGGCATTCTCGGTTTTCCTTATGTGGCGGCTGCGTCTGATCGGCTCGATTATGCTTCGCACCGAAAAGGACCGGATGATCCCCTATATCGTAAGCATGACCTTTTACTGGTGGTCCTGGATCGTCTTCAAAAACCTGCCTGATATTCCCGCCACTGCGGTCCATTTCCTCCTTGGCTCCTTTCTGGCCGTCTGCGGCGGTTGGATCTGTAATATTTTCTACAAGGTGAGTATGCACGCCATCGGCATGGGGGGCGCCCTGATGTTCTTTTGCCTCTTCGGCTTTCATGATCCATTTGGATCGGGACTCTATATTGCGATCGCGCTCGTCCTGACCGGCCTTGTCTGCACTTCCCGGCTTATTCTCTCGGCCCATTCATCTTTCGATGTCTGGTCCGGCCTGTTTGTAGGCATGCTGGCGCAGTATATTGCGTGGTTATTTTGATTCCCGCGCCTTCGGCGCGGGCGGTTAATAGAAAAAGAAAAGCCCAATCATAGGTTGGCGAGGTTTGGCGGTCCCGAATAGAAAAAGAAAAGCCCAATCATAGGGTACGAACCTAAATTGAGCTTTTTCACCTTCAAACCATCTGAAGTCTGCGTCCATGCTAGCTGTTAAGTATCTTCGATCGGGTCAGGTATTTTTTCGTTGGATGATAAATAAATAAACAGGATCCTTCTTTTATAAGATCGATGATCGTCCCGGACTCGTCCGCAGGCACTGCGGGGCAACCAAAACTCCTTCCACAGAAATTGTTCATCTGCAGAAAATCGGGACCTACATACTCCGATCCATGCAACACAACATTACGTCCCTGCGCCCTGTCATTAAACCCTCTTTCCATGCCCCTGATCTTCAGCGACAGGCCGTTATTGCCATAATAAGTTCCCTGGGTGATATAAAAACCAAGCGAGGTCTTATGCGAGGACGGATTGTTACTGAAAGACTGCGCAAACTCACCACCTGAATTCCGGCCATGGGCTACATAAGTATTTACCAACACGGTCTTTTGTTCGATGTCCACAATATACAATCGCTTATTACGGGATGACTGACTCAGGTCGCAGATCGACAAAATATTGGTTTTGTTCAGCCAGTGATGGTCCAACAAATAATAATATCCTTTCAGGGCATATTCAAAGGCCTTTTTGGTCAGCCCCACTTCCTGCAGATCGATCTGCGAATACAGGTTGGCGGCCTCCTCGGCGAAAGCAGCCGCTTTGGCGGCCTTTTTGGCATTTGCACTGGCCGGATTTCCGGCTCTCAGCACACTGACCGGTAAAACAAATGCGACCAAAACGCACCAGAATCCCGGATGTAGAACACTACGACGCATGTCTTAAAGGTTTTTTAAATCTGAATGTCTGGCGGGCCACCAGGCTGGTTTTACCCCAGGCCGGCCTTCGTACCGGCCAACTGCCGGTACCCTAAAACGGCCGGGTAAGTAAAATATTATCTATTTTCTACTTGTGCAAGAATCTTTTATGAAAAGTTTTTATTGTTTAAAAAAAGGGCTTTTTTACGGTTTAAGGACTTCCCCCTAGACTTTGACCCTCTTCCAGCCGCCCCGACGGAAAAGCAGAAAGCTGACAATGCTAATGGTGGTTTCCGTGATCACAATGGCGAAAAACACCCCTTTTGGCCCAAAACCCAACCCAATCGCCAGCAACCAGGCCAGCGGGATCTGAAAGGTCCAAAAACAGAAGAAATTAACGATCGTCGGCGTCCTGGTATCACCGGCGCCATTAAAAGCGTTGGTCATTACCATCCCTATTCCATAAAAGACATAGCCAGGGGCTATGATTTGCAGGGCGCGCACCGAAACGATGCCAATTGAGGGGTCGGGGTTAATAAAGGAGACGATATATCCACCCAAAAACAGCAGGATCAGGGTGACCAACAACGAAAAAATGACATTGAAGGTTGAGGCCGTGCGGACCGACTGCTCGGCGCGGTCAACCCGTCCGGCGCCCAGGTTTTGTCCGACCAGCGTGGCCGCGGCGTTGCTCATGCCCCAGGCCGGGAGCAGGAAAAAGATTATGATCCGGATGGCCACCTGGTAACCCGCTATCACCGTATCTCCGAACCGGGCTATGATCATCGCCATGACGATCCAACTGCCCGAGCCGATCAGGAACTGCGCCGCCCCTGTCCACGCGATCTTCAGCAGCCCCCGGATGATAATCCCCTCGGGCTGAAACTGCTTCCAGATGATCCGGATCACCCCTGTACGCTTTATCAAATGATATAGTTGATAGCAGACCCCGATGCCCCGGCCGATCGTCGTGGCCATTGCCGCGCCGGGTAAACCATAGAAGTGGATCAGCAGCGGACAAAGAATGATATTACAGCCATTGGCGATCCAGAGCGCCCACATCGCCGTCGACGCATTCCCCGCACCCCTGAAAACGCCATTGATCAAAAACAACATCATAATGACGATGCTGCCCGAGAAAATGATCCGGGTAAAGGGGGTGCCTACATGCACCGTTGCGTCCGAAGCACCCATCACTTTTAGCAGGTGCGGCGCAAACGCGGCGCCTGCCAGGCTGATCACAACCGTCAAACCAAGGCAGATGAGAATGGCCTGCGCCGCCGAATGCGAAGCTTCGGTCTCATTCTTTTCGCCGATCCGCCGCGCCACCATCGCCGTGGCCGCCATCCCCAGGCCCATCGCCACGGAATAGACAATAGCCAGCACCGACTCGGTCAGCCCGACAGCGGCTACGGCTTCCTTGCTAATACGACTAACGAAAAAAATATCCACCAGCGCAAAGACCGATTCCATGCACATCTCGAGGATCATCGGCACGGACAATAACACGACGGCGCGCCGGATACTGCCCGTCGTATAGTCCTGGTGATTGCTGGACAAAGCCTGGCGTAACAAGCTTGCTATTGCGGAAAAGCTTTTTCCCTTTTGGGAAGATGGAGCTGACATAGTACCGTTTTTGTAAAGAAGAGTTATATCAGGGCAGTGCCCGAAACGTGGCGGAGAAAATGATCTGCGGAGAGCAGATCGCAAATTAAATGATCATCGGCGCTATGATTAGGAACTAAAGATGAGGAAATTTTTTAATAAAATAAAATATTCGGCCGGAATTTCGCCGGGAAAGGGTAGTACTTTTGACGCATGAGATCGGCCTTTCGACGGATAACCTTCCGGGTCCTCAAGATCACCGGCATCGCCGTAGGATGCTTGCTGGCACTCTTGTTCCTGCTCCCCTATCTCTTCCCCAACTTCGTCTCCGGTAAAATAAGACAATGGGCCGGCAAGAGCATCAAATCCGAATTGCAATTCTCCGCAGCCCGCCTCTCCTTCTTCCGTCACTTCCCTGCCCTGACCCTGACCCTCTACGATGTCAAGCTCAACGGCTCGGCTCCCTTTGAAAAGGAAACGCTCATCCAGGCGGATGAGATCGCCCTTGGCGTAGACCTTCGCAGCGTCTTCTCTACAATCGATATTGATAAGATCTTCCTCACCAATGCTTTCATCAATGTCGAGGTGGATACGGCAGGCCACCCCAACTACAACATCTACGCCGCCGCGAAACCGGACCACCCCGCCGCCGCCGACAGCAACACCGCCAGCCTCAAGATCAAAAAGATCATCATCGAAAAGAGCAGGCTCACCTACAACGACCAATCCCTCACCATCCTCATTAACGCACGCGGACTGGACTACCTGGGAAATGGCGACCTCAGCCAGGCCATATTCGACCTCCACACCCATATGACAATCGACGCCATCGACTTCTACTATGCGCGGCAGCCCTACTTCTTCAATAAAAAACTCGACGCCGACCTCATCACCAAAATCAATACCAATTCCCTGGCCCTGATCTTCGAGCAGAACCAACTGCTGATCAACCAGCTCCCCGTGGACTTCACCGGACAGTTCTCCTTCCTCAAAGATGGCTATGACATGGACTTCCGACTGAACGCCGCGGATGCCAGCCTGCAAAACATCTTCTCAGCCCTTCCGCCCAACGTCCTGGACTGGCTGACAAAAACGGAGGTCAGGGGCTCCGGCGATTTCCAGGCTTCCTTAAAGGGCAAATACGTCGCTGCCACCAACACGATGCCCGATCTCAACTTCGATCTCAGCATCCGGAATGGATATATCGCCAATGCACAAACACCCTCACCGGTGAGTAACCTCTATCTCGAATTGCATTCCCGCATTCCCGGTCTTAACCCCGATAGTCTTAATCTCTCCGTCGACTCCGCCTTCTTCAACCTCGAAAAAGACTATTTCAGCGCCACCCTCCGGATGAAAGGATTAAAAAGTCCCTGGATCTCGGCCAATATCCGCTCCGAGATGGATCTTGAGAAATGGGACCGCGCCTTCGGCTTCGCTCCTGCCGATCTCAAGGGACGCCTGCACCTGCAAGCCCGGGCCGAAGGCGTATATGCGACCCGGATAGAGAAAAAAGTGACGCTGCGCCGGACAACCACCGATACCGTCATCAAAAGCATCCCCCGGTTTTCTTTAAACACATCCCTGCGCAACGGTTATTTTAAACTGGCATCCAGGCCCGAAGCGGTCACCAACATCAACTTCGATGTCGATGCGGCATGCGCCGGCAGCGACTACAAAAAGACAAAGCTGACCGTGGATAATTTTAACGCGAATGTGCTCGGCAGTTATATAAAAGGATTTTTCAGGCTCGACGACCTGGGCGACGCTTCCGTAGAAGCCGGATTGGAAACGATATTCCATTTAGCCGACATAAGGAAGGTCTATCCCCTCGACAGTATGGACCTCGCCGGCGACCTTGCCATCCACATAAAGACAAAGGGCAGCTACCAGCCCGACCATAAGAAGTTCCCTGTTACCGAAGCTGACCTCAGCCTCGATAACGGCAGCATACAAACAAAATACTATCCGCATCCCCTGGAAAAGATCCACGCCGGAGCGCGGATCATCAGCCGCAGCGGAACGCTAAAAGACCTTGACGTCACACTCACGCCGATCTCCTTTCTCTTCGAGGGCCAGCCGTTCACGCTGAACGCCGACCTCAGGGATTTCACCGACCTCAATTACAATATCACTTCCAACGGCAGCCTCGACCTTGGACGGATCGGGAAAGTATTCGCACTAAAAGATTATGACCTGTCAGGCCTGATCCAGACACGACTCTCCCTGCGTGGCCGTCAGAGCGATGCTACCTCCGGTCACTACGACCGGCTTTTCAACGAAGGTTCACTAAAAGTAAAAGACCTCCAGGTGAGGTCCGAGCTGTTCCCCCTTCCCTTTCATATCAACACCGGGGAATTCAGCTTCCACCAGGACAAGATGGCCTTCGATCGCTTCGACGCCTCGTATGGGAAAAGCCGCTTCGTCCTCAACGGCTGGCTCTCGGATGTCATCGGCTATATGTCCCGGAAAGGTCAGCCGCTCCGTGGCAACTTCGATCTCAAAAGTGAATATGTGTTGATTGATCAGTTGATGGCCTTCGCAGGCCCCACTCCATCCGCCTCCCAACCTGGCGTCATCCTCGTCCCCGGCGACCTCGCCGTCTCCTTCCATGCCGAGGTAAAAAAAGTGGAGTACAACGGCCTCAACATCGACAGCTTTAGTGGCGGCGTAAGTATTGATAGCGGCGCCATCCACCTGGACAGCACCACCTTCACCCTCGCCGGCGCACCGGTGGAAATGAACGCCTCCTACAAAAGCCTCGACCCCCAACGCGCTTTCTTCGAGTATCATATCCAGGCAAAAGACTTTGACGTGCAGCGTGCTTATAGAGAAGTGAAACTCTTCCGCGATATGGCGACCTCGGCGGCAAAGGCCCAGGGAATCATCTCGTTGGACTATAGTTTGTCCGGCCGCCTGGATGCCAGTATGCGCCCAGTCTATCCCTCATTAAAAGGCGGCGGTAAGGTAAGCATCAGCAAAGTGAAGGTAAAAGGACTCCGCCTCTTCGGGGAGGTCAGCAAAGAGACCAACAAAGACGTCAACGACCCCGACCTCTCCAAGGTAGAGATCAAGACTACCATCGCCAATAACCTGATCACCATCGAACGCACCCGCATGAAGGTCTCCGCCTTTAAACTGCGTATAGAAGGTCAGGCTAGCTTCGACGGCCGTCTTAACCTTCGCTGTCGTGTAGGCCTGCCGCCCTTCGGCGTCATCGGTATCCCTGTCTCCGTCACGGGCACACAGGAAAATCCAAAAGTCAAAGCCCGCCGCGGCACCGATGAGGACAAGCTGGAAGAAACCCAGGACACCCAACCATAAAGGATCGCTGATGACGGCGAAAAAGAGCCGGAACCGGCCCCTCAATAATACCTGCCGATCGCCGGGTCGTCCACAATAGTCTTCTTCAGCAGCTGCGGGTCTACGGGACCCTCCTTGGCATAAATGATCTTTCCCCCTGGCTCGACCACAAGCGTATAGGGCAATGCCCCCTGCCATTTGGGATCGATGGCTTCGATGAGCTTGTATTTGTCGTCGACATTGAAGATATAGTTTGTATTGGACGCCTCGGATTTTTGGAGGAACTGCAGGGCCTTACCCATTTTTCCCGGCTCATCGGCGCTGATGCTGATAAACTCGAAATCCCTGCGCCGGTACATCCGGTTCATGTCCACGAAATCCTGGAACTCCGCCACGCAGGGGCCGCACCAGGTTGCCCAGACGTTGATGAGCCGCAGTTTGTCCGTATGGTTCTGGACCAGCTCCCTGATCCCCTCGGCCGTGATCGTATCCAGCTTTACCGGCTCCTTTGCCCATTCCGCCTTGGCCTTGTCGATCCAGTCACTCTTCTCCGCCCATTTTATAGAACAGCCAAAAACTTTTGTGGTGGTAACCGGGACTTCCTTATCACTCAGCAGCGCCTCTATGGCATTGCGCGTATCAAGCGTATTCGGCGTCTTGGTTGGCTTCTCCACGTCGTCTACCCGGCCGCTATACCGGAGCTTCCTGTTCTTATCGAAGATAAACACATGGGGAGTGGCTATCGGCCCATATTTTTTCGAAGTCTCTTCCGTCTTACCGTCAAATAGATATGGGAAATTGTACCCCTTCTCCGCAGCCCGGAGCTTCATTTCCTCAAAACTGTCGCCCATATCCGTGTAACCCAGCTCGTCGAGCCGGATGGAAGTCGGATCGTTCGGCATGATCGCCAGTACGGCGACCCCCTTGCCGCTATAGTCTTTGGTCAACTGGATAATGCGGCTCTCGTAAGCTTGTGCCGTGGGACAATGATTACAGGTGAAGACGATGACCAAAACTTTTGCTTCCTTGAAAGAAGACAGGCTGTAAGTCTTCCCGTCGACCCCCGGCAGCGAGAAATCGGGCGCCGATGCTCCTATGGCCAGTGTGGGATGTTCGTCGACCGGATGGGCGGTCCCGCAAATAAATAAAAGGCTGCTGAGGAATAGAGCGAGCTTCATACCGCAAGTTTTTAATGTGGCGCAAATGCGCGGGCCAAAATTTAGCGCATTTGCGCCAAAGGGCTAATGTCTGTCCTATCGGACAAGCCGCGTCCCGCGTCTTTTGGAAAGTTACTATTTTTACTGCCTTTTTGCCCGTGGAAACGCCGATTTCGGCGGCGTGATGTAGTAATGATGTAGTAAAAGTTAGGTCGGGAGTCGTAAATTAGCAGCGCAACGAAATCTTCCCATATAAAAATCGATACCATGCACACAAGGCGGTCTTTTCTAAAATCTACTACACTTTATTCGGCAGGGATCCTTGCGGCTCCCATCCTTCCATCCTTCCTGCGGGCCTCCGACCAGGCCATCGGCCTCCAATTATATACCGTCAGGGACGCCATGGCCAAGGATCCCAACGGAACGCTGGCCAAAGTGGCCCAGATAGGTTATAACTCCCTGGAAGGCGCCACATATACAGGCACCGAGAAATTTTATGGCATGGACCCGCAAACGTTTTCCGGCGTATTGAAGAACAATGGATTAGTCATGCGGAGCTGCCACTACCGCTATGGCGAAGATGGTGCTGGCGCTCCCGCGCTGACCGATGGTCTTTTTAATGGGACGATCCTGCACGACTGGGACAAAACCGTGGAGGATGCCCATGCCGTGGGCATCAAATACATGGTTTGCGCCTGGCTGTCTCCCAACGAGCGCCTGAACAACGATCACTATAAGCTGATGGCGGAGGATTTCAACAAAGCCGGGGAAAAGTGTAAGGCCGCCGGCATCCAGTTCTGCTATCATAACCACGACTTTGAATTCGATCCGAAATATGGCGCTACCCTGCCGTACCAGGTGCTGGTGGAGCATTCCGATCCCAACCTGGTGAAATTCGAGCTGGACCTGTTCTGGGCCACCAAGGCGGGCCATGATCCGGTAACCCTCTTCGAACAATATCCCGGCCGGTTCCCCCTCTGGCACCTGAAAGATGTAGCCAAGACGCCGCCTTATGATACTGCTGCGGTAGGCACGGGCTCGGTCGATTTTAAAAAGATCTTTACGCATGCGAAATCGGCTGGCCTGGAATACTGGTTCGTAGAGCAGGACAGGACTCCCGGTTCGCCCTTCGACGCCATCGCCGAGAGCATTACCTATATCAAGGCAAATCTGATCTGACCGGTGGCTCAGGCGCCGGCCCGGGCGCCTGAGCCGCTATTATGCAACTCCATTAGAAAATCGAAGAGGTTGGTTTCCGTCGGGATCCTGAGCTTCTTCCTCAACCGGTAACGGCTGATCTCCACGCCCCGAACACTGATGTTCTCCAGCTGCGCGATCTCCTTGCTCGACAGGTTCATCCTGAGATAGGCACAAAGCTTTAGCTCATGTGCGCTCAAAGCCGGGTAGACGGCTTTCGCGATCTGCAAAAAATCGCTGTGGACACGGTCAAAGTGAACCGCAAACTGCTCCCAGTCTTTATCCATTTTGTTCTCCTCGCCCAGGATACGCAACATCTTCTTGAACTCTTCCGCGGCCGCCCCATCCCCATTGCTCCCCTTCTTCATGCGCATCAGCTCCTCCCGGATATTACCCAGCAGCTCGCCTTTTTGAACAAGATGCATCGCGGCACTTGCCAGCTCCGTATTCTTGTGCTCGATCTCCGCCTCGAGCTTTTCATTCCTGAGTTTTACGATCTCCTTCTCTGACTTTTCCATCTCCAGCTGATGCAGGTATTGCAACCGCTTTTGCTCTTCTTCATGCAGTCGCTGCTGCCGCCGGAAGACGCGTCGCTGCCAGAAATACAAGAGATAGATAAGCGCCGTCACACCCAGGATGTAAAACGCGTATGCCCATCCGCTCTGGTACCAGGGCGGCAGGATCGTAAAAGAATATTCGCTGACAGGCGATTCATTGCCCAGGTTGCTCTTGCTCTTCACTTCGAAAGTATAGTTGCCCGCAGGCAGATTGGTATAGTCTTTCTCCGTTCGCTTCGTCCACTCCGACCAGTCCCTGTCAAAACCCTTGAGCAAAAAGCTGTACCTAATGCTATTCTGCGCGGCATATAGCGGAGTGCTGTATTCGAAATGCAGCGAATTCCATTTGTTGGAAATACTGTATACGTCCATAGCCGGCTGGCCCAGGCTGTCATCGACCTCCCCGAAATAGCCCCCGTACAGCAGGCTGTCCGTCTTGCCGAAAGCCCGTACGCTCCGGATGTTTACCTGGATCGGATAGCGGTTCTTTTTGTATTCCTCGTAGTTGATATGATAAAAGCCTTTTTCCGCACCCACCAGCACATTGTATTTGTTGTAGGGATTGATGTTCTCATAGTCAGCCACAAGCTTTCCACTGAGCTCGGGAAAATAAATCGTCTCCGGCTGCGGCCCCGAAAGATCCACGACGCCCAGGCTGTTGTCTTCGATAAACCAGATATTCCCCGCCCCGTCTTCCTTGAGCGCCCGGATATTCCTTTCTCCAAAAAACCCCTTGAAATAGGTAGAGAGCACAAAGGTGTCCGTGCCTGGATCATATTCATAGACCCCCTTTTGCGTGGCGATGACGATGTGGTTCTTTACTTTGAACAGGTGATTCTTCAGGTAGGAGGGAAGCCCATTCTTTTCTGTATACAGCTTTACTCTTGGTTGCCCGGGATCGTTCAGGTCGATCCGGTATACCCCGCGATAGGGATGCGCCACCCAGATCGTATTGTTGTTGTCCATGCCTACGAATTCAGCCGAAGACTCAAAACCAGCAAGCTTTTCCTGCAGGACAAAATGATCGTTCTCGAAGCGCAGCATATTGATGCCCACATCGCTCCCGGCGATGACCCTGGCCGAAGGCAAAACGTTGGAGAAGGGCAGGAAAGTCCAGTACGCCGCATGCGTATCGATGGGAACCAGCTGGTCGTTGCGGATCTGGTAGGCGCCGTCGTGGTGCCCCAGCAACAGACTGCCGTTTATCTCACACAAACCCCAGGTCGACCCTTTGGTGCCCGGGATGGACACGAACTCTCCCCGCTGGAAGCTAAGATCATCTTTTTCGTCCAGCGGCAAGGCATAAAGCCCGTTGGAGGTGCCGACAAAAAGCTCCTTATTATATATTATGGAGGTATAACCCAGGCCCTCGTTCAGCTTCTCCGGATAGATATGCTTGATGGCATTGTTATAGGCGATAAAGTCGATGCCATTGTCCAGGCCCATCCAAAGGTTCTTGTTCCGGTCCAGGAACAGCATCAGGACATTGTTATTTTGTAAACCCTCCTTCCGCGAAAGATTTTGGATGATCTCCCCATGCTTGCTGACGATATAGGTTCCATCGAGGTTAGTGCCAATCGCCAGCCAGTCTTTATTGACCGCTATGGCCGTGAGCACCCGTTCGTTCCCAAAGGGGTCAGGGCCGACAAAATGAAAAGGGGTGATTTTGTTGTTGCACAGAAAGTAGAAGCCTGTATTCACGGTCCCCAGGAAACTACTGTCCTTGCCAATAGGAAAAAGACAGGTGACCAGGTAGTTGGCAGGCAACGCACTTTCCTTTACAAATGGCGACCAAAGCCCATCCCTGAATTCCAGCAACCCGTTCTTATTATCCTGGGCTATCAATTGGCCATTGCTCTCCCCCAAATACATCCAGGAGGAGACCGCCGGATAAACGGTGATGGCCTTATTGTTTAGTTGGAAGAGCTTTTCCCGGCTTTGGAAAAATACATCATTGCCATAGGGCACGATGTTCCAGATATCTGAAAAGGAATTGTTCTTGTTGGAAAGCAGTCCCTTTAACGAGGTATATATGAGCCGGCCATTGCCGTCCGGCGAAAAATACCCGAAGTCGTCCTGTCCGCCGGCATAGATCCGGTTGTCCTTCCCGATGGCGACCGACCGGACCACGGTCTTGTTCGGCAGGGGATAGATCTTCCAGTAATTGCCGTCAAAGCTCAATAAACCGAGGTAATTGGCAAAATACATGACACCATTGCGGTCCTGGACGATGCCCCTGTTCTGGGTGCCGGCATTATAGACATCCCTTGAATAATTGATGATATCGGGGATGCCGACCGTATTCTGTCCACTGCAAAATAGGGTCATCCACAGGCAGACGACGGTGCTCGTTAGTTGTATTCTTTCCTTCTTTTTAAACATATGGCTAATCCTTATAAAGATAACTTATTTTGTACCACCTCCCCGCGCCCGTAGTACCTTACTGCCGCCTTTTGGCTTTCTGATGTAGTGTTGATGTGGCAGATCTCAGTCCTTTAAAGCCGATTTTGCCGCATGATGTAGTATAGATGTAGTCGAAAACTAGCCAATTGAGCAATCCGACTATAAATTTGTAGTGCCTGGATTTAAAACCTTTTAATTGCCATTTGATGAAAATCTTTCACGTTAACGCTTTGCTGCTTTGCGCTTCGATCCTTATCCTTTCTACGCGGCCTGCTGCCGCCCAAACCGTCGGCATCTTCGACGGTCACACCGATGTCGGAACCAATGTCAAACCCGGATCGGCGACTTATATTCCCGAAACCAGCCAATATGTCATCTCCGGCGCCGGTTATAATGTTTGGGCCGACCACGACGAATTCCAATATGTTTACAGAAAGATAAAGGGTGATTTCATCCTCTACACCCGGGCGGACTTCCTGGGTACATGGGTCAACTACCACCGTAAAGTGGGGTGGATGGTCCGCCAAAGCCTCGCCGGCAATTCCGCGCACATCAACGCCGTCGAGCACGGTGACGGCCTCACCTCCCTCCAGTTTCGCCGTACGGCCGGCGCTCAAACGGAAGAACACAGGATGAAACTTACACACGCCAACATCCTCCAGCTGGAGAGAAAAGGCAACCAATATATTATGCGTGCAGCAATCTATGGAGAACCCTTTCAAACGGATACCATGAGCCTCGACCTGGGCGATGAGGTCTATGTAGGCCTCTTCGTCGGCTCCCATAACTCCGATGTAGTAGAGACGGGCGTCTTTACCAATGTTAGCATCACAGCCCCTTACAAGGGCGAATCCAACCAGGCGACGCAAATGACCCTGGGCAGCCACCTGGAGCTGCTCGAGATCGCCTCCGGCCGCCGGGAAACTATCTACTCCACACCCTATTCCATCCAGGCGCCGAACTGGACACCCGATGGCAATAACTTGATCTTTAACGACGGCAAAGGAACGATCTACAACTTCGACCTCGCTACCCGAAGCCCGCAAGCACTCAAGACCGGCACCGTCACCAGCAACAACAATGACCATGTCATCTCCTTCGACGGTAAGATGCTCGGGCTAAGCAATTTCGTAAAAGACCTCGGCGGCTCCATTGTCTACTCCGTTCCCATCGAGGGCGGCATACCTAAACAGATCACACCCAGGGGCCCATCCTACTTCCATGGCTGGTCCCCAGATGGAAAAGACATGGTCTTCTGCGGCGAACGCAATGGCGAGTTCGACGTATACAAGGTCTCGGCGGAAGGCGGCAAGGAGATCCGGCTGACTACTTCACCCGGCCTCGATGACGGCCCGGAATACACACCGGACGGCCAGTATATCTATTTCAATTCCGTCCGGAGCGGCCTGATGCAGATCTGGCGCATGAAACCCGATGGCAGCGGACAGGAACAGGTTACAAATGACGACTATAACAATTGGTTCGCCCATATTTCCCCCGACGGAAAGTGGTTCGTGTACCTCACCTTTTTGAAAGAGGAAACACCGGCGAACATCCATCCGCCCTATAAACATGTCTACGTCCGGCTCCTGCCTATCGATGGTAAGGGCACGCCAAAAGTGCTGGCCTATGTGTATGGCGGCCAGGGGTCGATGAATACCCCGTCATGGTCTCCGGATGGAAAAAGGATTGCTTTCGTCAGCAATACCGATATGGGAAGCAACTAAAATACTAAAAACGATTGCATATGCAGAAGCGCGAATTCATCAGGAGATCGGCATTCCTCGCCGCAGGCGGCCTCTTCCTTCCACGATTGGTCCGCTCCGCCTCCCGCAGGCCGCATCCGGCCGGGACAAGGGTCAGCGACATCGGTATCCAGCTTTATACCGTCCGCAAGGAAATGCTCGCCGACCCCACGGGCACCCTGAAACAGCTGGCCGCCATTGGCTTTAAAGAACTCGAATCGGCTCGCAGCGACAAGGGCAATTATTACGGCCTCTCTCCAAAGGAGATCAGGAAGATCACCACAGACCTGGGCATGCGACTCCGCAGCGGACATATCCATGTTGACAACGACTGGAAGAAATCACTCGAAGAAGCAACTGAAACAGGACAGCAATACATCATTTCCGCTGTCCTCCCTTCCCCGGGCCAGACGGCAGACCATTACAAACAATCCGCTGAAACCTTTAATCAATTGGGGGAGGAATGTAAAAAGGCGGGACTTCATTTCGGCTATCACAATCACGATTCGGAATTCGACACCGTAGAGGGCACCGTCCTATACGACGTCCTGCTGAAATATACCGATCCTGCCCTGGTGACCATGGAAATGGACCTTGGCTGGGTTGTGGCCGCGGGGCACGATCCTTTTCACTACTTTTCCACCTATCCGGGTCGCTTCCCGCTTTGGCATCTGAAAGACATGGACAAAGTGCGCAAGCAAAGCACCGAGTTCGGTCAGGGACAGGTGGACATTAAAGGCCTCCTGCAGCACGCCAAACAGGCGGGTATGAAGCATTTCTTCCTCGAACAGGAAGAATATACTCATTCGGCATTTGAAAGCATCCGGATCGACTACGATTATTTAGCTAAACTGGATTATTAATGATGCGTCGAACTAACGTCCTTGCTTGCCTGCTTTTTTTTCCTTTCGCGCTGCTTGCCCAGCCCGTGCGGCAGGTTAAGCTGACCCGCTTTACCCTGCTCTCTTCCGCTGTGGTCAAAGCCAATGGCGACTCCCTCTCATCGGTGGATTATACGCCGGCGAATTACTGGTTCCCGGTCACCGTGCCCTCCACCGTGCTGACGGGCCTGGTAGCCAACAAGGTCTATCCCGACCCCTATACCGGCATGAACAACATGCTAATCCCTGACGCCTCCGACACCTTTAACCGTGACTATCACCTGGAACAGTACAGCTATCTGCCCGGTCAGCCGAACCCCTGGAAAAAGCCCTATTGGTACCGCACGACATTTTCGGTACCCGCTTCCGACAAGGGCCGGCATTTTCAACTGATCTTCAAGGGTATCAACTATCGCGCCGAGGTCTGGGTCAACAGTAAGCTTATC
>Ga0302309_10000886_pt1 | contig 30801 bp, 27 predicted proteins | sample III_Palsa_N1_1_FD_200453 | JGI IMG/M metagenome (GOLD analysis project Ga0302309, IMG submission 200453) | Peat permafrost microbial communities from Stordalen Mire near Abisko, Sweden - III_Palsa_N1_1 | ecosystem: Environmental > Terrestrial > Soil > Palsa > Peat permafrost | place: Sweden... | reverse complement strand
CTGATGACGGTATGGCAGGTATGGATAGCCCATGACTACAATCTGGAAAATGACATCCAACAGAATACTTCAGAGTTGCTGATGCGGCAGCAGTTGGCAGCATCACAGGAACTCAACAAACAGCTCGCGGGCGAATCCAAGCTGCTTCGTGAAGAGTTGGTCGATTTTAAACAGTCGGTTGGTACGCTTCAGGTTGAAAAATTGACGAAACCCGGCAAGCAAATCGTGGATAGACCTTCACGTTAAACGCTACAGCTATTATAACTTTCGCTCAAAAAGGCGTTTGATTGTTTCTCTGCAAAGGTTGAGGTTTGGCTTTGTCCAGTTGAAACGCTCGAACACATAGGCGCATATTTCGATCGCATGTTCCATTAATCCAGAACGCCAATCCGCAAGTGTTCTTGAATCTGAGTAACGATATCGGTTTAGCCCTGGACGACGAACTGCTTAGCGATCAATGAGACATCTCCCTTAAGAAGACGATGAGCAGCGGGAATAGAAAAGTGTATTTCGCCTAGCCCGCTTTCCTTGTGGATACATAAGGCCCGGTAGAAAGCTTGACACGATCTTCTTCATCGCCGTTGTCCGTTACAAAAATACTGAACACCCCTCCGCCCGGCGCCACGCGCACGACTATATGCCCGTCGTTACTGCGCAGTCGCTTCGTCAATCGGCTATTGGCTAACAGGTTCTCGTGCATCACGGTCGTCGCGAATACGTCGCGTGGGCCGGGATACAGGCGCTCGCTGAACATTCGTTCAAGCTGCAGTATGTCGGGCTGGGAAATGTGCCACGTTGGGATCACCCAGGCCTGAGGTTTCAATATGCGCACGGTGTCCGCACTCAAACCGTCGAACAAGCCGTGATGATCTGCGGTTGCAACATCGACCGGCCCGGCAGCACGCGCGGCCGCCGTCAGCACATCACGCCATGGCAGATCGCCATCATAGGTATAGCTGGTCAGGTCCCCTGCAGTAAAATAGCCGAAATCCCCATAGCGCAGCCTGATTCCGGTGGAACACATGTTCTCGTTGGGAAAATCCCTCGGCGCAAGCGTATCAAGAGGTGGAAACATTGCTTTGGCCTGTTCCCCGACGCCAGTCCACACCTCCCCATTGGCTACCAGATTGCGTATGCCGAAAGTACCCGGCACCTCCCTGTAGCCACGAGGATGGAACTGATCCCCGCTACCCACGCGGAAGCGCTCGACGCGCAATCCCTTGCTCACCCGCGACTTGGCATATGCGACGTAGTTCTGGGCAAAGGATGCGGTTTGCCCCAAGGGGCCGCCATAGTTCGGAAAAGCCCGGTCTATCAAAGTATCGATCGGTACAATCTCGGCAACATCGGTGATTCCGGTTAGTTTGTAAGGCCCTTGTGCAGATGGCGGGGAAGTGTCGGTCACTTCGCCGATGTGATCTGGATGCAGATGGGTAACCATCAGGTAATCGAGACTGGATCGGTTGGCTGCGCGCAGGTGGCGCAACACATAACGGCCGATCCATTCGCCGGGCCGCCGTTCGGCATTGGGGCGCGGGTGAAAAGAGACATCGAGCGCATCTGCAGTCGCCCCTGCATCGATCAACAGACTGGTTCCATCCGGCATCAGGATGAACGTGGAATTGCCGCGCCCGGTCGCAATATGATGAATATCGAGATTGCCGGGCTGCCAGGGCGTCAACCTCGCGCCGGCCGTCACTGAAAAGCCGGCCTGTTGCACTGCCGCCGCCAACGGTGCGGCAGCCATCGCGAATAAAAAACTCCGGCGGTTGATTTTTGATTTCATACATGATCCTGTCTTGATCGGCAGGCCGAACCGCTGATTTTCTGGCGATTCGGCCTGCGCAGGCGATACTCTTATGCGCTACCGGAGAGCATGCCTAGAACTTCTCGGACAATGTCAGCCCGAAGGTCCTCGGTTCGCCGTCGTGCTGGGACAATACACCTTGCGTCGAACGCGTCAGGATATAATCCGTGTTGCTTGCATTCTTGATCCATGCCATTAAGCGCAGCCTGTGGTCCTGCGATTCGATTCCCAGATTCAGGTTGAGCAAGCCGTAGGACGGTATCTGCAATTGCGGGCTATTGGCCGCGCCGGTGTTGTAACTGTCCACCCATGCGTAGTTGATCGCGCCGACCAGGTAACCCCATCCGATCGGCACATTGATGTTTGCCGCAGCGGTGAACTGGTTTGGCGGGCTGTTGGCAAGCGGATTGCCGGTATAATTGGTCGAACCGGAGACGAACTCGTCGTACCGGCCATCAAGATGGCTATAGGTTAAACCGGTTTTGAGCCAGTTCGTCGCCTTATACGTCAGTTCGAGTTCGGCGCCGGTGATGGTTGCCTTGGACGCATTGAGAATCGTTGTAGAGTAAGTCGACGAATTAAACAGCAATTCCTGCTTGTCCTTGTACTTCATGTCGAACAATGAGGCATTGAAACGCAGCCTGTTGTCCAGCCATTGCGTTTTTATACCGGCCTCGTAATTGGTGACGGTTTCAGGCTTGAACGGCGTCGTGAAGGTGCTCTGCGCCGACGCATCGGCATTGAAGCCGCCGGGAGTGAACCCCTCAGTGACGCTGCCATAAGCCATGAAATCGCGACGCGGCGCCCAACTCAGCACGATCCGCGGCGTCGTCGAACTCCAGTTGGCCTTGACATTGTTCGCATTGAAATCACCGCCGTACACAAAATCGGAATAATTCAATGAAGCCGCTTTTGCGTCATAGGTATAACGGACGCCTCCGGTCAAATCGAACGACGATGGCAAATGCAACGTGCCGTCACCGAACACCGCATAGCTGGTGGTGCTGACATGTTCGAGGTTCAGGGTGGAGTCCGTCAACGGACCGTTGGAGAACTCCGCGTACTGACGCGCGCCGTCTTCATTGAGATAATAAACTCCCGCCACGAAGTCGCCTTGCGCCCATTTCTGGCTGGCATAACGCACTTCCTGCGAGAATGTACCGACCTGGTCGGCGCCGCGCTCCACGTACTGCGTGGTGTGCGGTGGAAGATACAGATAGTTCTCACCCACTTCCGAATCCAATTCACTGGATTCGGAGCGGCGATAGGCTGTGATCGAGGTGAGATCGCCGCCGCCAGGAACCTTCCAGTCGATCTTGAACGACGATCCCGAAATGATACGCGCATAGCTTTGTGGAATGCCCAGTTCGGATTCCCGCACATTGTCTAGCGTATCCAGGGACAGCGTGCGTCCGTGGTTCCAGTCCTGGCTATAATCGGTATTGAAGATCGCTTCGAGATCGCTACTCAGCTTGAAGCGGAACTGCCCGCGGAAATTCTGGCTGTGCAAATCGTCTTCCTGCGAGCCGGTCAACAAGTCATGACCGTAGCCATCGCGGCTATGGACGTCTGCGGTCAGCTTGAACGCCGCGTTGCCTTGGTCGTTCAATGGCGCGCTTACAAACCCCTGCAATTGCCGATCGCTCAGGTTGCCTAGCGTTTCCTGGCCTTCCAGCTCAAGCCCATCGTATGAAGCCGGGCGCGTATTGATGACGATGGCGCCGCCGGTCACGTTGCGACCGAACAGCGTGCCTTGCGGCCCCTTCAGCACATCGATAGAGTCCAGATCGAACAAGGCAAAGTTAGCGGCGGAATTGCGGGGAATGAACACGTCGTCAACCACAATGCCGACCGGCTTGCTAACGCCGATTGCCTCAAAAGTATTGCTGACGCCGCGAATCGCAATGGTGGGGTCCGATTCGCTGAACGCCGACACCAACAACCCCGGAGTAAGGTGGGCGACATCCTGCAGGTTTTGGACCCGATACGTATCGAGTTCCTTGGCCGAAAACGTCGTCATGTCGATCGGCACGCTTTGGGCAGCTTGCGAGCGCTTTTGCGCCGTGACGATCACGGTGGTCAACGACACATTCGTCTGGCGCTGTAAAACTATCGTAGCGCCGTCGACAGACGCTATCTCGAGCCCGGTGCCTTCGATCAACTGGCGCAGCGCGTCCTTGGCATCGAAAGTTCGGCTCTTTTGAAAATCAAGTGGGTTGACGGGCATGGGGGTTGAACTTCGTAAAGTCGAGTTTTCCGGCGATCAAGAAAAGCACTGTGCGCATGGTGGCGAAGCGCACGAAGCCGCGCGCCTTGCGTTTGGCTGCCTGGAACAACCCATTGATTGCCTCGATAAAGCCGTTGGTCTGGCGCGTCTGAGTCCAGGCGACGATGCCATCGAAATGGTTGCGGATCATCTTCGCGACTTCCTTCATGGGCTCAACCTTGGATCGCATCACATTGGTACACCACTGGGCCAGCATGGCCGAAACGACTTGAATCTGCTTGCGCTCCAGAATGTCGCGCAATTGCTCGCGATATTGCCAGGCGCGGGCGGTGCGCTTGCTGGTGAATTGCGCCACCAACGCGTCGAGGTCGGCGCGCTGTTCGACGTTCAATTTATTGCGATCCTTCAACAAGGCCCACCGCAATCCCTTCAGCGACGGGTCGTTCTTTTGCTCGATGCGCCGCGTCTCATCGACAGCGGCCGATGCATGAGCCACCACATGAAATTTGTCGAAAGTCACACGGCGAGCGGCAGATGTTCGTCAACGCCCTTGATGAAGGCGGGCGACATGTCGATGCTGACCGATTCAATTTGGTAGGGGTTGCCTTGATGAGCGCGCAAATATTGCGCGAATTCGGCGATGCATTGGCTATCGCGGTCCTCGGTGATAAATACCACGCGCCGCGCCGTCATGTCGGCCACCAGCGTCAGATAGTTATGACCGCGCCGGGACGACGTCTCGTCGATCGCCACGTCATAAACGGCCGACAAATCCGCCGCATCCAGTGCCAGTTCGACGTAGCGCGCGCAAATCGCATACACTCGGTGCCAGGACAAGCCCACGATTCGGGCCACCGCCGCAAACGGCATTTGCTGGCACAGCGCCAGCACCAGCGCTTCAAACAACTGCGTGAAGCCATCCAGCTTCCCCACCCAGTCCGGCTCGACCAGACGCACACTCCCGTCGGGCAGGCGCACTCGCGGCACCCGGACTTCGAGGAAGCATTCGTGTTGAAAGAAATTCAGGTGGCGCAGCCGCTTGACTTGGGTGTCGTGCACCGGATGTTCGCCTGCCGCGTCGGCGTGAGCGAAGCGGCTGCCGGCGGCGAAATCCACCTTGATCGTCAGTTGCCGCTTGGCTTCGTCAAAATCAACACCCTCCACAGTCCAGGGAGGTTGGATACCCAATGCGGCGGAAAACAGTTGGTTGGTCATCATGATTGCAGGTCTCGCATGGCTGAATCCGTCATTCTGCCGGATTCAGCCACGCTCCAGCATATTCGATTCAATCTGAGTGTAAAGGGTTCGCTTCGCCGGGCTACGCCCGCCCTTGACACCCAGATCGAACCCACTCAGATTTCAAAAGAGGCATTTTTACTTTGCATTGCCCTCTTGATCCGATTCCCAGTTTCGATGGCCTCATAGCAGCGCTTAGGCGCTGCAATGTTTTTGGCACCACAATTTCGGAAGCGGCTGTATCGTAGCAATCGCGATTTATGAATGAAAGCGACATTTCTGATGTCGGATTGATACTGTCGTTTTGTGACGACGGCATTACAAATTTTCTTGACTTCATTTTTTTTTGAGCCATAATGTGTTCACTTAGCCCAGCAAATTATTTGTTTTCTGCGGGTTGCATCAATCAAGTTGAGCTAGGATAGATTCGTAATGGCAGCAACATTGCTGCTTTACATTTAAGTGGCTACGAAGCCCCCAAATTGTGCGGAACGCACGTTGGGGGCTTTTTTGTTGCCTTAGTTTTTTGTTCGTCGCAGCATTATTGCTGTATCACATATGTAGGGCTAAAGAGCCCCCGATTTGCGCTTTGGGCGCATCGGGGGCTTTTTGTTTTTTTGGCTAAGGATTGACATGATCGATATGCATTCTCCAGAAGGTAGCGCACTGAAAATTGCTTGTATCCAGATGGAGCCTCATGTAGGGGATCTGGAAGGAAATCTGGCAACCAGTGTTCGCCTTATCGAGACAGCTGCACAACAGGGAGCGCGTTTAATCGTGCTACCCGAGCTCACTAGCTCGGGGTATGTTTTTGAAAACCGAGAGGAGGCGGTATCACTCGCCGAGGAAATTCCAAATGGCCCTGCGGTTGCGGAATGGATTGCAGTAGCCCGTCGACTTGACGTTCACATTGTCGCTGGCGTGGCGGAGAGTGACGGCCCATTCCTGTACAACACAGCAGTCCTCGTCGGCCCGGAAGGATTTGTCGGTAAATACCGGAAGCTGCACCTCTGGGACATTGAGCAAATGTACTTTACACCAGGAAACCTTGGCGTTCCTGTTTTCGAAACGCCCTACGGACGTATCGGACTAATCATCTGCTATGACGGATGGTTTCCGGAATCGTATCGGTTGTGCGCATTGCAGGGCGCAGATCTCGTTTGCGTCCCTACCAACTGGGTGCCGATGCCTGAGCAACCGACTGGGCGCGAGGCTATGGCCACGATTCTCACGATGGCAGCAGCGCAAACAAATTCCATTTTCATCGCCTGCGCCGACCGTGTCGGCATTGAGCGCGGTCAGGAATTTATCGGACAGAGTGTCGTCGTTGGTTGCAATGGCTGGCCAATTGTTGGACCGGCGAGCCACGTGGATGAAGCAATCATCTATGCCGACATTGATCTCTCCGAGGCCAGAACCAAACGCAATTTGAACGAGTTCAATCAACTCTTGAGTGATCGCCGTGACGACGTGTACGGAGGGTTAGTCACGATTGCTCGTGGGCGCTCGTTCTTTTAATTTTGATGTCCTACAAATTCAAGTGTTTGCGTCAGTAGTGTGCAAGAAGATTCACCAGGTTCGGAAGTGGTAGTTGGAAGTGAGATCGGCAATCAGGGAGTTGTTAAAACTACATTGATATTTGATAAGGGGAGCGACAATGAAGCAGTTCAATAAACTAAAGAAGTTTTCGAAGCATCGCCAAACCGCAATCTAAACAGATGAAAAGTTGTGTTGATGGTTGCCTTAATGGGTAACCCTTTTTTGTTAATCATGGAGAAAAAAAGATGAAAAAAACGCTACTCGCGCTTGCTGTCCTGGGGGGATTTGCAACCGCTGCACATGCTGACGGCGATGTCACTTTATATGGCAATATAGATGTCGGCGTGATCTCGACGAGTTCCGCCGGTGTACGCACTACGGGCATGCAACCAAGTCAGATCAGCCCTTCTTATTTCGGAATTAAAGGTTCGGAGGATCTTGGCGGCGGCTTGAAGGCAGGGTTCGACTTGGAGGGCGGCTTCAATAGTGCTACTGGTTGCGGTAGTCTTCCATCGCCGAATTTTTGCTCCGATGAAGCCCCCAGTACCTTATTCGGCCGGACATCGCAAGTCACGTTGGGTGGCAATTGGGAGCCGGATTGCAATGGGATCCGGCATATCTTGCGTCAATTCCTACCGATCCGCGCGGCTCTTCAATGTCGCTGAGCAACAATAACTATTGGGTGCTCGGTACAACTGGAGGCAACGCCAGTCAGCACGGCGAATGGGATGCCAACTCAATTTCTTACAATTACGCGGGAAATGGCCTGACTATCGGCGTTTCACATAGTTTTGGCGGTCAAGCGGGATCCTCCGCGGCGCTGTCGGGAGACTCGATCGGCGTGACGTACTCCAACTCGGGATTTATGATTTCCGGTAGTTACCTCACGCAGAATGCGGGTGTTGTTACCGCTGGCGGCAATACTACCGGCGCCAATACGAGCAATGTAGTTGGCGGTATCGGCTTTGGTTATTCGAGCGGTCCGTTTGCCGTTCGTGCTAACTACGAGAGGTTCCAGTCCGGTTTCGATATCAATGGCAACAATGCAGCGGACGATGTGAAACTCTGGGGTATCGGTGGGGACTGGACATCCGGAGCGAACAAGGTCAACCTGTCTTATTACAATTCCAAGGACAGCGGAGCTGGCCTCGGTGGCAGTTTGCGCGAAGTCGCGCTGCTGGACACCTATTCATTTTCAAAGCGTACTTCTGTATATGCGCAGATTGCGTCTCTTAGCGTCGACGCAAACGCGGGCTTTTTGAATGATACCGTCATTTGGACCAATGCGGCTGGTGTGCCTGCTTCGGGCGGAACCGTTACGGTCGTTGGTTTTGGTATTCAACATTCGTTCTAAGGCCAGGTATTTCAAGATATATGAGATCGAATTAAACTAATTGGGGAGAGAAATCATGGATAGAAAATTTTTGAAAAATGCAGTGATTCTGACAGCAATATGTGCGATGTCTTGTAACTTAACGTTCGCTGCGGATGCAATTAAAATTGGTGTGCCGGTAGGTCTGTCCGGTGCAAATAGTGTAGTAGCCCCAGGGGTGGTTCAGTCGGCGCAACTCGCCGTTGATGAAATCAACGCAGCGGGAGGCGTTCTTGGCCGTCAATTGGAACTGGAAATTGCGGATGATGGATCTGGTGCCGTCGGGGCTCAAAAGGCCTTTGATTCTTTGGTGTTCCAGAAAAAGGTCGATGTGATCATTTCCATGGAAACCAGTGCTGCACGAAACGCCGGTCTGCCAATCGTCAACAAGGGTAAGGTTCCCTACATTTACACCTCCTTCTACGAAGGTCATTCTTGCAGCCCTTGGCTCTTCGTCGATGCTTGGGTCCCGGAACAGCAAGTTCCTCCCGTTGTCGACTATTTCATGCACTTCAAGAAGGCGCAGTCCTTCTTCCTGATCGGCAGTGATTATTCGTTCGGCCGCGGCATGTTGTCCTTCACGCGTAAATATATTGAAAGCAACGGCGGAAAAGTCGTTGGCGAAGAATACCTTCCGATGGACGGAACCGATTGGACTGCTGTTCTCAGTAAACTCCGTGCAAGCAAGGCAGATGCGCTCATTACCTCTACTGCCGGTGGGGCGCCAAACGTATCGCTGACAAAACAACTACGCGCTACCGGGCTTAACCTACCATATGGAAATCTTGCTGTTGACGAGGGCACCGCAAAGAGCATGGGTGCCGATGGACAAGGAATTTACATCTCCGCGTCTTATGTTACGGGTATTGATAGTCCGCAGAATAAGCAGTATTTGGCTGATATCGAAAAGAAGTTTGGTGCCGACTTGAAGACGCCGAACGACCTGTCCGTGCCGGAATACGAGGCAATATATTTGTACAAAGCGGCACTCGAAAAGGCAGGATCAACGCAATCGGACAAGGTTCAGCAAGCCCTAGCACAAGTGTCTTACCAAGGGCCACGTGGTCACGTCGAAATGTCCAAGCAGCATCATGCACCGTTGAACATGTATCTAGGTCAGGTGCAGCCGGACGGTAGTGTCAAGGTCATTCAAAATTTCAAGAATGTTGGCCCTGGCGCACAATGTCCAAATTAAGGTAGTGTCCATCAATCGGGGTTCGCCCCCGATTGATGGGTGAACGTAAAGGGGGACAAGATGTCTTTGATTTTAGATATTATCAGTACTGCCGCCATTTTGTATCTTGTCGCCGCAGGTCTTCTGATGATCTATGGGGTAATGAAGATTGCCAATTTCGCGCATGGCGCGTTTTTGACCCTAGGCGCATATGTATGCCTGGTTGTCACTAAGCTTGGTGTGAGCCCTTGGTTCGCGCTTCCGGCCGCAATATTGATTGGTGGCTTCTTTGGTATGTTTGTCGAGCATTTCATTGTCAAGCCTTTGTACGCTCGGCCACTGGACGCCATCTTGGCTACGTGGGGATTGGGAATTGTCATTGCGCAGGTCATAACCCTGATCTTCGGGCGTGAGGTGCAGTTCGCCAATAGCCCCATGTCTGGGCCAATGGACGTCTTTGGGACGGAATACTCGTCATATCGTGTGATGCTCATCGGAATCGCTGCTTTGCTTGCCGCGATCTTAACGTTCCTACTCACGCGCACTCGATTCGGCTTAGTAACGAGGGCGGTGATTATGAATGAAAATTTAGCCCGCGGATTGGGAATCCACTCTGGGCGGGTAAGATTTTTCACGTTTAGTCTTGGAGCTGGCCTGGGCTGCTTGGCCGGAACCTTAATTACACCCTTATCGAGCGTTGATCCAGGCATGGGGATACCATGGTTAATTAACGCGTTCATGCTGGTGATGGTTGCAGGCTCGTCGATGTCGGGCTTGGTCCTTGCAACTCTCCTGTTCGGAGGTATACAAATTTTGTTAAGTACGTTCGTCAGCCCGGTATTGGGCGGCATCGCAATCGTGCTGTTGGCTGCAATCACATTGCGGATTCGCCCGAAAGGATTTTCAAATGACTAAATCAAACATAGAGGATTGTTCGGCGCGCCAGGGAGGCGCAATGCGATCCCTTCGTCCGTTGGCAGGAATTACCATTTTTTCATTGGTGCTCGTTGGCGTGGCGCCGTCATTACTAGACACGTACCTATTGAATACGTTGATCCGCTCGTTTTGTTTCGCTCTGGCTGCGTTGACTGTTGATATTCTTTGGGGTTACACAGGCATTCTAACTTTCGGTCAGTCGGCTTTTTTCGGAATTGGAGCCTATGCCGCCGGATTAGTTTTTACTCAGATGGGATTTAGCACATCTCACGCTTGGTTAGCATTCGGAATAGCAGTAGCAGCCGCAATAACAGTAGCTCTCCTAGTTGGGTGGCTTTCGTTCTATCAGGGCGCCACACCATTATACGCGTCCGTCATCTCGCTTGTTTTGCCGATCGTCATGACCCAATTGCTGTTTTCGGGCGGCGAATTTACAGGATCGAGCTCGGGACTAACTGGCTATTCAACGCCTGACATCTCCCTTGAGTCCTGGTTCTGGGTCGCGGGCTCAGCCCTCGTGCTGGTTACGTCCGTAGCCTGGATGTTTGTGCAAAGCGATGCTGGTAGAGTGTTAAAGGGAATTCGCGACAACGAATCCCGTTGCGAATATCTTGGTATAAACCCTTCGCTCATCAAAATTTCGCTACTTGTTGGAGCTGCGGTAATCGCCAGTGTGGCCGGTTTCGGATACGCTTCATTTAGCGGAGTAGTTGCGCCCGAGCTGGCAGGATTCGTTTTTGGTACAGAAATGATCATTTGGGTTGCTTTGGGCGGTAGAGGTACCTTGATTGGGCCTGTGCTTGGCACTATCTTTATCGAAACAATGAGTTCCTATCTCGGTGGAAGTCTACCGTTCTTGTGGAAGTTATTGGTTGGAGTGGGATTCGTTCTTGTCATCATATTCCTCCCGAAAGGATTGATACCATTGGCTTTCAAGCTGCGTAGGTACTTGCCGAAAGCGCTCATTCCTGGAAAAAACTCAACACCCAAATTGGTCGCATTAGATGCGCCCAGATTAACCTCCATCGCCCGCACGATTCCCGCCATGCATCTTGCGGGAGTGGCCAAGAACTTTGGAAGCCTGCAAGTACTGCAAGGAATAGATATTATCGCGTACCCAGGAGAGCTAGTTAGTCTGGTAGGTCCAAATGGAGCAGGAAAGACCACGTTAATGCGTTGCATGAGTGACGGCGCGGAACGAACTTCCGGAACGGTAGAGATTAATGGATATGACATCAAGCGCTTGCCGGCTTATCGCTGCGTAGGATACGGAATCGGCAGGAAATTTCAAACCGCAAATGTTTTTGAATCACTGACAGTTGCCGAATGCCTGCGGATCGCAAGAACCAGAATTGAGCGACCATCGGCAATCTGGCGCGAGGACACGTTGGCGCTACCGGCATACGCTTTGGCAGTCATAAAAGCGACAGAGTTAGATCAAAAACTCAGTGAGGTTTGTCACGATTTATCGCATGGAGAACAACAAGCGCTTGAACTTGCTATGGTGCTAGCCTTGGAGCCGCAGGTCATCCTGCTCGACGAACCCACAGCTGGCCTGACCAAGAGTGAAAGAACAAAGATCGGGCGGATATTGATTGAGCTATCCGAAGATTACGGCTTGTGTTGTCTGTTGGTAGAGCACGATCTCGATTTCGTATGTGAAATTTCGACGAAAGTTGTCGTGCTTCACCAAGGGAAAATCGTGATGCAGGGTACCGTGGAAGAGGTCATCCAATCTGAATTAGTACAGTCCGTCTATGCAGGTTCCCCAATGCACCGGGAAAGTGACACCAAGGTCAAGATAGGAGAGCGGGCATGAACGAATCAGCGTTGACACTTGCCGCGATCTCCAGCGGATATAATGAATCAATTGTAATCCGCAATGTGTCGCTCGAAATAAAGTCAGGCGAGATCCTCGCCCTTGTTGGAAAAAATGGCATGGGAAAAACCACGCTATTGAAATCAATCATGGGGTTTCTCCCAAAGCGCTCGGGCTCGATCAGCATATTTGGCAAAGACGTAACCCGTCTTTCGGCTCACCAAGTTTCAAGAACCAAAATTGCGTATGCGCCACAAGAGCGTGCGTTGTTTCATGAATTGAGCATACGCGACAATCTTCGTCTTGGACTTTCGCGGGATAGCTTGTTCGACGAGCATTTTTATGAAATCGAGAGTATCTTTCCGTTCCTTAAGAGTCGTATGGCGCAGCGAGCCGGAACGCTGTCCGGTGGCGAACAAAAGATGTTACTTGTCGCCCGTGCATTGATGGTGAAACCGGATCTCATCCTGATCGACGAAATTACCGAAGGTCTGCAACCGTCAGTCATTGATCGGGTTGCAACTGCGCTGACTCACCAACGCGTAACACACGGAACGGCCATCCTCTTCGTAGAGCAGAATGTCCCTTTCGCCGTAAGCGTTGCAGATCGCTACGCAGTGCTTAAGCTTGGCGAAATCATCGACGTAGGGGCTTGTTCAAATTCAGATGCACAGGAAAACATTATGCGTCATTTGAGCGTGTAGCGGAATTTGATTCGTATGGCAAAAGATTTGAATGTAAGGAATAATTTAATGAAACCGATTTCCGCGCTTGGCCTTAAGAAGCAACTGCTTTCAGGCGAAGCAAGCAAATGGGATCTTGCTTTAAGATCTCTCGCTACAATTGATAAGTTTGATTCGGAAATTCGTGCCTTCGTTTGTACCACAAAGCGCGAAGACGCTATTGTACTTGCGGAAAATTCAAACGGTCCATTAGCGGGCATACCCATAGCAATCAAGGACATCTTCGATACGACGGATCTTCCTACGGAATATGGTTCGCAAATCTACTCGAAGTGGAAACCGGCATCGGACGCCGCCATGATTGCTTTGATCAGGCGCGCCGGAGGGTATGTATTGGGAAAAACAGTAACGAGTGAGTTTGCATACATGTCACCGACGGAAACGAGGAATCCCGCTGATCTCAAAAGAACAGCGGGAGGTTCGTCCTCAGGCTCCGCTGCGGCGGTCGCCGCGGGCATGGTTCCATTGGCAATAGGCACGCAGACCGGAGGATCCACAATTCGGCCGGCATCGTTTTGTGGGGTGGCTGGATACAAGCCAACATTTGGCATGTTTCCGACAGTTGGAATGAAGTGCTTTTCGTGGTCTTTGGATACGGTTGGACTGTTCGCGGCGACCGTTTCGGATCTATCTTGGTTTGCCGAGGCATTGATCCAGCGCCCACTGGCCGCAAAAAATTCAAAGGAACGACAGTTTATAATTGGTGTGCCGAGTGAAAATCCATGGCAGGTCCATTCGGCCAGCGCAGACATGGCGATCAATGCGGCGTGTTCAGCAATTGAAGCTGCGGGTGGAATCGTAAAAAAGATCAAATTTCCCTCTTGGATGGCCGAATTGCTTGAGCTGCACAGGTTAGTGCAAGGATACGAGGCCACACAGGCGCTAGCCTACGAATTTGACCTATTCGGCGATAGGTTATCACCTATGTTATCTGACTATTTGACGGCAGCTGGACTGATTACTGCAGCACAGTATGATCGTGCGCGCAATAGAGTTCAAGTCACCAAAGAAAGAGCTGCAGAGCTCTTTGCGGAAATTGACGTGTTGCTTATGCCAAGCGCATTAGATGAAGCGCCAGTCGGATTTTCATCTACCGGGGACCCTTTATATAACAAAGCCTGGACTCTGATGGGAACCCCTTGCGTAAACGTTCCAGGATTAACTGGTGTGACCGGAGCGCCAATGGGTGTTCAAATCATAGCGGCGCCATGGGCAGATCAAGACTGTCTTGATGCGGCATGTTTCGTTGAAAATGCAATTAAGCGGAAATTCGGCGATTTGTATGACCGTATAGGATCTTAAAAAAATGCGATTCCTGGATATTGATTGAAATTTGAATCAAACTTACAACGAGCGAACTGATATGGCTTCTACCAAAAGTGAAATACAGTTGCAGAACGAAGCATGGAGAGTTGGAGTCTTATACTCACGTTCAGGAATAACTTCGGTTACCGAATCGGAGCATTTTTTTGGCACGGCCCTTGCAATTGAAGAAATTAATGCTGCCGGAGGAATCCTCGGTCGCCCGTTGGAGCCCGTCGCTTTGGATCCAAAGGGAGACCTCGATGAATATCGCCGGCTAGCCAATCAATTGCTTTCCCATGAAGATGTCAACGTCATTTTCGGATGTTCAACGTCGTCAAGCCGCAAGGCGGTATTGCCAGTGATTGAGCGCCGCAACGGATTGTTGTGGTATTGCTCCCTTTACGAAGGATTCGAGTATTCCCCGAATATCATCTACACCGGTGCTGTGCCGAATCAAAACAGTTTTCAATTGGCGGCGTACCTCTTGCGAAATCGTGGGAAAAGGATCTATTTGATTGGCTCGGATTACATCTATCCGCGTGAATCTAATCGAATCATGCGAAATATTGTAGAACAGCACAATGGAGAAATCGTTGATGAGGTCTACCTACCGATTGACGTCGAAAGTGAAGCCATCACGCTTGCGACAAGAAAAATCAAGGAAGCTGCTCCGGACGCCGTTTTTTCTACAATCATAGGAAGACCATCGAGGGATTTCTATCGTATATATCACGAGCTTGGTCTTGATCCGCAAAAGATGCCCGTTGCAAGCCTTACGTTGGGTGAGACCGAAATGAGGCTTATTGGCCCGGCCATATGCAAGGGCCATATCGTCTCTGCAACCTACTTCAATACCGTGAGAACGGCAGAAAACGAAAAATTTGTAACGTCCTATAGCCAACGATTTGGTCGCGAAGCCGTCGCCAGCGCGTGGGGTCAGGCGGCATATAGCCAGGTCCATCTGTTCGCGCAGGCGCTTGAAAGAGCGGGATCCATGGATACCCAAAAGTTGATTGAGGCAGTCTTGAACGAGCATGTCCTTGCTCCTGAAGGTTCGGTAGAAATCGACTCGGAAAACCACCACTCCTGGCTGAAACCGCGCATCGGCATAGCTTGTGAAGACGGATCATTTAACATCGTCTGGCAAGCTAAGGAACCTGTGAAACCTGACCCTTACCTGACAACGTACGAATTCGCCGACTTTTGGCTGGATTAGGATCTGACATGAGCATCAATGTCCATAGACTCTTTGATGACTTGCGCCACCTACGCGTAGCTGTTATTCATCCGCCTGGCGAAGATAGGGATATCTTGATTGATCAAATCAAGCGGATCGGCTGCAAGGTGAAGTGGATTTGGCCCTTTACTTCGGCTCCACCACGAGATACCGACGTAATCTTCTTCCTGGTGGATCGCGATCAAAATGCAACTGCGGATTGGTGTTCGACTGAAACGGAAGCAGTTCTCATCGCACTGATTGAATACGAAAACCCGACAGTCCTGAACGCCCTACTGGAAACCAATGCACATGGTGTCATCGCGAAGCCATTTCGCGCACTCGGCATTCTAAGCACATTGATTCTCGCTCGATCGTCGAGTGGATACGAAAAGAGACTGCACAACAAGGTAAAAAAACTTGAGGATACGCTCCGATCACGTCGTGAAATCGAAAAAGCGATAGGCATATTGGTCGATAGAAAAGGCGTTTCTTCCAATGAGGCTTATGAAATGATACGCCGTCAAGCGACATCACAGCGTATTCCAGTCGTGCAGGTTGCATTGTCATTGATCCAGGCAACAGAAGCCCTCGAAAAGTTGGGGTTAATGGATATCGGAAAAAAATAAAATGCGTTTAACGCGCGAGTTAATTTTATGTTCGACATTTTTGGAATAGCTCGAGAGAGTACTCTCGAGAGATTTCACAGGGGGAATGGAAATGAAGTGGCTCTCAAACATCAAAATCGGCACTCGCCTGGCAATCGGATTTGGCCTGGTTCTAGTTTTCGCAGCGTCGTTGCTGGTACTGGGAATCCTGGGGATGAGTCAGCTTCAGGATTCCACAGATTATATCTTTAATCACAAAGTGACTAGTCTGGATGCAGCCACGGACATGCGCGAACACGCGCGCACATTGGTGCTCATTTTGCATAAACTGACGGCTCCGGCAAATGCTGCGGAGTCTGAGCGGGAGACAAAGAATCTGGCCTCCACAATCGATGCTTACGACAAAGCCGAGGCGTTGGCGGAAAATCTTATCGTTGATGGCGCGAGCAAGACAACCCTGGAAGAGACCGCAAAGCAAAAAAATGCTGTCATGAACGTCGTGAATAAGATCAAGGGAGTCGTTAGCGAAGGCAATACGTTCGATGCTGCAACCATATTGCAAAATGACTTCCCCATCCCCCATGAAAAATGGCTACAGTCGCTTGGCTCCCTTGCCCAGAAGCAGCATGAAGGCATGAAAAGGACATATGACATTTCCCAGCAAGATTACAAAAATACGACGCTGAGCATGATTGCCATTGGATTTGTCATCTTAATACTTGGTTCGGCGACGGCGTGGACAATTACAAGGACCATATCGGTTCCGATTCGACGTGCAGAAGTTGCCGCTAATCAGATTGCCCGTGGCGATCTTTCGCACGAGATCGCGATGGCAGGCTCCGATGAAGTCGGTAGGTTACTTGAGTCGCTCAGGACGATGAAAATAAATTTACTGGGCATGATTGCACAAATCAAGCAAGGGGCGGATTCTATAGTGGTCGCCTCACAACAAATTGCGACGGGAAATGCAGACTTGTCGAGCCGAACTGAGTCGCAGGCCAGTTCACTGGAAGAAACCGCCAGTTCGATGGAAGAGCTAACTGGAACAGTGAAGCAAAACGCGGAAAACGCGCACGAAGCGAACAAGTTAGTAATTTCGGCAAGTGACGCTGCAGATAAAGGTGGTGCGGTGGTTAATCAAGTCGTTGCAACGATGGGCTCAATTAAGGAAAGCTCGCGCAAAATTTCCGACATCATTGGTGTCATAGATGGCATCGCATTTCAAACCAATATTCTCGCCCTAAATGCAGCCGTGGAAGCTGCACGTGCAGGCGAACAGGGGCGCGGATTCGCCGTCGTGGCTGCGGAAGTTCGTAATCTGGCTCAGCGATCTGCGAGCGCGGCGAAAGAGATCAAGCTGCTGATTGGTGACGCGACGAATGAAGTCGATTACGGTAGCAAATTGGTTGTAGAAGCTGGAGACGCAATGACGCTGATTGTACGGAGCGTTCAACACGTTGCAAACATTATGGGTGAGATCACCGCAGCTAGTACTGAGCAAAGCTCCGGTATCGAGCAAGTGAACATGGCCGTGAAAGAAATGGATGAAATGACACAACAGAATGCTGCTCTTGTTGAGCAGGCAGCTGCAGCGGCAGAAAGCATGAAGGAACAGGCGTTGGAACTTGGGCAAACTGTCAACGTGTTCAAGACATCTGAACACGGCTATGAGACGCCGCAGCCTGATTCCAATGTGCCGCGCGCAGTGGTGCCTAAGCAAAAGCCCAGGCTGGTTCCGGTTCGGAATACAGCGATTCGCTTGTCAATAGGTGCCAGAAAACTTGCGGCCGTACAAAGCGCACATGATGGATGGGAAGAATTTTGAATTAGATTACGTCAATTGATATTGCAGCACATTTGTTGAGTATTCCATTGATCGGGCAACAGGTGCCTTGGTAACAATCTGAAAAACCGTTGTGGCAGCAATATTGCTGTCAGAAATAAGTTGGGCAATAAAGCCTCCGAAGCGTGCAAGTAGCACATCGGGGGCTTTTGCATTCCTGGAATACATTAGAGTTCGATCAACGAGCCTCAGTTATTCCGTTTGGCATTTTAAAAAAGGAGTGGGGAAATGAATTCTGTACTCGAATTCCAAAGACTGATGCGATTCGCTGCGATGACCTTTGTTCTTTCAGGTGTGGTCGTCCATGAATCCCGTGCGGAAGAGCTTCAAGGCTACATGAAAGTTGCCACAAAGCTGTTGTACGTAAGCGACATGCCGGGGGCCATTGCCACACTGGAGGCAGGTCTCAAATCCGATCCGAAAAACTCTGATGCATATTTTATGTTGGGCGAAGCATACGGATCGTTGGGTCACAAAGATCTCTCTGCCAGGAACTACAAGCTCGCGTACAAATTCGATCATGACCCTTCGGCGCCTTCGTCGCGCTACGAGGTAAAGGACGATACGGTATACGACAAGACAACCAATCTTACCTGGCAACGTTGCAGTGTTGGACAAAAATGGACCTCAGGTAAAGGTTGTCTCGGCGTGGTTCAGCAGATGTCCTTTGAGGATGCGCAGGCTCAGGCGACAGGTTTATGGCGGGTACCAACCAAAATAGAACTTTCGTCGCTTCTTGATAAAAAGCGCGTCGGTGCGGAGTTGCCGTTGAAAATCGACGAGATAGCATTTCCCGGGTTGGATGAAAATCAACTCTGGTATTGGACGAGTACGCCCGAAAGCGAGACCTTTGCATGGAGTGTCGGGTTTGGTGAAGACAACCAGTATCACGGATACAACTATCGTTCATTTAGGTTCGGCTTACGGTTAGTTAAGAGCGGCCAATGACTTGCAAGGAAAGTGACGCGACAAAGGTGGATATCTTGGTGTAAAACGCCGTTGTCAGCCAGAAAATTGAAATAGCTAGTAATCACTAAATCGGCTCGATATCGATATGAGAACTGAATTGCTGATTCATTCATGCTCCATTGTTGGCCATTTCGTCAAGTTGTGCGATAGGGTTAGAGCCTTGCTTTTATCAATGGATTCGCGGCGTCTGTTTAAATGTCACCTTATATCAAATCGAACAGTTGGTTGCGTCGTGTTGATCTTGTTCTGTACGTCGACGGCGGCCGGACTTAAATCTGCGGCACGTGAAGGTGCCGAACCTGCATTTATTGCTTCCGCTCATCAGGGAGTGACAATTGTTGACGGCATCTGCGTGGACTTCATGCGAGCAATCGAAGAAATCGCACCAGACATTGCATTTGATCAAGCTCCTGAACTACTGCCTGCATTACGTGTGGAGACTGCCGTTGCTTATAATCAAATTGACATCGCGTGCGGGTTCCTGCGGAGTGCGGAGGAGGAGAGTAAGGTCAATTATATCGAACCTGCTTTGTTCAGCATGAGCTATTCGCTGCTAGCTCGGGCTGGTGACGATGTTCAAATAAAAGACTGGAACGAAATAGCCAGCCTGGGTGATAAGGGTGTAATTTTGGTCAACCCGGACAGTGGGCTTATTTCAAGACTGAGAGGAGTCGGCGGGCTAAAAGTTGACTTTGGAGGTCGGAGTTGGGAAATAAACCTACAAAAACTCTTGGTCGGGCGAGGTCGTTTTTATTTGCATCAAACACCCGGTTTTGATGCGATGCTTGCCAAAAGTGAATTCAATGGAAAAGTCAAGACCTTGTCTATGATGATCAAGAGAGAGAATTTTTACATAATCTCATCGAAATCTCTACCTGCAAACGTAAGGGAAAGAATACAAGCCGCGATTGTGGAAATCGACCGTAGTGGGTTGAGGCAAAGAATACTCGATAAGTGGAATATTCCGCAATGAACTGACGGAGAATCTACGCATTTATTCGTACTTACCAATTTCTATATTTGGTATTCAATTTTAGATCATTCGTAAAGGAGGTCACCTCATGTATCGTGTTTCCGGCGACGTGTATTCAGGCAATTGCTTTAAAGTAAAACTGCTTCTGCAACAGCTTGGGTTGTCGTACGAGTGGGCGCACATCGATATCCTGAAAAAGGAGTCGCGTACGCCTGCATTTTTAACGTTGAATCCAAAGGGGAAAATCCCCGTCTTGGAGATCGCGGCCGGCACCGTTCTTACCGAATCGAATGCGATCCTTCACTATCTGGCCGAGGGTTCGACGTTTCTGCCGATTGATCGGCTGGAACATGCGCAAGTGTTGTCGTGGATGTTCTTCGAGCAGTATGATCATCAGCCCAGTGTCGCGTCAGCGCGTTTCATCGTCCGCTATCTTGACCGCCCGCCAGAGCACGAACAGGCGTTACAGCGCAAGATCAGTGACGGCTACGATGCGCTTGCTATCATGGAGCACCACCTGCAATCGCGCACCTTTTTCGTCGCCGAGCGCTATTCCATTGCCGACATCGCACTCTATGCTTATACGCACGTGGCGCACGAGGGTGGCTTCGACCTCACCCGTTTTGTGAAGATTCGGGAATGGCTCGCAAGAATTCGCACTCAGGAGTCTTACGTCGATATGGATGCATAGCACAAAATGAATTCCCAGAGAGAAGATCAGGAAAAAATTCGGAGCCAACTCAGGCTCGCCGCGCTCGAATACCATGAATTCCCGACACCGGGAAAAATCAGCGTTACCCCCACCAAGCAACTGACCAATCAACGCGACCTGGCCTTGGCGTATTCGCCGGGCGTCGCCTCGGCGTGCGAAGAGATCGTGGTCGACCCGGCCAATGCATTCAAATACACTGCTCGCGGCAACCTAGTGGCAGTGATCACCAACGGCACGGCAGTGCTCGGGCTCGGCAATATCGGCCCCCTGGCAGCCAAGCCGGTGATGGAAGGCAAGGGCGTCCTGTTCAAGAAATTTGCCGGCATCGATGTGTTCGACATCGAAATCAATGAGCTCGACCCGGACAAGCTGTGCGACATCATCGCCTCGCTGGAACCGACTTTCGGCGGCATTAACCTGGAAGACATCAAGGCGCCCGAGTGTTTCTACATCGAGCGTAAATTGCGCGATCGCATGAAAATCCCGGTATTCCATGATGACCAGCATGGCACCGCGATTATTGTCGGCGCAGCGATCCTGAACGGCTTGAAAGTGGTCGGCAAGGATATCAAGAACTGCAAACTCGTGGTGTCCGGCGCCGGCGCGGCGGCCCTCGCTTGCCTCGATTTGATCGTCGATCTCGGCTTCCCGATTGAAAATATTTTTGTGACCGATTTGGCCGGCGTGGTGTACAAAGGCCGCGTCGAATTGATGGATCCGGACAAGGAACGCTTTGCCCGCGACACCGATGCACGTAGCTTGGCCGAAGTGATTCCGGGTGCCGATATTTTCCTGGGCCTGTCCGCCGGCGGCGTGCTGAAACAAGAGATGGTCAAGAGCATGGCGGCCAGACCGCTGGTCCTGGCCCTGGCCAACCCAACGCCGGAAATCCTGCCGGAAGACGTGATGGCGGTACGCAACGATGCGATTATCGCCACCGGTCGTTCCGACTACCCGAACCAGGTCAACAATGTATTGTGCTTCCCGTATATCTTCCGTGGCGCGCTCGATTGCGGTGCCACGACCATCACACGGGAAATGGAAATCGCCACAGTGCGGGCTATCGCCGAACTGGCGCAAGCCGAGCAATCCGACGTTGTTGCCACCACCTATGGCATTACCAACCTGTGCTTCGGCCCCGAATACATCATTCCCAAGCCTTTCGATCCGCGCTTGATGATGAAGATCGCGCCTGCTGTGGCCAGGGCTGCCGAAGAATCCGGTGTGGCGGCGCGACCGATCAAGGATATGCAAGCCTACTGCGATCGCCTGCAGCAATTCGTGTATCACAGCGGCACGTTCATGAAGCCGATTTTCCAGGTTGCCAAGAAAGCGCCGGCGGGTAAAAAGCGCATCGTGTTTGCCGAAGGTGAGGAGGAGCGCGTATTGCGCGCGGTGCAGGTCGTGGTCGACGAGCAATTGGCCAAGCCGATTCTGGTCGGGCGTCCCGCGATACTGGCACAGCGCATCGAGCACTTCGGCTTGCGCTTGAAGCCGGACGTCGATTTCCTGGTCATCAATCCGGAATACGACGAACGCTATCGCGACTACTGGCAAACCTATTTGCAGATGACGATACGCAAAGGCGTCACCGAGCAATATGCAAAACTGGAAATGCGCCGCCGCCATTCGTTGATCGGCGCGATGATGATACACAAGGGCGACGCCGACGGCATGATTTGCGGTACCTTCGGCACCACCAACTTGCATTTGCACTATATCGATCAAGTGCTGGGTCGCCGCGAGGGCGTCAACGTCTATGCTGCAATGAATGGTTTGATTTTGCCGGACCGCCAGATCGTTTTGGTCGATACGCACGTCAATGAAAACCCGACTGCAGAGCAATTGGCAGAGATTACCCTGCTGGCCGTGGACGAAATGCGGCGCTTTGGCGTGATCCCGCATGTGGCCTTGCTATCGCATTCCAACTTTGGCTCCAGCAATAGCGAGTCGGCGAAAAAGATGCGCGCCGCCTTGGAGATCATCAGGCAACAGGCGCCGGACCTGGAAGTAGAAGGTGAGATGCATGGCGACACCGCGCTCGACTATTCCTTGCTAAAGAAGATGATGCCGGATTCGAATTTGAAAACGGCCGCCAACTTGCTGGTGTTGCCGAATATCGATGCCGCCAATATCTCGTATAACCTGCTCAAGACGGTAGCCGGTAACGGCATTGCGATCGGCCCGGTACTGTTGGGATGCGCCAGACCCGTGCATATCCTGACGCCATCGGCCACTGTGCGGCGGATTGTCAACATGACTGCGCTATGCGTGATGGATGTGGTGTCGCAACGATGCAAAGAACCAGTAGTACACCTTTCGCCTGGCAGTCAAACTTGCACAAGTCGCCGAAAGCTGAATAGGTGCCCAGAAGATTGAAATTGAATGCTGATTTGCGGTGGAGCGGTGCTAGTAATATTGATATCTGGCCCCCATGTTGATCTAAAGACATTACGTGTTTGGCGGCATACCGCGCTTCATTACGGATCAATATGTGAAACTGAGAATTGCGAGTGTGCTGTATTCTTGACGCGTCCTGCCCGGCGCTGGGAAATACAAGGAAATCGCATTTCGGTAGACTTAGCTTAGCAGCAACAGCAATTCCACGAGCAATCATGTGCCGAATGCTATCGGTCCGACACGACAGATAATTGCAGTATGCAGTGGGTGAGACGGTCCGTTTCTTGTCTTTTTGATGTGAAAAGACGTGATCGCGTCAAAAATGCGTGCAAATATTGCATTTACAACCATAAAAACCAATAAAATTACTTAAGTATTTGATTTAATTGAATAAATTCCTTGTCTTTGGCGGAAAATATGTTATAATTTAGTCAATTATGATGATTTCGATACGCTGCTCATCGCATCGAAGTGTATCGAATCGAAATTTTCAATAGCATCATCATAATTGCATCAAGCCTGCGCCAATTCGCACGTTTCCCCCTCACGTTCCGCTAATCAACAGTATAGCCATTCAGTGCGCCACTGATTGGCGGTGCTTTGCTATTCCTATTCTGTTCAGGAGCTTTTGCCATGCCTATGTTTGTCCAGCACATCGATAAAATCGCCCGCGACAAAAATCGCGACGTCTTGCTGATTTCGTTCAAATCCGCGTGTTCAGAAATCGATCCATTTGAAGACTTCGATTACGAGAGCATGCCGGCACGCCGGGAGATGATGGCTTGGCTGACCGCTACCAACATCTCATTTTGTTATTGCATGGGCGTCGCACAACCAGGGAGCATCAGGCCTTACGTGGGTGATCTGTATGTGGACGTTCCCTATGACGTGAACGACCGCGATTACCAAAAGCTTGCCGCATTACTTGAGTATCCCGATGGCACCAGAAAAATCGATGGAGTCCAGTTTGGCTACCTGCCGCTGTCGTTGGCACTAAAAAATGCGCACCATGATGCGCCCGGCTTTTGGGAGCAAGTCGCGCAGGACTGGTAATGCTCCAACTCGCGACACGCAATACCCGCTAATCAGTACCACACACTTCGCATCACCGCCCGTCAGTAATCCTCTTCTTCGTAATTCTTAACTCGCAATTCACGTAATCCGGCATATCGCCGGCAGGCATCGCTTTATCTATCAAAAGGAGCTGTCATGAATACCGATTCAACGAATCCCCCATCAACACCGTTGTTCGCGCTCGGCACGGTGGTCGCAACACCAGGTGCATTAGACGCGCTGACAGAAAATAACGTGCTGGCACACGCCTTATTGCAGCGACACGTCACCGGCGATTGGGGAGAATTAGACGAGCACGACCGCCATCAAAATCAATTCGCGCTTCGCTCCGGCCTGCGCATCTTGTCGAGCTACGTGATTGGCGAATCGATCAAGATCTGGATCATTACCGAAGCCGACCGCTCGTCGACGACGATTCTGTTGCCGCAGGAGTATTGACGATGAACTATCTGCTCCATACCCTCCATCCGGCCTTGTTCTTCGATCACAAAAAACGTACCGGAACCGCCTGGGGTCTCGATTTCTTTCACCTGAATCCGGGATCGCTAGACAAGGTGCGTGGCCCGTATTGCGTTTGGATGGCGATGGTCATTTTGGGTTACATCTCCGAAGAAACCGTCGTCGGATTGCATTATTCGTTGCGTTCTCACTTCCAGACAGTTTGGTATCAAACGGCGACGCCCTTCACCGATGGGACCGAGGAACAGAATATGCAAAAGCTACTGGGCTCATTGAGTGAATTCATCACCTTCTCGAAGGCCAGCGGCAAATCAAGCAATTTGCTGGAATTCGTCAGTGATCGTGTGCATCGATCCCAATTGGTATTGGTGGCTTTCCAAGAAAAGCAAACACCAAGCAAGCGCTGGGCATTGGTGGTCGGCCTGGAGGGCAGATGGAATGACAAGACCAGCCGCTTTAGCGATCTTGTTTGCCTCGACCCCGACGAGGATGCTCAACCATTGATCCCATTTAACGCCAGGATGGAACGCTATTCATCAAGGCCGACTTGTCGGACTTTTCGTTATCTCACCGCAGGCGGCGAGGTGATGCGTATCGAATTAACCTGCGCTTTCGCGTTGATGCCGCTACCTCAACGCAAAAAGGGTTCAACTAGCAGCATCAAGTAAGGCCCCGTACCGCCGGTATTAAATAAGCAAGCAAACATCGCAGTCGCAGTTCCCTCGCAATTTTACTTTGCTAGCTCGCGATAACTTCATCGCGTTATCAAATCTCATTTCCCTGGAGAATTCAATATGGCACCTCGTCCATCACGGCGCAGCATGGCCGCATCACGTTTTATGCAAGCTGACATAGCAGACAATACCCGTCGGGCTTATTTGGCCGATCTTCATCATTACACCGATTGCGGTTGCTCGATTCCGACTACGGTCAATGAATTGCTGTGGTATCTCGATGAACGTGCCGGCCTCGATGCTGTCAGTACCCTTAAGCGCAGGGTGATGGCGATTCGCTATGCGCACGTGATACAAGGGCTGGCTTCGCCGACCGATGATCCGACTGTCAAGCTGGTGCTACGCAATTTCAAGCGCCGCTATGGCACCGCACAACGACAAGCGAAACCATTGCTGCGTCGGGAACTTCGGAAAATCATTCGTTCGATGAACAAGACAGCGAAGGATTTGCGCGACAAGGCGCTGCTGCTGGTCGGCTTTGCCGGTGCATTTCGGCGTTCGGAACTGATCGGATTGAATATCGAGGATCTGGAACGGGTAGAGCAAGGCTACTTGATCAAGTTGAGGCGCAGCAAGACCGATCAAGAGCAAATCGGACGAATTATTGCCATTCCCAAGATACGCAACTCCCTCTGCCCGGTTACCGCCATTGACCGATGGCTACAAGCGGCCACCATCGACAAGGGGCCAATCTTTCAACGCTTGGCGCGCAACGGTAAGCCGAACGGCGTTCGCTTGTGTGCGGCCTACGTCTCCTCGGTGCTGAAATCGCGCTTGCGAGCGGCAGGGATCAAGGCCGACGACTATTCGGCGCATAGCTTGCGTGCAGGTTTAGTCACGGAGGCGGCGAAGGCGGGGGTGCCAGCGTGGAAGATACAACAGACCACCGGCCATAAAACCGAATCGATGCTGGCACGCTATATACGCGATGCCGATTTGTGGACCGGTAATGCCGCCCACGCCGCTATGTAAGGGGAGAACGTCATGTCCATCCATACCCGTGACAGTAACCGTCCGGTCTATAGTCTGTTTGCGCGCTTGCTGGCACTGCATGCTGCTAGCGGTGAAGGAATGCAGGCGATGGCGGGCCGCCCCTATGATTTAAGCTGCGATACCTTGTTCGCGGAAGCGAACAGCGACATCTTGCTGAGTATCGCCAATAGCGCGCATACCTTGCAACGTGCGTTACATCTAGGTACGGCTGCAGTCGGTGCTTGCATGGCATTGGCTGCGGCGGATGTGACTGATAGCGATCAATATTCCCCCGTGACGGTGGAAGCGATTGGCTGGTTATTGGCGGAACTGGCTGACTTGGGGGCGGTTTGTCATCATTTTGAGGTGACGGCAAATCGGATGGTGAGGGAACGTGACCCACGGTCCAGTCTGGTAAAAAGGAAATCCAAATGAATAGTTCTTAAAGCTTGGCGATTGCCATCAACTCCGAAACCTTCATATCGAGCGCTTTGGCGATCCGGGCGATATGCAGCAATCCTGAATTTTGCTCGCCGCGCTCAATCGATCCCATATAAGAACGGTCAATTCCGCATTTCAACGCCAATTCTTCCTGGGATACGCCGCGCTCTTTTCTGGCGCGTCGAACGCCGGTCCCAAACGTAGTCAGAACTCTATCTTTGGAATGAGGGGATGCAATTGGCATACTGCAATTTTCTCGGTATGATGCCAATATGGCCACGGGTAATCTTCCCCATATATATGCCGTTTTGGTACTGGGCAATCGAATCGTCTAATTTGGGTGGCGCGGCAATTAGTCAGTTGCGGCAGCGACGGGCCGCATCCCAACTCGAAAACGAAATGATTTTGACGACGAAGGATGGAAAGGCGGAAGAGGAAAAGACATTCCAATGAAGATCACGTTGTTTCCGAAAGCAGTAAATCAGCAACGCAGTCAATAACACATTTGCAGTTAAACAAAGGGGAAGCACATGTCCAGCTATATCGAAAATTCACTCATTCAAGACGAAAAAATTCTGCACCAAGCGCAAATTAGCGTGTGGTCGCTGTTTCCGCTTATATTTTCTGGCGGGATTGTTTTCCCAGCCCTCGGCGTTTTTATGGGGATTTCATTGGCGCCAGTTTTGGATATCGGATTGGCAGTTTTCCTTGCACCTACTTTCGGCGTTGGCGTAGTGCTTCTGCTTGCTGCTTTCACTCGATATATATCAACGGAGCTGGCGATCACAAATAAACGCGTGATTGCGAAATTCGGATTTATCAGCCGCAGCACGGTGGAAATCAATTTACCGAAAATTGAAAGTATTCAAGTGCATCAAGGTATTTTCGGTCGGATTTTCGATTACGGGTCATTGGTGATATCTGGTGCAGGTTCACCGAAAGCGCCGATTCCTGGCATCGCGCAGCCGTTGCAGTTCAGGAAAACATTTAATCAAATTCTCGAAAACTCACCCAACAAGTCGACCTAACGCGTCACATGACCAGTTAGCAGTATCGCGATTTCGCGTTGACCCAGAAAGGATGGTTAGTATGAAAAAATATATTTGTCTTTTAATTGTTTTGTGCGCGATGGCAGGATGCGATAACAGCGCCACATCCGGCGCCCCAAAGGCTGAAGCATTGGCCACGCTGGTTGCTGCGCAACCTAGTGCACTGCGCCCGGATGGCGAGTTAGCGGAAATGTTCCTGCTCGGTAGTAACAACACCGACATCCAGCGTGAAAATAAGCTGAAGGAGATAACGGGACAAGTCGTGCAGTGGCAATTGCCCGTGTTCGAAGTTTCCCGTCACGGCGATGGCTACAAAGTACAGACGAGCCAGAGCAGCGAGGGACTCCTTGGTCAAGCATTGGTCGGCACTTTCATTTACCTGACGCCGCGTGACGACAAGGAGCGCCAGACAATCGAGGCATTGAAAACTGGTAGCCTGATAACAATCAAGGCCATCATTTCCGGCTCGTCATTTCGGTCGCTTGAGTTGACGCCGGCGATAATCGTGACGCAGGGTTCACCGCAACAGGCTGGAGTCGCTACGGCAACTACCTCGACATCTGGAAATCTTGACGTCGGAATAGCTGCCTTCGGAAAAAATGACTATGCGACAGCATTGAATGAATTCAGACCACTGGCCGACCAAGGGAACGCCATTGCGCAGAATCACCTTGGAGTCATGTATGTCAATGGGCAGGGCGTGCCACAAGATTACACCGAAGCAGCGAAGTGGTTTCGCAAGGCTGCGGATCAAAGTTATGCTAAAGCACAGACCAATCTTGGAAGTATGTATTTCAACGGTAAAGGCGTGTCGCAGGATAACGCCGAGGCGGTGAAGTGGCTGCGCAAAGCGGCTGACCAGGGGTACGCGGATGCGCAGACAACGCTGGGCCTCATGTACCTCAACGGTAAAGGAGTGACGCAGGACAACCTCGAGGCAATGAAATGGATTCGCAAAGCCGCTGACCAGGGTAATGCTGATGGTCAGGTCAAACTAGGGTCTATGTACGATAAAGGTCGCGGCGTGCCGCAGGACAACGCCGAGGCAATGAATTGGTACCGCAAGGCCGCCGATCAAGGTAATGCCGATGGACAAGTCAAACTTGGTGTTATGTACGCGACCGGACAAGGCGTGCCGCAAGATAACGCCATGGCAGTGCAGCTGTTCCGCAAGGCTGCGGATCAGGGTAACGCCAGAGGACAGTACAACGTCGGGCTCAGTTATGCCAAAGGTCAAGGAGTAACAGAGGACGTCAGGGAGGCGGTGACTTGGTTTCGCAAGGCAGCCGATCAAGGTGACGTCACTGCGCAGAATATTCTGGGGGTCATCTATGAAAACGGTGAAGGCATGCAACAGGACAAAGCTGAGGCAGTGAAATGGTATACGTTAGCAGCGCAGCAAGGCTCTGTGGAAGCGATCAATCGTTTGAAGGTACTTCAGTCCCAGCAAACTGCGCCTGCAGACGATGATAAGTTGCTTACTGTTCGTGGAGGTAAATTGTCGATTTCCGGTGGCTTGAACGATATGACACTTTTATTCAACGGGCAAAAGCTCCGCAGCAGCGATGGATTCAGCTTATCCATCGAAAAAAAATACACAATCGGTGACACGGATATCGCATTGATAATGAACAATTCCGGTGGCACGGCTTGTCCGGTCCAATATTTTTTTGTGTCTGTCACAGTCCAAGGGACTACCAAGCTCTCACCTGAATTTGGTACTTGCAGCGATCTAGCCAAACCCAGCCAGACCGGGCCGCAGATTGTCGTTGTAATGCCAAAAATGAATGGGAGGGGAAATGAAAATTACGTTTTTGAGAATGGAACGTTGACTGACAACGGTAAACTAGTGAAGTAGTTTACAGCTTGGCGGGCAACACTGCATGCTCATTTGCAGTCATTCCTGATTTGACGTTGTGCTGATGCAGGTCATGATTGCGATACACTTGGCGATCGATGATTTATTCACCTTGGAGCGTAATTTGAATAAGGCCAATTTGATTGAAGCACTGGCGATTAAAACCGGTAACACCAAGGTTGCAAGTGGTGAGGTCGTGGAGGCGTTATTCGCGATTATTGGCGATGCATTGGCGAATGGGGAGAAAGTACAGTTGATTGATTTCGGCTCGTTTGCTGTTAGCGAGACCAGGGCACGTATGGGCCGACATCCGCAAACCGGTGACGCTATACACATTGCCGCCGCTAAACGACTGAAATTCACTGCTGGTGCTAAACTGAAAGCTGAAATAAATAAGAAATGATGCGCGTACGACGTGAACCTCGTATCAACGTCTGTGCGTCATGTTTTGGGTGACTTTGCTATGTATCACGCTATGTATCACGCGAAATCGGAAATAGAACGCTAAAAACAAATGGGTTACACACTTTCGCATGTAACCCATTGATTTTAATGCCTAATTCGTTGGCTCCCCGACCTGGACTCGAACCAGGGACCTGCGGATTAACAGTCCGTCGCTCTACCGACTGAGCTATCAGGGAACAGCAGAGCCGCTATTATAGACGCACTTTGTGACAAAAGTCAAAGCCCTGAATGCATTTTCTTGCTGGGGCGAATCAAATTATATTGATTCGCCCATTTTTACACTTACTTTACCCTTATAAGACCTTGGCGATGGCGTCCACCACATGGTCGATATTGCGCGAATTCAGCGCGGCGACGCAGATGCGGCCAGTGTCGACGGCGTAGATCGAGAATTCGTCGCGCAGGCGGTCGACCTGGGCCTTGGTCAAGCCGGAGTAGGAAAACATGCCGCGCTGCTGGATCACGAAATCGAAATCATGAGTTGGCGCTTTTTCTTTCAATTTTTGCACCAGTGCCTTGCGCATTGCGCGGATGCGTACGCGCATACCGGCAAGTTCTTCTTCCCAGGTGGCGCGCAATTCCGGCGTTGCAAGTGCAGTGGCAACGACTTGGCCGCCATGGATCGGCGGGTTGGAGTAGTTGGTACGCACTACGCGTTTCAATTGCGACAATACGCGGGCGGCTTCTTCGGTGCTGACGGCGACGATGCTCAAGGCACCGACGCGTTCGCCATATAAGGAGAACGATTTCGAGAAGGAGTTCGACACGAACAGCGGGCCGCCGGCTTGGGCGAACAGGCCAACCACTTTGCCGTCGGCTTCGATGCCGTCACCAAAGCCCTGATATGCCATGTCGAGGAAGGGAATCAGG
>Ga0302309_10000885_pt1 | contig 30815 bp, 27 predicted proteins | sample III_Palsa_N1_1_FD_200453 | JGI IMG/M metagenome (GOLD analysis project Ga0302309, IMG submission 200453) | Peat permafrost microbial communities from Stordalen Mire near Abisko, Sweden - III_Palsa_N1_1 | ecosystem: Environmental > Terrestrial > Soil > Palsa > Peat permafrost | place: Sweden... | reverse complement strand
ATTCCCTGCGGGTGGGTTCATGATAATGCACATCTCCGGTAGCTACTAAGGGTACTCCCAATTGTGACAGGCGGAATAAACGTTTGGCATCATCCCCGTTATAACTACGGCTGGCTGCCAGATAAAGTTGATCGCCTAATTTTGACTGGTATTCCTGCAGATCCTTTTTAAAGGAGTCGTCAAAATCGAATTCAGGATTGAGTTGAGCCGGTGGTATAACGATAAACCTGATGCCCTGGTCATGGGCATAAACATCTGCTTTATATAATTCACATTTACCTTTTTCGGTTCTCAGGTTGCCGAGTGTTAATAAGGCACATAGCCGCCCCCAGGCGGTGATATCGGTTGGGTAAGCCAGTAAACTTGGACCATCCAACAGATCGAGACAACAGGCGGGTATCAGCGTGATCCCTTTTTCTTTGGCAGCCATATGCGCCCGGACTATGCCGGCAACACTGTTCCGGTCAGTTATGGCAATTTTCGTATAACCCAAATCAGCTGCACGTTCCGCCAGTTCATCAGGATGTGAACCGCCCCGCAGGAATGTAAAATTGCTGGTTATTTGTAGTTCACTATACTTCATGCGAAAAATCCATGTAAGTACCATTTTGAACTCTCCGCATCATAATAGCCGGAACGGAATAACCAGTAACGACGGCCCGCTTCATCTTCAACCTGGTAATAATCCCGGTGTTCGCCGGTCTCGATCCACCACTCCTGTTCGATGCGTTCCGGCCCATCCGCTTTTTTGATATAATGCACCTCATTTTTATAACGAAACAGGATGGGCGGGTAATCCGGTTCAGGTGCGGTTACTTCAATCCGTTCCGGCCGGGGTAACAATAAAGAGGGTCTTGGCCTGTCCGTGCGCCAAACGGTGGTTCGTTTTTCCTGTAATGATTGTGCTAACTTGATCGAGCGTTCCGGCCAATAACGTTCTTGCGGCAGGTAACGGTGAATGTTAGCTGCACCTACTTTGTTGCCAATCTTATCAAGTAGCTCGGCCAGGTTATTATCTTCCAGTCCGCAGCTTTCAGCCGACCATAAGATTTCCTGTCCGGGTTCTGCCGCTTCTACTTTAGGCGCCTCCAGTACAAATAACTCAATGCCCAGAGCAGGTTCGATCTTCGATATATTCAGTTCAAATAACGTAAACAAATGCCCACTATGATTCGTAGCCCGATTGGTACCGATACTGACTGCTCCTGTTTTACCATCTACCCGGTAATAGCTAAGGATAGCGGTTCGTAATCCTTTACCCTCAGCCGCTAAACGGTGACAAAGACTATCGAGCAGTTTTTGAATAGCGATCTCAATTGCTGCAACTGTTCTTATGGGTTCCAGGCAGGGTAATCGTTCCTGATAGGGTTCAACCGGATGCAATAGGGTTAGCGGTTCATCTTCGTTGCCTAATGCCTGATTTAACCGTAACAGGAAGCCCTCACCGAATCTTCTGCGCAGCACCGAGCACTGTATGCCTATAAAACTTTTGATGGTGTAAAAGCCGAGTTTTTGCAGCCTGTCCAGAACAACGGGTTCCAATCGTAAGGCAACTGGTGGCAGGGATAATAAAGCATCAGTATGTTTACCGGTTTCAATGATCGGTTTTTCTTTACCAAAACGCGCAACGGCCCAGGCGGCACCTATGGAATCTGCCATAGCCGCACGTACATCATAACCCCTACTGTGTAATACTTTGATGATATTTCCTAAATAAGCACGCTCCCCTCCCCATAAATGCGCGCAGCCGGAAATATCCAGGATCAGCCCATCCGGAAGATCTATCGCTACGAGTGGCGTATACCGGATGCACCATTCGCCTAAAGCAGTTAATAGTTTTTCTGCTTTACCCGGAATATCATCGATAACCTCCAGCGAAGGAACAATGGCTTTGGCATCTGCTGCTGCCATACCTGCTTTAATCCCTTGTTGCTCTGCGAGTAAGTTACTTGCTGTGATCAGCATCCGTCCACGAACGGGTACTGCAAAAACAAAGGGCACTTCTTTTAATTCAGGCCTGCGAAGCGTTAGCCAATCGGTTAGTAAGTGCCGAAACCATAAGCTGACAAAGCGTTTTTGCATATCATCCCACCTTTAATAGTTGTTCCTCATTAACCGTAGGCGTGATGGCAACAAACCTCCCGGCTGACCATTCCAGTTGCCAGTTACCCGGATTACCGTTACGTACCTTTAACAGTTCAACGTTCCAGCGTGGAAAACCTACACCCGGCATACCGGTTTCCAGTTCACTGGGTAATGGGGTGATCTTCCAGCGTGCTGCACAGGCTGTGGTACTTATTTTACGCGGATCATTACGAAGTATAAATCCGGTAACCTTACTTTTCTCTACGGCTAATTGTAAACGCCGCGATGCAGTCAGGTTGATGTCCTTTACTTCGGCAATAACCGCGGCAAGTCCCTCACATTTGAGCGCTTCTTCCATAACCCATAGCACATCTTTTTCCCGTTTCAGATCGATAAAAATAATGCGGTCCGGTTCGATACCGAATACTTTTAATGCCGGAGGGAAAAGGTTACGCGTAACACTGATCCATAAACATGCCTCACCCTGCTGCATAAGTGTGGTGAGTATGCCGGCAATAAAACCACCGCAAGCAGCCGTATGTTCCGGTGCCTCATTCAGGAACTCATGTATCGCCCCAATCGGAAAGACTCCATTTGGAAAAGCCGCCTCCACAGGACCTAAGCCTACATTTTCGGTAGTACCTGCGGTTGGTGGTTTAAACCCCTGCCATAGTAAAATATCCTTTTGCAGCTGATCGATGATATCTTTTTTTGTTTCGGACACGGGTTATGAATTTAGCATCACAAAGTTTGCTAATATTTTTAGTATTTTATATAAAGAATTACAAAATATTTTCCACTTTTGTTTTACTGAAGAAACAGCATGAACCACACCTATTTATTTAAAGAGGCTAAAGCCTGGGTCAAAAGAAAGACCGGGCCGGATGAGATCGTCCGGATTGTTCCCGATATGGAAAATGAAGGTGAAGTATTATGCTATAACTTATTTATAGCTTATGACAACCCGGATTACCTGGGCAGGATACTGTTTGACGCACAGGGTTACTGGATCTATGATGGGAATGTATTTAGTGTTACCGAACAGGAACAGCTGGCTGCATTTATTGTTAATTATGAAAGTTTTCATTAGGCAACTCTACTTATTATTCCCAAAGCTATATCCAAGTGAAAATCTTAACGTATTAGCCAAAGGACTATTTTGTTGATTCGCTGAAATATAAGAGAAGTCAAAATTGAGATTTTGATATTTTAAACCGAAACCCAGCGTGAAGTACTGTACATTACCATTGTTGGGGCTTTCATAAAAATAACCGGCACGCAGCGCAAATCTATTGTCGTACCAGTATTCTAATCCAGGTGATATATTTATTTCCTGCAACTCCTCACTTGTCCCTCCCGGTGCATCGGTAAAAGAAGCAAAAACACCTGATGGTACGGATATGTTATCATCCTTTCCCTTGACAATGTTTCCATTGGCATCTCTGATTGGCGGAGTTGGAACTAACAATTTATTTAAATCCAATGCAAAGGTTAAAGTATTATCACCATCTAAATACCAGGTATTTGCCACGCCAATTTTTAAATTAGTTGGTAAAAAATAACTTTGACCGTAACGCTCGTAACTGATCTTGGTGCCTATATTAGATATATTTACACCGAACGCAAATAAGGCATCCTTATCAAACTGTTGAGTTTCGCTCTTATAGTATAAGGAAACATCAACAGCTAATGCCTTTCCGGGGCTTGTGGTTTGCCCTTCTTCTATCAAACCGCTTGTTAAGTCTGAATATATGTAGCGTAGGGTTAAACCCAACGAAAAATCTTCACCAAACTTACGTGCAAGGCTTGCATCTACAGAAAATTCGTTCGGATGAGCAAAGCCGGTGGCATTTTGATTGTTGTCATACAGATCGGCAGTGCCGAGATTAAAGTATCTGACGGATGCACCAAAAGTATTTCTATCATCCAGCTTACTGGCAAAGCTGCCATAGGCTATATAAGAATTAGGTAGTATCTTTTGCAACCAGGGTGTATAGGAAAGCGAAACATTAGTTGTACTTTCAATAAATGCCAGCTTGGACGGATTCCAGTAAGTGGCATTTACATCAGGTGAAATTGCCACACCTGCATCACCCATAGCACCTGACCGTGCATCAGGCGTAACAGTTAAAAAAGGGACGGCGGTAGTTATAGCATTTGATGAACTGCCATTGGTATTCACACTTCCGTTAACCTGTGCTTTAGCTGCCAAACTAATTAACAGTAAGACAACTATTGGTATGTTTTTCAATGATGGTAAGATTTAGGTTTGGCTTTACTACTTAATAATATTGTGCTTTAATAGCTACACTTGTTAGTTCATCTCTGTGTTTATCCAATAACTTCTTCCACCAAAACTTATATAGTTTTGGATGTATAATGCACTCTTTAAACTCAGTTTTTGACAAACCTTCCAACCCCAAAAGTTTGCACATTACCTTACGTGAATGGTCCACTACGCAATGCGATTTTTGGGTGTAACCGAAATAAACATTCAATGCTTCATTAGATTTTCCTGAGATCAATATTTCCTCAAATATTTCTAGATGATGAGTTGACAATCCCCTGGTTTTTAGAAGCTGACTGTTAGGATATCCCCTTTGATTCATTATCATCTTCTTTTCCTCAATAATACTTTATTATCATAATCATGTTAAGACAGTCCAAAGATTCGATTGGTATAATAACTCAAGACGTATATTGAGTATTAGCCAGTAAAATTATTCATGGTTTTAGCAATCCTAAATGTTCATTATTTACTAAAAATTTATATTCACTTTGAATCCATTGCAGCAAAAGGTTATTTTGATCAAAAAACTCTTCATTTACTGTTCTAAGAGAGTGCTTTTCAACAACGCTAATCTTTTTCGATCCATCTTTATAAAAAGAGATTTTATGCTGGATCGAATTATAAGCATAAAACAATTGCTTATTAAGCACGTATCCAAAAGTTGAAATTGGAGCTGACGAGCGATATTTGGACAACAAAAGCTCATCTTCCAAACCTATCGGGTCTTGGTTAGACGCTATAACTTGGTTATAATTAATTGAATCTCGACCAACCACTTCTAAGATACTGGAAAACCCGCGTTGATACCTTATCAATGCCAGCAATTTATTGTCTTTCATAACTCTGAATATTGTCTTACTTGTATCCAAATTGAAGTATTTAATTAAGTTTTCTCCTTTTTTATAACCTGCGACATTGTAACTCAAATAATAGATAGGGATAAGCTGAATTTTACAAGTATTTAATTCAGCAGCCCCTCCGATGTGCTTTTTTAATTTAGCAGCTGTTTGTGGTTCTGAATTAGCCAATTTCAAGATGCTATTTTTTAAGCTGGAAGCTATTTTTTCTGCATTTTGTTTAAAAGTTAAATAAATTGGATGGGTGTAGTTTCCCGGTTCACAAATATTAATGTCAAAATAGGGCGTTAAAAAATTAATTAAAGCTTTTTGCTTTACGTATTCGATTTGATACTTTAAGTTATCGATGGTTGAATTGTAGTTTTTATAAGAAAAAAAAACTTGGTCATTTGTGAAAGCCTGTCCTACAGTCAGTGTATCTAAACGTTGATTCGATTTAATTCTCGCAGCTAGTGAAAAATAATGTTTTTGAATAATCATATTTTTCGACTTAGAGTATCCAAACTGATTATAGAGAAAGTAAATCAATGATATTATAAGGATCTTTTTCATATATAAATTATTAATATATTAATTTAGTTAGTGTCATAAGTGCAGCAATCAACGCCATACGGATACAATTTCAAACTCCAGTTTCCGCTGTTCCCTCCACTGATAGAATAGGTATTATAAGCACCGACAAATGCCGGACAAGGAAACTTCACTCCATTGTCTATACTGCTAGGCCCTTGTACTAAACTTATATCTGAACTACATCCAGAGAGTGTTGGGTGGGTATGGTAGTTGCCAACAGTATAAGTTTCGCCATAAATTGGATTGTTTGCAGGCGTAGGATAAGTCGTATTGGCTAAAATTTCAGTTGTGTCGCTTCCATCGCATGGGTTACTTACTGTCGTTTCATTATCGTATTCAAATGCAGAACCATTCCAGTTCAGTGCAAAACCATATTCCATTTTATTCGGTGAATTTTTCTGCGCAGCAACTGCGGTATTCCAAAGACTCGTCATTTGTGATTGACTCTGAGTAAGAAAATCACTGCTACAATAAGAAGATACAAATGGTATTACCACAGAGTAAATATTTGAAGTGCTGCCATCTAAACAGGTAGCATAAACATTTAACCTAAAATCGATTTCCCCCAACAAATTCACAGTGTATATATGAGTTTTATCAGGTACTAAAGTCGCAACGCCTGTCCAATCTCCATTGTTATTATAACACACTTCGTATGTATATTCTAATGTAGGGCTTCCTGTCGTTGTTGCGCTTGCACTTAGTGTTATCTGATCTCCCAATTTTCCTGAAGCTGCGGACAAAGTTAAAGAAACGTTACTGACACAGGTACTCATATTAGTTGTAAAAATTGCCACGTTACTTGTGACAGAAATAGAACAACTACAAGATTCAATGACTCGAAATTCATTTTGACCGTATTCATCAATACTATAAGAAAAAGAGTTAGAAGTGGAGTCATTCCCAACATCTTCCCATGAATTGCCCCCATCACTTGATTGCTGAAACTCATATCGTACAATCGGTGAACCGATAATACTGGCGCTTGCCGTTAATACTACATCGTCATGGTAGTTACCCGTAGTTTCCGACAATGATATACCAGCGCTGGATATACCACATTGTATACCATCCCCACATACATTATGTTCAAAGTTACCACAACCATCATAAACATCAAAACAGGTTACTGTAGTGGTAATGTTGCCGTTCAGTGAATTGGAAAACGTATAGTTTTCAGTATAACCGTTACTGCAATCTGGATTGTCCGGATCATCTGGATCATCTGGATCGTACGGATCATCTGGATCATCTGGATCATCCTCGTCACTAAAAGATGAGGCATGCGCATAACTTATCTGAATCAATTTTATGCTTCCGTGATGCAGCCTTGGAAAGATACCAAGAAAAAGCATGATACATAAAACTATTTTTCTCATTGGTTGAAGGTTTAAGTTATTGCTTAAATATGATAGCGGATTTAATATTACTTCCATACTGTAAAGTCACCACATAATTACCGGGGGAGCCGCTGAAACTAACCGGGGTGGTATAATCTCCTGGCTGTAGATCACCAGGCGTAGTGCGGTAAACTATATTGCCGTTTAACAGGTTTGATACCATGATGCTTACGTGAGCCGCACTTTTCAACGTATACCTTAATTGCAAACCTGTGCTAAACGGATTGGGGTAAGCCACAAAATGGATCGAGTCCGCATTCAGGCTGTTGCCATTATTGTTAAGCTGGTTTGCCAGTTGCGATGTAGTCGAATCATTTACAGCTCCTGTACGGATCAGCATAAAAAACTCTGCTTTCTGATTTTCCTTGGTTTTTGGAGAATAAAGGCGTGGTGTGCCGGAGAGATAAACAGTATCGTTAATCTTTACCAGGTTAAAACGGGCATTTACAAAAGAAACGGGCAGTGGCCTTACTTTATGATAATGGTCCAACATGCCAAAACCGGTATTATTAAATACCACAGCAGTATCCCTTAATACTCCGGAAATAGTTGCTGGCTCCTGTTCTTCTTCCTGCCATTTTCCGCTCAGGGTGCTGTCATTAAGCTCCAGTTCTACTTTCAATGCAGTTTGGCTGATAATATGTTTTCCGCTCCAGTCAAATTTAATTACGTAGCCGGTATATTCACCCGGGACGTCTTTTTTACTAACATGATGAAGGATGGGTTTAAACCCTGTAGTTAGATCAACCAGAGCGGTCTGAGCAGTTGGCGGTGGTTGAAGATTAGGTACCGCTTTCAAATCCAGGTTTTCCGGCTCATCGTCAGCCAGTTCCAATATCGCACGTTTATCCATCCTCGCCGCTGATTTACTCAACCAAAATTTGGCACTATCCGGGTTGGTGGTGATGCCATAGCCATTACGATAACAAAGACCCAGCATATAGTAGCTTCCGTTATCTTTAAGGTTTACACCTCGTTTAAATAATGCTACAGACTGCTCGTAACTCTGTGTACAGCCAAATCCCTTATAATACATATAACCCTCGCTATATATACATGGCCCATCATTCATAGCAGCACCTTGTGTATACGCGGCTAAAGCCTTTACCAGGTCAAGATTGATACCTACACCTAACCTGTACATTTCGCCCATATTGTAATATGCGCGGGCATAACCGCTTTGCGCGGCTTTGGTAAACCAGCTTAGGGCTTGGATATCGTCAACGGGCACGCCGATTCCTTTACTATATAAAATGCCCAGTCCATTCATGGCATCCGCTTTTCCATCTTGCGCAAGCATACTATATACTTTAAAGGCGCGCTGAGGGTTATAGTATTTACTACCAGGATCAGCAAATGATCTGATGCTTATTTTGGTTTTTAGCGTTGTATCTGTGGCAGGTTTCGCAAGTGCTGTTATGCTGCTACAAACGAACATTAAAAAGAGAAGTGTTTTCATAATTTATGTGATTACCATGATAAGGATTTTTTTGAGGATGCGTTTAACGTAGAGGTTTTGACTGTAAGATCCAGTTTCTTCAATATGGCCGGCTTTTTATTTTCAACCATTGCTTTTATTTGCATGTTTTCTTCCGTGTCGTCGTTATGGTAGCGTTCGTTAGCTACTAACAGGTTGAGCTGGTAATTGATGAGTTCCTTATTGGTTTGTACGCTGTCAACACCTTTGTCCAGGTTATATTGCTTCAACCTTGTCCATAATTTCTTTTCATCGGTTATCGCTTCAACTTTATTTTTATCATACAGGTAAGCCTCATATTGAGGTGAGGTTAAGATGTGCATGAGATTTTTTGCTTCAAACGGGTTTGAATCATATTTTTTATAAGTGACCTTTGCCTTATATGCTGACCTGATCTGTTCGAGCTTAGCCGCTGCGGCTATCAAAGAATCTACTTGTTTCCCGGTAAGCTTCAACAAAGCACGGCTCTTTATAACTGCAGAAAATTGTGATTCGGGCATGTCATTATCCAGCATATCCAGTTTCCACAGGTTAAGGGGTTTAAAAACAAAATATGTCTGTCTGATGGAATCTATTTTAGTATAGAGTTCACTGTTATTTGCCCTTGCATCAATCACTCCGGCCTTCACAAAATATTCGAGGTTCTGAGAATTGATCTTAGTCGAATCAGCCCCGCTTACAAAACCATATTTTCGTAGTCGAACCCAGGAAGAATTACTTTGGGCTATTGCTATTGGTTTGACCAATAGTTGCAAAAAGTTGTTATATTGTTGCTGACTTAAAACCTCAGTTAGTGCCTTTCCTTCTGTCAATGTAGTATTATCAGCTAATTCCGGTTCATTACCACTTAATGCAACTTCAGTTTTACTTGCTTTGAGCAAATCGCTAACCTCTTTTGAACCCAAACCCAATTGCTGACGGTATTTAACGGCCTTTTCTATTTGATTTTCAGTATTATCCGGGTCAAATTCATAATCATTTAATTCAAGGGGAGATAACACGGTTTTCAGATACGAGATGCGTGTTGTATAATAACCGCTTAAAGCTTCAATACCTTTACCAGTTGCCAGTGCCTGATTGGCCAGTTTATCCTGTTTCAAGAAATATTCGGCCAGGGTATGTTGTTTTTCGACAGGAATGTCCACTTTCGCAGTTATACTATATAGCCGGTAAACTACAGAAGCTGGGTATTTTGAAGTAATCTCTTTAGCAACTTGTGCCTTTACATCCAAGTGAAAAAATAGGGCACAAATACTTATAGACCCAATTAGCTTTTTGTTAATTTTTAACATATAATAAAAGTTTAGTTTGTTACTAAAACCAGTTTCTCTTTCCATCGTCGGTGATCATAAATGGGCGTTCTTTTTTTTGTGAATACTCGGGCAATAAAAGCAACAGGCTATTTTTAGGCACATTGCTAAACAATAGTTCGGAGGTACTGAGATTTGCAACCTGCTGTGATATGAATTGCCATCGGTTATCCCAGTAATATAACTTGTATCTTTTCCCTGGCTTAAAAGTGAGGTAACCAGACTCCTGCTTCAGTACAATGCTTATCCGTTTATTTAGGTCAGGCGCTAAACTCATTTCATGGTGATAGCCTTCGGCTAATGGATATCCGGCAGGCATCAATTTTTTATCTTTATAATATGCCGGCAGGTAAACTACTCCTTTACTCATATTCTTAAAAGTTACACTATTGCCGTTTTTTATACCCCACCAGGTAGGCCTCCATCTTAAACCGTTAAATATGTATGCGTAAACTATTTTGGAATTATTTTTATTGGGCAAAAGCGGACAGGTAACATTAGTGGTTGGCCAGTAATCAGCAGTTACATCCTTATAATTTACAGTCTGCATAAAGCCATCCGGGATATTTTCAGGTTTTTCGAAGCCCGCCAGTGTACCTGGCTGTTTGGAGTAAGTCACTCTTATGACTTTTGAGGGTTCTCTTGGAACAGCATTGTTTGAGATGGCATCAATCCGCGAAAGATCAAACCGGATAGTATGCATTTGCGGATCAAATACCGAAGTCGTGAAATGACTGCCTGTACTTGTGGCCCAATAGGGAATCACATCTAATGCAACAGGTACCCCTTGCGAACGAAGAATATAGGCTGATAAATCAGCAACATCTTCACACGGTCCTTTTTTACGAAATAGCAGCTGCATGGCACCTAAGCGTGGCAGCGGTTCCTTTCTGCTTTCCAATTCATTGGTATTGATGAACCAGGTGTTCACATTTATGCTGAGTGCAGCTAGTTCTTTCTGAATACCATTGGCTTTCAACCCATCTTTAAACCATTTAAAACGGTTGGTATAGGTTGGAGTCCAGTTTTGTAATGGTTCAACAGAAACCCTGTAGGGTAAAATATATTCACAGAAATCATTAAAAGAGATATTTTTAGCCCATGATGTTTTCCAGGCAACAAATATTCTGTTGATATGATCAATCAAAAAGTCGCCTTTAATGATCGTAATATCCGGGATCATAACGGGTACCATATGGGCGCCCGGATGTTGCGCCGAGATTAATCCGGCTGCTTTCGTTGCCGTGTTAAAATCAGAATAATTGAATTCGTTATAGACTATTTTGTTCCCTTTGGCATCCGCCCAGTAATAATCAGCTGAACTATGGATGTCCATGTTCGCTATCAGAAAATAAACTGCTTTCAATTTTAGTGCGTCACCTGATTTGTTGAAATAGTTAATTGCCTTTTCAAGTTCCATTTTGTTCTTGCCTGCCTTAGTCAAAACAATTTTAACGGTAGCAGGATATGAATCGGGAGGTTGGGTAAAACCTAACAAAGGGCAAATAAATAGTAAAATAAATAACCGTTTAGTCATAGATTTATCGGAATGGCTGATAAGGATGGTTGAGTTTAGTCATGAGCATCATTGCCTGATATTTGTAGTTTGATGCTTTTTGCGAGGAGATTTTAGGTGTCAATTTCACAATATCCCGTGCCTCGCTAACTGTTTTTATAGTGTCGTTCATTTTGAGATAAAGATTCATTAAAGCAAATCTTGGAGCGATGCGGCTGGGTTCTATATATTTTGCTATTAGGAAAGCTTTTTCAGCATTACTGTAATCACCAGTCCGTATATAGCATTGTGCCAGTTTTGAGTAAATCGCCGGATCGGATGTCAATAGTATTGCTTGATTATATTTTATAAGAGCAGCAGCAAAGTTTTTTTCAGCAAAAAAAATATTACCATAGTTTGTCCAATAACTTTCATCATTATTTAAATGATCTCCAATTGATGACATAAGCCTCAATGCATTCGTATAATTGTATTTATCTGCTTCCTTCCGGGCCTGCTTATTCAGGTAGTTATAACAAGCGATTTGTGTGTTTTGAAGTCCAATCAGCAATCCAAAAATGACAATCACAATTCCTGTACCCAACCGTATATAGCGTACCGAGTTATTCCTATTTAATGAACGTTCAAAAAATGTATGGCCGGGGATCTTATAAAGCTTTAGATCAGGATGTCCTGCTAATATTGCACTATACAAAACAAACAGGCATAGCACAGGTATAGCCTGTAAAGAAAAGTTGAACATAGACATTGCTGCAAATGCTGCAACGCTTGCATAAGCTATTATAAAGTGTTGATTTTCTTTTTCCTTAGATTTTAGATTAACCGTACTTTTGCCTCTCCTTTCAAATACCGGAGTTCTCAAGAGGATAAAGAAAATCATTAGTAATAAGATTGCTCCTGCAATCCCTCCTTCTACCCCGTTTTGTAACAATTCATTATAGCCCATGTGTATAAATGCGGCATTTTTCAGTTCTCCATCAGTTCCATTACCCTTTTTGAAATATTCAGCTTGTTGTAGGTTATATTGATGTTCAAAAGTGCCATAACCATAACCTATAAAAGGATTGTTAGCGATAATTTGTCCGGATAATTTCCAGATAAGCTTACGGCCATCAGCCGAACCTTGTTTGGCGCTATAGGCTTGTTTAGCAATTGGGATAACGGCTCCTATTGAAAGTAATGTTACCAGAATGATCAGCGATCTATTGGTTGTAGATCTAAGTTTATCTACCAGCTTGAATTTATGGAACGATATAACAAAAAGTGCTACTATCACACCTATTATAGCCGTTCGGCATTGTAATAGCAGAATAGTCACTATTATAATTACTATGATTGCCGTTACTGCGTTTTTTACATAGCCATCATAAAAGTGTAAAAGGCCATAAACAGCAGGAACAGTCATGGTCAGGAACATAGCTGTAACGTTCGGATTTTCCCAACTGCCAGTTATAGGGAAATAACTATTTAAACTGTTGAATATTTTAACGTACTGACCGAAGCAAATGCAGCATTCCGTTAAAGCCAGTATTGTAATTATAGTAAAAGCAGCTTTATAGTAATTTTGGTAAATACCAAATAGGAATATTAGTACGAAAAACAGGCAGCAGTTAAATAATAAGTAAGTATGAAATAAATTGAAGTTATGATTGATAAGACTATTTAGCAAAATATAAAAATCCCATAACGCGATAACTATAACTGGCAGGGAAACTTCTAAGGAAATCTTTGTTTGTGTGGTATTTAATATATATCCAGAAGAGATTATCAAAACTGATATTCCCGCCAGGTAAAGGAAGAGCGGTGTAAGGGAAGGATAAATAAATAATTTACTTGTAACAAGTGTTGATGCCAATATATAGAAAAGCAAGCCAATAAATAATCTTTGGCTATATAAACTACTACTTCTTTCGTTAGAAATCAGGTTTGGCATTGATCGATAAGGTTTAGCAATATAAGCCCCTGCCTATATTATAATTGGTTTATCCTAATTTCCCAATTATAAAGCAATTTGCTTTATAATATATTATCTAATAACTATAGAATATTATCATGTTAATTATTATGAAATAGTTAACTTTATATTAAACCCAATAAGTTAACTATTCATTAAGGTAAAAATCCATTCTAACTTATTCAAATAGACATTATATCAAACAAATCCTCATCGCTATTACTGAAAAGGATTTGTTTATTCTTAACGGAATGATGAGAATATTGCAAGATTCTTTGAAAATTATCACTCTACACAAGTGAAAATATAAAATTCTACATCTTCTTCTTCGTTCAATTCTATGGAAACAGCCTTGAATAAACCTTCTTCCAGTTGGTTATATTCTTTAATACCATTCTCCAATCTTAAATGCAGTATTTCTTCAGCTAACATTTCAGTATTGAACGTTTTTGCAGAGGCTACTATGGCCTTTCCGAAGAGTATTCCAGTTCTATCAAGTTTTTTCAAGCTATGCCAGAAAACTTCTTCCATATCTTTTACAAAACTGCTGATTGATAATGTTATACTTAATAGTGAAGCCTGTTCGATATCTTCCAACATGTCCACCAAATTAAGGTAGAATTCAGAAGTGTTCAAAGATCCTTCCTGGGTTGCTTTCAACCAAATATAGAGGTGAATGTATTGCGCACCATCCGGGTCAGTGATCATATCCATTACTTCTTCATAAAGCCAATTCCAGGTGCAAACCTGATATGCCTGTTCCTGATAAATGATTTTGACCGCTTTTCCATCTTCAATTGATTCGATAATTAGGTCGTCCACAGTACATTTCATAAGTTTAATAAATGCATCTGAGAACGAAGACAATAGGATTTGTTGTGTGTTTTTCATATAAATATTAAGGTTTAAATTTCAAATAGTTAAACTTTATAGGTTTAAACTTATACTATTTACTGACTTTTTTGGCTGAGTGAGTGGCCAGCATCATTCTGTTGTTCTGTGCTTGTCAGCAAGGTCAGAGTAGCGACCTCTGTTTGGGTCAGTTCAAGCTGGTCAAAGTTTGAGGTGGCTGGAAATGTACTTTGAATAATGGTCTTCATGCCAGAGATAAAAGTCTGTAGCTCTAAGTGTAGGAACTTCTTGCCATTTTCGTCCTCGACGATCTCGGCCTTCTTGTAAGTAACGATCATGTGTTTGTTTTTAATAAATGGGGTTGGTTGTGGACGGACTCTTTAGTTGCGAAAGCTTATGTAATGATTGACAAGGCAGGCATAAGTTGGTGTAGTCTTATCGAAGATTGACAAGACAGGTATAAGTATCACGCAGGACTCAAAATTTTAATTGAAAAGGGTTTTCAAAGAGGTTCCTTTTGAAAAAAGGTACAAATAAGTACACCGGGGGGTAGAGTCACGACAAAAACAAGTAGGGGCTATCTGAATAAAGTACTATTCAGATCGTGTAATGCAGCTAAAAATTTGGGCAGAATTTTTTTTGACACAATCAATAGTTCCGTTAGCATAGGATGAGGCAATATGGAATGATAAACATAGAATTACAGAAACGATCTGCAACCAGTGAAACTTTGTGTAGATAACTCTTCATAAGATGAAACTATGAACACTCTTAATACATAAATAACAAATTTTATATTAATCAGTACATCTAAGTTTGCTGGTAAAAAAAGTGGTATAATAGAGAAAGCATTAACAATTCTTTCTTTATCAGGAACTTATTCTGGAGGCTTTTGTAAATTCTTATATTTACATGATGACTAGTAATGGAAAAGGATAGACGCGATATTAGGCCAAAGTTTAAAGTTGGTATTAGACGTCAGGGTAACAACAGCACATTTATTTATAAGCCCTATACGCTAAGACCCACTAAAATGTGCTGCCTCATCAGCCAACGCTTGCAATCTGTCACCTGGTTTGTCTTAAGCATAATTATTTCTCCATATTCGCTTTCTCTGCCTTTATACCCATTTCGTTTATGCTCCGCTTTTACTTGGCTTCATCAGCCAGGTAAGGCTTGCAACACTCAATATTTATAAAGTCAAGCGCTCATCTATATTTTACTCGCCTACACCTGACGCAAAAGGCTTCAAAGCTGTCATGCCTATTGAGTGCCGACACACATCCATTTATCAATAGCTCACGCCAGCTTCTTGTGAAGCATACTAACAGGTCACATCTTTGATGCTTTCTCCTGTTAGACCTTTTGCGTTACTCGTAGCAGCTTGTAGAGTTTGAATGTCCACTTTAGTTTTTATATTTGATTCGTACTAACCTTATGAAACAGAATAATAAACCAATTACTTACCCATATAGTAGAATTAATAGTTACTTGTCGACAGCTTTTATTGTTGGGGTTGTTGGTTGGTCGGTGCCCCACTTACTTAAGTTTGTAGAAGCCAATGATGTTAAAGATTACATGCTGATAGCAGCCTTCGATGTCGTTTTTATCGTTATGGGACTGATAGTTGTTATCAAATATATTATATCTGCTTTGCAGGGTCGGATAGCCTTAGAGTTAAACGACGAGGAATTGATAAGCTACATGCGTGACGTTTCCATACCTTGGAAAGACATAGAAGACATCGATCTTAGAAGAGGTAAGTCATCTTCATCTTTATACATAACCTTTAAAGTGGAAACAGACCACGGCTCACACATCCGAATCCCACTTCAGTTTGTTATGGGTAAGGATGAAGACATATATGAAACGGTTAAAGCTTATAAACAGCACTCACATACTGGTTCATAGCCATCGTCATAGAACACAGAACCGTAGATTTTACATAATGATAACTGCAAGCCCTAACTTTAAAATTCTTGATAACAGCTCTATCTTTATCTTAGGGCATGTTTTTGAGTGTGTGTATCTCGTTAACAAAGAGACGTTAGAACAAGTTGTTCTTGGTGAGTTGTATGGTGATCCGGCTTGGGGTTTGATCAGCCATAACAACGATTGGGCAATTGTGGGCGGTCAATCACTTATCCTTTGGAATGAACCAAATTCCATTATCCATATTGAAGATCCTGAAATTGTGGGTAGCACAAAAGGAAGACAGACTTCAGCTATTGAATTAGATATACTCATTAACCCGTGGTCTGATAACGCAGCAGTATGGTTATTGAATGTAGACTCATTGCTAATACGTAAGCTTGCTACAAGAGATAAACTCACTAGTCCTTATTCAGAAGACATAGATTGGTGATGGATATGGCAGAAGTTAAACCTTCAACATCTTTTCCATCAGGTGTTCACTACATTAGTTCACTTTTAACTTATCACATATGAAAAGTTCTTATGTTATGCTCTGTCTTTTCTGGTTACAGCTTATGAACTTAAGTGTAAGAGCACAACAACCGTCATTCAATGCTTACCATGTCAGCTTATATAAAGGTAAACCAGCTCCATTAAAACTAAGAGGTAACAAGTTAGCAGAAATGTATCGCACCATTATTGTTGATGCTTTAATGAAACAGGTTACATATCCAAATCTAAACGGTGTTATCAAATTCAATCCTATGAGTTTTGATCGTGGAACTGGAGCGTCTTTATTGCCTATTACCATAGGAATATTTAATTTCTCACCCTTTCAAAACGAGGAAATGATCTCATTTAGAGTATTGTCTTTGGGCGCATACTTCCAACGCAGTAGAACTTCTCAAATTGTGCCCAATCGGCCTTACGCAATGTACAATATGAATGGACATCAATTGATTTTTGAAGACTTTGCTGATATAATACACTTCGGCACACCAAGAATATATAATGACGTTTTGGTCATTGATAATGAAACTCTGAAAGAGGATGCGGGTATGTTAACTTTATCACTGTCGTTTGGTGGTAAGAAATGTCCAGCCAAAACATCTTCGTACTCGTTAGATTTCAGTAGCAACAATATTAAATTGGCAACGCCCAATGATTTACTTATTGAGATTGAAGAAAACTTGTTATTTAGTGAACTTCAGCAAAGACTTAATAAAACTGTTGAGGATAGCTTAGATGCTTTTCTTGAAAGGTAGAAGCTCTAATTTAGAATTTGGACAACCCTATAAAGTAAGAAATCTTTAATTTTCTGAATTAAAACTCCAACCACCTAAACTAAAAACACATGTCTAGTAGCATTAATCAGAATTTGAAGCTTGAATTCTTAATCAAGTTGGTCTTTAATAATAAACAAGACAACGAAGATTCTTATATCGATTCTGCAATTGATTTGGCCTATCTTGACTTTAGCCGAACTATGCATGGTTATTCAAAAGCAAGTATGTCTGAACTACATTTAGAATTGCGCAATAGACTCAAAATCTTCATTAAAGACATACGGACTGCTACTTACACAAAAATGGAATTTGATTTGCTGCATGAACAGGTTTGTGAAGCGATGATTAACAAGTTTAACAACTCTATCTCGGCAGAGAAGCCTCATCTACATTATGGTCAGGCACAGAAATGGATAAATATGACTTTGAAATATCTAATTACCCTATCGGTTATCAGTTCAGCATTATCCGATTTTGAGAGGAACTTTGAACACTTTCATGTTCCGATTGATAAATATATCTTGATAGACCTGGGGTTAAATCCCTACAGTTGGAGCAGAATCGATAAGGAGCAATATTTATTATATCAAGCTAGATTCAAAGAGCGATATCCAAACGTAGTGCCTATTGTTAAGGAGTTTTCAATATGGAACGAGCGAGATATCACTTCAGGCTTATAACTATGTTTCTGATATTTATAGCGATGTATACATATATTTTATTAGCCCGTTAAATCTACATTTTCTACAATTGATAAAAACTTGTAGTTGTGAATACCCTCATAGACACTCGTTCTCATATTTCAGCGGCAATTATAGCCGACTTTAATGTTAGTATCGTTCTGTCATTTATTTTCCATAAGATAACTCCAAGTTGCAAATACTAGTATTTTTAGCATTATTTGATGATAAACAATTTTTAAACTATGCAAAAAACTAGAACTTTTTATCACCGTAAGTTAAATCGATTTGGAAAAGTGAGTCAAGATGTAATGCGTGATCCTGATATATCCAGAAACGCTAAAGCTATCTATTCTCTCTTATGCTCATATCTCGGTGAAAAAGCCTATTGCTATCCTTCAGTTTCAGATATGACATATGACCTCAATACCAGTACAAGTACGATAAATCGGGGTTTGAATGAATTAATCACCAAGGGCATTATTCAACGAATACATACCCCACCTCAGATGGCGAGCAATACCTACGTGAACGATGAAGCTTATCTGCAACAATGGAAAAAAGAGTTAAATGTCACTGGTGATACACCAACAACAGTAGCTATCCTCTAATATATGTTGTTTTTGGTATGCCACCAGTGATAGGTTTGAAATTAACGCACACTTTTTTGTAGGACATATTCAACGTTATTCAAGTTCTCACAAACACCCGAGCTTGTTTCTGTAATTTAATTGAGTTAGTGCAATATCCTTACAGGGTTTTGTTTCAAAAGCCCGTACATGACTAATATAGAAATATAAAAGTTATGGGGTGGTTGAGAAGTGGGGCTAGAATATTGTAGTATCTCAGTTTGAATTTATTTTATTCCTGTAACAATTAACCTTAATTAATAGTCATATTAAAAAACACATCAACGGTCAACAACTATAGGTCGTTTCCCGTAAAAATAAATAGGGTGTTTTCATCTTTGGTTTACGGTATTATGTTTGTATAATTGTGATGATGCCAATTATACGTAAAATGTTTCATACACAGGGTTATAGACCCCCGTATTTGAAAAATCCAATTATATGTAAAAGAACAAATGCTTGGTTGGGCACAGGGTACTATTTTTGGTACGAAGACCAGGATGCTATTATATGGGGGAAAGAGGGTAAAATAGAATTTGGCTCATTTGTTGTGTATATAGCAGATATTGATTGTGAAAATATACTCGATACAGTTTTTGTAGAAAAACATTACCTACTTTGGTGTAAAGTTATTGATAAAGTAGCTGATGATATTTTAAAAAAAACAGGCAGAAAACCTACTATAAAAGAGGTAAACGATATACTTAAAAAAAATAATGTTTGGAAAGATGTAACGGGAATTATGTTTCAAGACATCCCCACTAATCCAGATAGAAATAAGATTGTAAAATTATTTTACAGAAAGAGGATACAATTAGTAGCCTTTCAATTAAATATAGTTTCTAACTTTGCTGTTCATTACGAGGCAGCTTGTTAATTGATTAATTATGCTTGATTTAAATAAATTAGAATTAGAAATTGATTGCTTTATAGCAAATCAAACAGCTGAATCATATAATGAACTTTTTAAAAGTTTAGATGATGAGCAGATCGAAAAATTAAGCGGTGGTTATACTATAAATGTTGATTGCCCCAATGAAGCAATAAGTGTTAAGCCTAACGCTATGGAAGGCAATGACTGCGACTTTTCTGAATTTGTATACAGTTCCGCCGCATAATGGCAGTTAAAAATCAACCCCGTTTAAATTTTACTGGTGTAGATGTACATTCGGTTAATGTTAATATCGACAGCCCTTACGTTGATGCCGAGATTAAGCATACCATCATTCCGAAAATTTTATTAGATGATGAAAAGCCAGATTATTTCAAAATTATCATGGAAGTAAATATTGAAGCTGAAGGTTTTTTTAAAATTGATGTGTCCTTATCAGGTCAATTTATATTAAATATGGATGCAGATGACGAACATAAAAAGGTATTTATGCACGTTAATGCTCCTGCTATCTTATTCCCATATGTCAGGTCGTTTATATCAACTATGACTGCTAATTTCGGCTCATCTACTGGGACTATTACAATCCCGCCACAGATTTTCAAAGGTGATATTGAAATAATTAATGATAATTCAACAACCGATAGCGACATTGCCATATCCGCAGACTAACAGTTTATTAATCCGCCAGCCTTACAATATCCTCTATAGTCATAACATCTTTAGTTAATCCTGCTTCCATTGCAGGTGTTACCCTGATAGTCTTATGTGTTTTAGCGAAGTTGTAATACACGAAGTGTAGTGCAATAGCGTAGCAATGGTTTTCCATTTTCTTAGAAAACGCATTGGTTAACCGGGTAAATCTACGCATGTGCATACGCATGGTTAAATTCTGCATAAAATACAATGTACCGGTAAAGCTTGCATTAATTAAATAACAACTCGACTGCCTCAGCTATTGCTTCTTCATCATTCTTAAATCTCAAAACATCCAGTACCTTTCTGTTCGCATTATCGATGATATCCCAGCTTTTATCAATATAAATGTTTGTAACTCGATGCCTGAGATCAACATGGTTTAAAGCGAATCCTATATGGTCATCTGATACTCCGCATTGATTAGCTGCAATCGTGGCCCAACTATGACGCGACCAATATGAAGTGACCATATCTTCTAATCCGAGTTTTTTTGCAACTTCCTTCAGGCCGACGTTCAGCATGCTATTAAATACTTTACTGTTGGAATACATGTCATAGAATTTAAAAACGCGTTTACCGCGTGGATCTCTATACTTTTCGATGAGAGATTTAGCTTCAGGTTCGATGCGAATTGATATAAACGCATTATCCTTTCTCCTATCGGTAGTTTTTGATCGATTGTATTCCACTCTCCCATCCTTGATCACAATAGCATTGAACAAGTCGACAGTGTTCATTCCTATCAGGTAAAATGAAAGCATAAATATATCACGCCCAAGTTCCATTCTGGAACCAGGGCGCAAACTGTCACAGTCCCGAATTTTAATAATATCAGCAGGTGATATATTACGTTTATCAGTTTCTTCCTGAGGCCTACCTACTATATATTTACCAAAGGGGTTATATTTTATACGAATATCACCGCGATCCTCATCATTATATTCTGCCTTAGCAGCATTAAAAAGCTTCCTGGTACAGGACATCAAATCAATCACGCCGTTTTTCAGCCCTTCATGATGATATTTCACTTCATTACCAAACTGATCTTTACGCACGTAACTGTGGGGATTTCTTAAATACTCTTCAAACCGGTAAAGGTTTTTGGAGGTAATGTCGGTGACCATCACTTTTTCAGTTCCAAAAAAATCAATAATGTGATTTAGGGTCCGCGTAAACTTTCCGGCATAACTACCCTTACCATCTTTTACCAGTCTATTGACATATTGCCTTCCGAACGCTATAAAATTGATGGAATCATCACTGTTGGCTGATACTTTCCGCTGAAGATGTTCGGCAAGCTCTTTAGCAGTATAATTATTGACCCCCTCTCCCATTAAATTTGATTGGTCGTAGTAGGCTTTTTCGAGATCGTTGACGATATTGATGATTGAGCGATCTTTGAATTCGAGTTGTTTATTAAGTTGTTTGTCGGTAACAAAGTAAGTAGTATCGTTGTATACCGGATTTTTTTTATGGATGACCCGAAGTTTAATGTTATAAGTCCCATCTTTCTTCCGGTGGTGTTTGAATACTAAAGCTTTAAAGGTTGGCATATACGTTGTAAAACATTTGTAAAACATTTTAACCCAAAATTATGAGATACGGGTTATTGACAATGCAAAGTATAAAGTATAATGGTCAAAACCAACCTAAAAAGCAGGTTTTTATAGATAATTGACGTTACCGTTGATTGACAACAAAAAGAGCTAAGCATGTAGAAAGCTTACCTTATACCATGTTTGGACGAGGGTTCGAATCCCTCCGGCTCCACTAAGTTCAATGTTAAAATAAACTAAACGCCTGCAATCAAATAATTGCAGGCGTTTGTTTTTTAGTCAAATAACTATATTATCCACTACTTCGCCGAAAAAGGAAAGTAATTCGGTGAGTAATTTTTTTAAAACCCTTTTAGCTTTATATATTATTTATTTATTAGTTTTATCTGATATAAACCCATTTCTGAATTCGCTCATCAATTCATTATAATGATTTATTTTTGGGCCGATCATATTATGCGAACCGCCCCGCAGAAACGTAAAGTTGCTGGTTACCTGTAGTTCACTATAATACATTATAACTACTAATATAATTGGCAATTATAATGTATTATTACACTATCTACAACAATAACTTGTGGCATAAATGAAGATTCGGCTATTAACACAACAGAATAGCTAGGGTTTACTGGGAAAATATCTCTGCCAGTTTCTTGTCTAAGTCCTCTCCGCGTAGATTTGTGGCAATTATTTTACCGGTTGGGTCGATCAGAAAGTTCTGGGGGATCGAGCGGATGCCGTATTGTTGAGCGACAGTATTTGACCAGTATTTAAAATCACAAACCTGAGTCCATTGCAAACCGTCCTTTTTTATAGCCCCAATCCATGCATCTCTTTTTCCCGGCATGTCTAATGAAACACCTAACAAAGTGAATCCTTTATCTTTGTAAGCCTGGTAAGCTTTTAAATAATTAGGGTTTTCTGCACGGCAGGGGCCGCACCAGCTTGCCCAAAAATCCAGCAGTACGTATTTGCCACGAAAATCAGTTAAGTTAACCGGCTTGCCACTGGTATCATTTTGTGTAAAGTTGGGTGCCAATGCGCCAATAACTATCTTTGATGCTTCCATTTTTTGTCTTAAATCAGCCCCGGCTTTTGTGTCAAGTACTTTAGCAGATAGCGTTTTGTATAATGAATCAGTTATAGCAACATCGCCCTTACTATCAGCGTATTCTTTCAGTGCTACCGGGCTTGCATACGAATCAGGATTTTGTTTGATATATTGAACTATACGATCTTTATAATTTTCAACTACTTGCTTATATCTATTTCTATATTCTGAAATTGTTTGTGCGCCTGCTTTTTGCTTCATAAGTTTCATCCCCTCTGCGTTTATCTGCAGGATTGGGGTAACAGCCTCATTCATAAACAATTGATATTTTGAATATTCGGAAACCAGTTTAGAACCCTTTACTGTCGCATATTTTATCGAATCTTTAGCTTCAATACTTATTTCCCCTTTATCAATATAAAGCAGTAATTGGTCGGGCAGGTGGCCATTTTGATACCCAACCGGGTTGTTGTGCGCCCATAAACGTGCTAAAACAGGGTAAGGAATTGTCCCTTTAAAAGTATACTTACCATCAATCATTCTCGCGCTATCCGAAATCTGTTTACCGTCTAATTGATAAAATATCCGGACAACCGTTGACGCAGGGGTAGCATCATCTTTAAACTTTATCACATAATTATTACTCTGTGCATTTGCTAGGAATGGCAATATGACCAGAGCCATCAGGATTATTCTTTTCATGTTTTTAATTTTTTTTTATTACTTCACTAAGTTTGTTTATCAAGTCATCACCACGCATATTTTTGGCGATGATATTACCAGCCGGGTCAATTAAAAAGTTTGCAGGTATTCCTGTTATGCCATAGGCAAGCGCCACCTCATTTTTCCTTCCTTTTAAATCACATAGTTCCGGCCACATAAAGCCATTATCTTTTATCGCATTGAGCCACGCTGCTTTGTCATTATCCAGTGATACGCCTATAATTTCAAATCCTTTATCTTTAAATTGCTCGTAGGCTTCTTTTAAAAATGGATATTCAGTTCTGCATGGGCCGCACCAGCTTGCCCAGAAATCAATTAAAACATACTTTCCTTTCAGTAATGCAAGTGATACATCGTCGCCTTTTGCATCAACCTGACTAAAATCCATCGCAGGTTTCCCGATTGAATACTTTACTGCCAACCTTGCTCTTTCTCCCATTAATTGGCCCTCGGGTGTATTTTTCAAATGATCGCTCAAAAGCATATATAAACTTTCAATATCATCCGGATATAACATTAAGTGTACTTCACTTTCCAGCATATCTAACGACACATAAGAATCGGGATATGTACGGATAAAGTTCTGCTCCACTTTATTAAATTCAGGGTGAAATTTCTCAGCATTAGCCTGAGCCATTTTCAGGGCATCCTTACTTCTGAAATCTTTTATAGTTTTCACATTCAGGCGGCCCAATGAATCTGTCCAGGGTTTGAGTCGTTGCTGAAATTCTGCCACTTCCTTTTCATATTCCTGTTCCTGCGGGGGGCCGGAAAGAGTAGCCGATCCAAAATCTTTACCAGTTAAGGTGGTTAAACCGGCGCATAAGAAAATAGTACGCTGAAAAATCAGATGCGATTGATTATTGACTGAATTTTGAGGGATATATAATGACACTTTCACAGGCCGGCTGATCTCACCCTGAAATTTGAATGTGCCATTCTCTATAAAAGTGCTGTCCGGCTCCTGGCCGTTCTTACCGTCAATAGTTCTGGTTAACTTTACTTTGGTACCATTGTTCAAACCCTCTATATTTCCCTGTATACTATATTTTTGCTGTGCCTTTGCAGCCGTAAAAAATGCCAGGGTAATTATTAATGACAAAAACTTATTCATAAAATTTCGATTAATTTTTATTGCCGATCACATCTTCCAACTTTTCAACCAGATCATCTCCGCGAAGATTTTTGGCGATAATAAAACCTTGCGGATCAAGCAGCAGGCTTTGCGGTATCGCATTGATACCATACTCCCTTACTACTTCATTCTGATGGCCTTTTAAATCACACACCTCAAGCCAGTCGAATTTATTTTGTTTAATAGAATTAGTCCACAATGCCCTTTTATCATCTAATGAAACGCCAATGATCTCGAAGTTCTTGCCTTTAAATTTATCGTACGCTTTGTGCAGGTATGGGTACTCCGCACGACAAGGCCCGCACCAACTTGCCCAAAAATCAATCAGGATATATTTACCTTTTAAGGATGCTAAAGCAACTGGACTGCCGCTGGTATCATTTTGAGTAAATTCAATTGCACGCTGGCCAATAGCAAATCTTTTGGTAAGATCAATGGCTTCTTTAACTATTTTACCATCTGCCGAATTTTTAAAATCTGCAGACATTCCATCATACATTGCTTCAAACATTTCAGGATTAGCAATTACATGATATTGGCTCATTATATAATCTAACGATACATAGGAGTTTGGATTGGTTATCACAAAATTTTGCCTGGCGTTATCCATTGCCCGGTAAAGCGCCATTCTTTTAGCCTGATAAATCTTTACCGAATCTTTATTGTCCTTATTGGCAATCCAACGTTTATCGTTAGCTTCCATCAGCTCATCCAGCGGTTTCAACTGCTTTTGCAAGCTCAGATATTCTCTTTCTGTTGTATTGTCAATAACTGCAGATTTCAGGCTTTTAGCTTTTATAATAGTTGTACCGGGTACCAAATAAAACGACTGCGCATCGCGATTTAAGGCTATTTGTGCAGCCACTGCCCCCTGTTGTGGTTCAGGCTGTGTTGACCTGAGCGAAAGATATACTTTGCAAGGTTTGTTAATGGTTCCCTCGAGGGTAAATTTTCCATCTTTTGTTACGGTGGAATCATTGATTAGTTTGTTGCCTTCTGCATAAGTAAGCATTACTTTCATGGCCCTACTCAACCCTTCTATATCGCCTTTAATAACAAATTTTTGCTGCGCCCGTGCCTCTACAAAAAACGAAAAGGCAAGCAGCATTAATACCATTTTTTTACCCAAGCCCTGAAAGGTAAAGGATTTAATTTTATACATCATGATCTTGATTTGATAGTCATAAAATTAAACCGGTAAAGCAATAGCGTACCGGTTCAACTATTTTTGTTAATATCCCGGATTTTGAGTCAGATTAGGATTATTGGTTCTTTCTGTCTGCGGGATAGGGAAAAGTACATCAGTTGGTTTCCATGTTGGTTTTTCAGCTCCCAGCACAGCATTTGCCGTGTTGGTGCGCTTTAGATCAAGCCAGCGATGACCCCATTCGGCAAACAATTCCAACTGGCGTTCTTTCATTATGGCGGCTAATACAGATGCCTGATCAGTTGCACCGGCATAATTTGGAAGCCCCACGCGCGTTGGATTACGGATCACGTTAAGATCAGCTATAGCACCTGGGGTATTAGCTTGCTCGGCGCGGGCCTCTGCTCTTATCAGGTATTGCTCAGCTATCCTGAATACGGTATAATACTCCGTATTACCACCGGTTGGGTTTGTATATTTATAAGGATAGCTATAGGTGATACCACCGTATGTTATAGTCTTTGTCCAAGTCGACTGACGTTTATCCCCCGCCGGAAAAGCGGAAACTTGCTGTGTGGTTAACACAAATGAAGGTACGGGTGTTACTGCATTAGGAATAACATTGTATGCGAATTGAACATAACCGCCTGCCTGATTATAAAGCTGAAATATAGCTTCTTTGCTGGTAGGGGTAAATACTGTGGTAAGGTCTGTAGCAGGAACAAACAGCGGGCTGTTAATAACCGCTGTAGCCTGTGCCTCGGCATTAATCCAGTCTGACTGATACAAATAAACTCTGGCCAGCAATGCAGTGGCCACAAATTGATTAGCCCTTGTCCTGTCGGTGCCGCCGGATGGCGAAAAATCTGCCGGCAAGTAACTTTGAGCAAGCTTCAAATCGCTGATGATCTGAGCGTATACTGCCGTTGACGGCGTGCGGCCAATTTTTTCATTAGTACCAAGATCCGTACCTGTAACAAGCGGCACATCTCCATACAAATTAACCAGGTAAAAATAACAAAACGCCCTTATAAATAATGCTTCGCCCAAAGCCTGATTTTTAAATTTGACCGATATACCAGGGCTACTGCCTACACCGCCAATGATTGCATTAGCCTGATAAATAACATTATAGCTTGAACTCCATATACCTTCGATATTACCATCATTTATAGGTATTGCATTAGCTATATATTGATTATAACCGGCTCCCTGTACATAGTTCAATTCATCTGCAGTAAATCCGGGTATAACAGCTAAATTAAAGTTATAAGCGCCGGAATATGATATGGTGTTATACATACCGGCTACGGCTGCTTGTACGGTAAGTGAATCTGTAAAAACAGTTGAGGTTAATATTTTTGTTGTAGAAGGATTTGGAACAATTAGCTTTTTACAGCTGCTTAATGAACCAAAAGCAAAAATCCCGATAACAAACAGTAAACCATAATTTATATATTTTTTTATCTTTTTCATGGAATTCATTTTTAAAAGGTGGTTTTAATACCTGCTATCATCATTCTGATGGTAGGCAAGCCGTTTGAAAGTGTTTCCGGATCAAGCCCGTCAAATTTTGTAAATGTTAACAAGTTCTGCGCATGTACATATACCTGTAAACCCGACATTCCTAAATGCTTGTATACCGCCTGTGGGAAATTATAAGCAAGCGATACATTTTTTAACCTTACATAAGAGGCATTCTCAACCGCTGCATCAGAGCCTATATAATTAAAGTACGAATTGCTTGGAGAGTTTAAAGCGCTACCATAAACGGTTGTGGCTCTAAATGGCAGGGCCAATATGGCTTTTGGTACGTTGCTTGCCATACCCGGTACAGAAGAGAAATAGGTATCAGTCCTGGGAGCTTTTCTATCTACTGCCTGGAATAAGAAATCCAGTTGGAAACCTTTATAACTAATAGTATTATCAATCCCCCCGTAGAACTTAGGGTCGGTACTTCCATCTATGATCCAATCCCCCTTTCCAGCTACAGCTAACCCTTGAATGGGCCCAGTAGCCGGATTAGCTTCCTGTACCGTTGCCAGCCCATTTTGAAAACCGGTAAAATGGTAAACCTTTATCAAATTAAGCGATTGCCCTACCACGTAAGTATTCGCATAAGTGGAGTTTAATAAATCGGGGAATGACAATAATTTATTTTGAGGCAGGGTAAAATTGATAGAAGTTGTCCAGCTAAAATCTTTGTTTTTTATATTATTAGTGGTCAGTTCCATTTCCAAACCTTTATTTTGTACTACCGCTCCATCTGGCAGGTTACCGATAATACTTCCAAAACCAGTTTGTGAAGGCAATGGATCATATCCTAATAAATGGCTGGTACGGTTACGATAAGCATCTATTGAAAACAAAATACGGTCTTGTAAAAAGCCCAGGTCCAAAGCTATATCCAGTTTCTTAGTTTCCTCCCATTGTAATACTGTGTTACCAAGCGAAGGAGTAATACTGGTGTAGCTACCATAAGATGATCCTGAACCGTAGTTGGCTTCATAGGCATAGTCTGCTACGTTACCGTCGTTACCAACTGTACCATAACTTGTTTTTAATTTACCGAAGCTTAACCAGGTTAAATTATCCTTAACAAAACTATTTTTAGTGAATATCCAGGCTCCTGCAAGGCTGCCAAATGTTCCAAACTGCTTATCTGCCCCAAAACGAGATGAACCATCTCTGCGGATATTTCCACTTGCTAAAAATTCATCATTCCATTCGTACTCTAAGCGGCCATAACCCGAATCATAACGATAATCGGCATAACCGGATGAATGTATCAATACGGTTGAAGCACTTAAGCTTTGAACCAGCTGAGGATCCGTATAAAATGTATATAACCAATAAGGCTGAACGGTTTGAGTTTCCTGCCAGGTACCGCCAACCAAAGCTGTGAACTTTCCTTTACCTAAAATATAGGTATAAGTAAGCTTAGGTTCGGCTATATATGTTTTAACATAATTATTACCAAATATAGCACTTGGCGTATAATTGTATAACGGATTATTAGCATCTGTTGGTGTAATATTAGAGCTGTAAACGTTATCCAAATTATATCCCGCATCTGCTGTAAAATCCAGGCCGGGTAATATGGTATAACGCAAAGTTGCGCTGGTAACCAGGTTATTGGATTTCAGGTCAACATTTGAATTAAATGCTGCAAGCGGGTTAGTATAACCTTCACCAAAATACAAACTTCCATTACTATTGTAAAGCGGGTAATTTGGCGGGAGGCTGTAATTGCTTGAATTAAGACTATACGCGGGAACAGCATTATGATCAATATTATAAGCAACATTTGCACTTACGCTGAATTTATTATCACGGCTTTTATGCTGCAAGTTCAGGTGAAACTCCTCGGCGTTATCGGCAGTGTTGGTATCATAAATTGTTGATTCATGACGCAGATTGCCACCAAATAAAAATTGGGTATACGCATCACCACCTGATATTGAAAATGCTGCATTTCGTTGATGTGAGGTATTACCTAAAATCAAATTCCCGAAATTTGTATTAGCTGTTTGGCTATAAGCAAACAGATCGGGCGCATAGCCTGGAGTACCTGGAGTGTTATTAGGCGTTATACCGTCGTTAGCAAAAGCCTGGCGCCTTAACGCCAAATACTGTGCAGTACTTGCCATTGGCACAAGGTGACTGGCATCGCCAAAGCCATCACTAGCCTCTAAGCTAACTTTGGTATTACCCGCTTTGCCTTTTTTGGTAGTAATTACAATTACGCCATTGGCACCCCTTGAACCGTAAATAGCCGTAGCATCAGCATCTTTCAACACATCTATACTTTCAATATCAGATGGATTGATGGTATTTAAAGGGTTAAAACCATTAGAAGGGCTAAAACCGCCGATACTTTGCTCAACCGGCTTACTATTAAATGGAATACCATCAATAATATAAAGCGGAGGTGATGCAGATACATCCGAGAAACTGTTTTGGCCCCTTATTACAACATTTAAAGGCGCACCTGAATAACCAGCAGTTTGGGTAATAAATAAACCAGGCACCCTGCCTTCCATAGCCAATATAGGATCTAATACCGGCTGTTGTTCTATTTGGGCACCGGAAACCTTACCTATTGAACCTGTGCTTAAGCGTTGGGTGGTAGTACTGTAACCTGTAATTAAAATTTCATCCAATTTATCGGTACTGGCATGCATAGTGAACGCTAACCTCGTCTCAGAAGCGGTTACCTGGATTTTTCTTTCGAGCTTTTGGTAACCGACATAAGCGATCACTAAGTCATAAGTACCGACCGGAACCGACGGGAGTTTAAACTCCCCCCTGCTATCAGTTGTTGCCTGGAAAGTCACAGGCCCAACTAAACTAACGGACGCTCCGATCAGCGGTTCCCGTAAACTATCGATAACTATACCTGAAATACTCCCGGGTAAACCCAGGACATTTGCAATTTTATCAGTTAATGATGTTTCCCTGGGTTTAACAATTATAGTATTATTGTCAATAGAATAAGTAAACGGCTGATCTTTAAAAAGCTGCTCCAATGCTTGTTGTACAGTAGCTTGTTTAACAATAACGGTTACAATACCGGCATCGGTAAGCACTTTGCTGTTATAAAAGAATTCGTAGCCGCTTTGCTCCTGTATTTTATTGAGTACTTCAACTATAGAGGCATTTTTTTCAGATAGCGTTATTTTTTGTGAAAATGCCGAGGCTGATACCTGGAGACAAGCGATGATAATCAGAAATGTTGTTAATTTCATCACCAGAAATAATTTTGACGTAAAACACCACCAATTAGGCG
>Ga0302309_10000884_pt1 | contig 30845 bp, 14 predicted proteins | sample III_Palsa_N1_1_FD_200453 | JGI IMG/M metagenome (GOLD analysis project Ga0302309, IMG submission 200453) | Peat permafrost microbial communities from Stordalen Mire near Abisko, Sweden - III_Palsa_N1_1 | ecosystem: Environmental > Terrestrial > Soil > Palsa > Peat permafrost | place: Sweden... | reverse complement strand
TAAATTTGCCGTCCTTTTGTTGTAAAAATACCTGGGCAGGCGAAAAATAGGTGCCGCCGACTATAATATCATCCAGCCCGTTTCCATCAACATCGCCCACGGCCAGCGCGGGCGTATACTGCGATAGTTTATGTGGTATTAGCTTCTGGATATTAAAATCTGCAAAATCCTGTTCGTAATGAATATATTTTATGTTTTTGGCTGATGTTACATTTTTAAAAAGGGCCTTGTTATCCGTAGCAGGCTGCGCCCACAAATAAGGGGTTTTTGCATCGGTTATGTTCACCGTAATTACCTGGTTGACTTTAACGTGCTGCAAAACTTGTTTTTTTAGGTTATACCAACGGATAACTACCGAATCCAAAACGGGCGTTTTACCCAGCCCGAAATGCGCAATGTTTTGATAAGTTGAAAGATAGCCCCGGTATGGGTTATTTTCATAAACCTGGTGCTTGCCATGGTCGTAGTAAATATCTGCCCAGGCACCCAGCCCGTTTATATTCTGTGCATTGCCCTTAAATTTTATTTGCAAATAATGAGTATTCGCGCTATCCCGCTCACGCGCGGTATTTTTATATATCAGCGGTTCATCATCAATATTATTGATCACCACATCCATAGCGCCGTCATTATTAAAATCGGCATAAGCTACGCCGTTTGAAAATGTGGGCAAGTTTAACCCCCATTCTTTCGAAACATCTTTAAAGGTAAGATCGCCGTTATTTTTAAAGCCATAATTATGTATTTTAACCGAGGGAATTTGCTTTAAAAGCTCCTGTTTACTGGTGTTTGCGTAAGCATTCTTCCGGTAGGTAATAAAATCATGGTCGGTAACATCCTTTGGAAAGCCGTTGGTTACAATTATATCACGATAGCCGTCATTATCAAAGTCGGTAATAAGCGGCGACCAGCTCCAGTCCGTTTGGGCAATTCCACTTAAAAAACCAATTTCGCTGAAAGCAGGGCTCCCGACTGTACCATTTTCTAAAACACGCGGGCCCTGGTTTAGTTGCAGGGTATTCCTTACGTATTGATATTGATAGCCATAAAAATCGAGATTTTTAATACCCTGGTAGCTGTTCGGGTTTAGCATCATTTTTTTGCGGTAGTTATCTTCAGGGTTCATGTCGAGCGCGCAAACATCTGCCAGTCCATCGTTATTAATATCTATAATGTCCTGGCCCATCGAATTAAGCGATGTGTGCTTGAAATATTCTTTAGAATGATCGGTAAACGTGCCGTTATGGTTGTTTATCCAAAGTATGTCTGACGAAATGAAATCATCCGAAACGTATATATCCTTCCATCCATCGCGGTTTATATCGGCAACTGTAGCAGCGTGGCCATAGCCTTCGAGGTTAAAACCGGCCTGGGCGGAAACATCGTGAAAAACCGGGTGTTTTAAAACAGGGTCCCATACCCCTTTGAATAAGCGGCCCAGGCTTTTGCGGTGCAGGCCATTTGTTACATTGCGATCGTAACGATTGGGGTTGTCGTTTGAGCTGGCCTCGTTTACGGTAAGGTACATGTCCAGCGTACCATCGTTATCATAATCAAAAAAAGTAGCCATGGTTGACGATACGTTTACATCCAAGCCATACTCCTTAGCCATTTCCTTAAAGTGGGGCACGCCATTCTTATCTATCCCCTGGTTAACATAAAGCAGGTTTGTGCGGCGGGCGGAGTCTGCATATATCGTGTTGCAAACGTAAATGTCCAACAGGCCATCGTTATTAATATCAACCACTGCCACACCGCGCCCCCAGCGGCCTTTTCCACCAACGCCAGCCTCATCAGTTACATCTTTAAATTTAAAATCGCCCTGGTTAAGGTATAAACGGTTAGGTACCATGTTGCCTGCGAAATAAATATCCTGTAAGCCATCGTTGTTAAAATCGCCTATGCCCACGCCACCGCCGTTATAAACATTTACAACATTTAAGGGATTTATAGAATCGTTTTCGGTGATGAGGTTATTAAAGTGTATGCCCGAATGCGATGAGGGTATCTGCTCAAAAAGCGTTTTCTTTTTGCAGGATGAAAGGAAAAGCAATGCGATAGTGCTGACTTGCAGTAATTTATAGCAGTTGTTATAATTCATAAATGCAGGGGTATACTCAATAGTTTGAAAACGGTAATTGTTGTATTGTAAAGGATTTATTATCCCGGTTTATATCAGAGGAATAATTGGCTCTGTTATCAAATCTACCCAAGCCTGTGGCATGAACATAATACTATTTAAACAATTATTTAAAGCATTTTACTTTAAAGGCATTCAAATCATACACCGGCTTTGTTTGTAAGCGGCAAAAAACATTAAAAATAAGGTAAGAGAAAGGCTTTTTAAGTTCGTTAGGAAATTCTTCCTATCGGTCACTTTTTGTTAACATTTTTATACAACAAAGTAACATTTTTGCTACAATACCGGCCCTCACGAATTTAATTTTATACCTGGACGATAGTAGATTTTTTGGGAAAAGCAGATTGAAAAATACAGTCGTAGTAACCAATTATAAGAATAGAACCCAGATGAACCGGTGCATTATTAAAGAAGTAAGTACTTTAACTGAAAATGATTGTTTCGCTATTTTTCCCCGGCTGAAAGACAATCTTGATGCCCCAATGCATTTTCACAGCAACTTTGAGCTAATCCTTATCTTTAATGGCGGCGGTGCTAAACGTATTATCGGCAACCATGAAGGAACGGTTAACGACCTGGAACTTATTTTAATAGGCCCCAACCTGCACCACGCCTGGCTTACTGATAAATGCTGCAATAAAAATATATATGAAGTTGTTGTGCAATTTCATAAAGATCTGTTTGATAAGAAACTGCTATACCGCAACCAATTGGTGCATATTAAAAATATGTTTGAGAATGCACAAAGGGGGATATTGTTTTCGGACGAAACTGCGGTTAAAGTTGCCGACAGGATAGCTAACCTGAATAAGCATAGTGGGTTTGAATCGGCAATGGAATTGTTTTCGCTTCTTTATGATCTGTCTATTTCCAAAAACAGCACCCTGCTATCAGACCAGGGATATTTTTGCAGCGATAAAAACCAGCAGAACGAAAAAATAGATAAGGTGTTTGATTACCTCAATGAAAATTTGGGCAAACAGATAACACTGTTTGAAATAGCATATCGGTTTGACATGTCGGGCTCGGCATTTAGCCGGCTCATAAAAAAATGGGCGGGTATGACATTTGTAAATATCCTGAACGAGATAAGGGTAGCACATGCGACGAAAATGCTCATTAATTCAACCGATACCATATCCGAAATTGCTTACCAATGTGGTTTTAATAACCTCTCATATTTCAATAAAATATTCAAAGAAAAAAAGAAGGTTGGCCCAAAGCAATACCGTAAGAACTATACTATAGCATAAATGTTAACGCTTCCGCATTGTTGGGTTAACATTTTTGATGATAAAATTAACAATAGTTGTATTGCTGCGGAACGACTGTTTTTAGCTTTATGCCAGCCAATTATTTAGTTTTTATAATAAAAATGAGTTTTTTGCCCGTTGCTTACTGATTACATTTGCTTACATGTGCAAAAAAGCCCCCTAATTGTTTGTATGAATTATTTTAACAAGTTGCCGGCGTTATTGATGGCCGGAATGCTATTTGCAGGCTGCCGCCATAAAGCCGCAATTAACGAAACGGACGTATTGCATGCTAATGAAGAAGAGTTAACAAAAGTTATTATTTATGATGTATTTACGCCGCCGGTAGCCAGCCGCATATACGCATATACTAACCTGGCATCGTACGAGGCCGTACGCTTTGTCAACCCTAAATACGTTTCTCTTGCTGCCCAGTTGAAAGGCTTTGGCCCGATGCCGCAGCCGCAAAAAGGTAAAAGTTACGATTATACGCTTGCTGCTACCAAAGCATTTTTTACGGTTGCGCATAATGTAACCTTTTCGGTTGATACACTACAGGATTACGAGGACCAGATATATGCCATGTACAAAAATGCCCTGGATGATTCAACCTATGCACGCTCGATGGCGTTTGGCGAACAGGTGGGGAAAAAAATAATGAAAAGGGCTGCTTTTGATAATTATCCGCAAACACGCGGCAAGCCTAAATACCTCGGCAGCAATGGCCACGCGCAGTGGCGGCCAACCCCGCCGGATTATTTTGACGGTGTGGAGTATTGCTGGGGCACAATGGAACCTATGGTGATCAATTCATCTGAACAATTTCCGCTTCCGAAACCGGTAGCTTACAGTACCGACACCAACAGCGATTACTATAAACAGGCAAAACAGGTTTACGAATTAAATAAGAACCTGACACAGGAACAAACGCTGATAGCAAGGTTTTGGGACGACAACCCATTTATGGTTGAGCATGATGGGCACATGATGTTTGCTGATAAAAAAATTACACCCGGCGGCCATTGGATAGGTATTACATCTATTGCCTGTAAGCAAACCCATGCTGATATTGTAAAAACGGCACAGGCTTATGCACTAACTTCTATCACTTTGTTTGATTCATTTATTTGCAGTTGGGAGGCCAAATACGATTACAGTTATATACGCCCGGTTACGGTCATTAATGAAATGATAGACCATGCCTGGATGCCCTTACTACAAACGCCGCCATTTCCGGAATACCCGGCGGGGCATGCCGATATAAGCGGGGCTTCTGCTGAAGTGCTTACCGCTTTATTCGGCGATAATTTAAAATTTCACGATACTACCGAGATGCGCTATATAGGGCTCGACAGGAGTTTTGATTCGTTTTTGAAAGCTGCGGATGAAACAGCCTTAAGCCGAAATTATGGAGGAATCCACTTTCTTAACGGCGTAAAAATGGGTGCTGTACAGGGGCATGAGATAGGCAAGTTCATCGTTCAAAAACTTAAACTAAAAAACTAACAGGTGTTAAAGAGAATATGGCTAATGCAGGCTGCTCCACTGATAATAATATCCATATGGGTCGCCTCCTGCAATAACAAAGTAAAAGATAACGGGCAAAGTGGCAGTAAAAATGATACTGTTGCTTATTCATACAAGAGTTTTAAGCAGCGGGATACGGATTGCGGTAATAATCCCGACAGCAGCTGTACAATTGTAAAAGCTATGTGCCCTGAATTTAATGGGTTGGATAAACTGAATGATTCGGTTGTATGCAGTTTGGTAAAACTTTTCACTTTCTATCAGCCCGGCGGCGGAAATACTTTCGAACAGCTTGCAGCAAATTTTATAGGCGGCTACCATGCGTTTAAAAAGGTGCAGCCAAAATCAACCCTTTATTATCTTATCGATGCAAAAGCTAAGGTTTTACAGCAGGACAGCGGGCTGCTCACTATAAAAATATCAGGGTATACTTACCATGGCGGCCCGCACGGGGCCGAATATGAGGGCTATGTTAACTGGGATGCAAAGAAAGATAATAATATTGCATTAAGCGATATACTGGTGCAGGGTTATCAAGGTAAACTAAATAGTATTGCGGAGCAAATATTCAGGAAAAATGAAAAACTGAGCGATACCTCATCATTAAATAATGGCCGTACTTACTTCTTTCCAAACAATAAATTTAGTTTGCCGGATAATTACCTTTTAACCGGTTCGGGTATTTGTTTTTTATACAATGTATATACTATAAAGGCATACGCCGCCGGCAAAACAAAGCTTTTAGTGCCTTATACTGATATTAAACAACTGGTATTACCTGGCAGCATTATTTCCCGTTACTTGCATCAATAACAGGCTTTTATAATATTTGCATAATCGGATATTAACATTTATTATAGTAAATATTAACTTTTTAGCTATTCCATGTTGTGTTTATGGGATAGTTTTACCCCTCGTAAATCCTTTTAAACTAATACCCGATTAATGTTAAACACAAAATTTAAACTGTATTACAGCAAAGGGCTTTTCGCTGTTTTATTTATAGTGATTAATATTGCAGTGGTTCAAAATGCAGCGGCTGCCATACGTTCATATAAAAAGACCGGTGACGGCATAACCTTTACCCTTGATAAAGGACTGATGAAAATAAAGGTGTGCAGCGCCGATATTATTGAAGTGAAGTATACCATGTTTGATGCTTTTGAAAAAAAGCAGTCGCTTGTTGTAAATAACCAATGGTCCGGTGCAGTAAATTTTGATGTATCTACAAGCGGCAATTACATCTTCATCACTACAGCCAAACTAAAGCTCGGCATTAATAAAACCACCAACGCAGTTACATTTTATGATAAAAGCGGGCGGCTTATTACTTCAGAAGACAACGAAAATAAAGCCATGCAGCCTGCAACAATAGCAGGTATTGTCACCTATAATTGTTCGAGCGAATTCAATTCCCCGGCCGATGAAGCGCTTTATGGTTTAGGTTGCCACCCGGAAGATACATTGTCTATCAATTACAAAGGGCGCGACCAGCAAATGCTCATCAAGTACATGACGGGTGCTATACCGGTAATGCTATCGACCAAAGGCTACGGGCTGTTATGGGATAATTATTCGGCCTCCAATTTCTACGGAACTGTTGACGGCAACACCAAATTCAAATATGTATCAGAAAGTGGCAAACAGGTTGATTATTATTTCTTTTATGGTCCGGATTTCGATCATATCATCAATCTTTACCGGATAGCCACCGGCAAAGCGCCAATGTTCCCGAAATGGGCATTCGGCTTGTTCCAATCGCAGGACAGGTATAAATCACAAGCTGAAATATTATCGGTGAAAGATAACTATCGTAATAACCATATCCCGCTCGACGTTGTGGTGCAGGACTGGTACTGGTGGTCGCCGCTGCCAATCGGTTCACACGTTATGAACCACGACAGGTACCCCGACCCTAAAGGCCTGATAGATGCTTTGCATAAAGACCATGTACATGCCATGATTTCGATATGGCCGGTATTTGGCGCAGGTACAAGAGATTTCGACTCGTTTAAAAGTCACGGTTACCTTACCAGCATTACCTGGGACAATTTTGTTACCCACACTTTTGATACTTATTATGATGCACACAACCCAGGTGCGCGGGCAATGTACTGGCAGCAAGCCCGTGATAGTATTATTAAACGATATGGCTGGGATGCCTGGTGGGTTGATCAATGCGAACCTGACAATGGCTCGTTGCTTGATGAGCGCCGCAAAGCGGTTTTTTATACCGGGAAAGGTATCGATTATTTTAATACCTATTCATTGGAGCATTCGCTGGGTTTGTATACCGGCTGGCGAAAAGATATCCCGGAAAAACGTGCGTTTTTCCTCATCAGGCAGTCATTTGCCGGGGAGCAGCGCAACGGGGCAGTCCTTTGGTCGTCTGACGTAACTACCACTTTCAATGCCTTGCGCAACCAGGTGCCACAGGGTATTAATGCCTGTGTATCCGGTATACCTTACTGGACATCGGACATCGGTGGCTATATATCAAAAACCTCGCACGATGGTGTACCCGACTGGTCGCAGCCGGCATACCGCGAACTGTTTACACGCTGGTTCCAGTTCGGTACGTTTTGCCCTATTATGCGCATACACGGTAAAGGCGAAAGGGCATTGTTCTCCGGCAACTGGGATGATGCCACAAAAGCCATTTTGCTGAAATATGATCAGTTGCGTTACCGTATGCTGCCATACATTTATTCGTTGGCGGGCATGGTCACCCATAAAAATTATACCATCATGCGTTCGCTTGCCTTTGATTTCAGGGGCGACAGCGGCATCGATAATATTCCCGATCAATACATGTTCGGGCCGGCCTTTATGGTTAGCCCGGTAACAAAGCAGCTTTACACAGGTGCAAATGCCCAAACCGGCACAGCAACGCGTAAAGTTTATTTGCCAAAAGCAGCAAACTGGTATAATTTCTGGACTGGTGAACCGGTAAACGGCGGCCAAACCATTGATGCGCCTGCGCCTATTGATATTATACCACTGTATGTAAAAGCAGGCTCTGTTATTCCTATGGGGCCGGTGATGGAGTATGCTACCGAGAAGTCAAATCCTCCCATCGAATTGCGCATATATCCCGGCGCCAACGGCAGCTTTGAATTTTATGAGGACGAAAACGACAACTACAATTACGAAAAAGGCGGTTCTGCTACATTCACCTTTAGCTGGAATGATAAGAAGAAACAGCTAACTATCTCCGATACCAAAGGCAGTTATAAAGGTATGCCGTTAAAACGCACTTTTAATATTATTGTGGTAAACGGTACACATGGTTCAGGTGCAGGTGCCGCTGATAAGGCCGATAAGACCGTCACCTATTTCGGTAAAGCTGTGTCTGTGAGTTTATAGTAAGAGCTAAAATGTTTTTGCTTTCGCAGGTAATTATTTCGAAATTGCCCTGCATTAACCTTTTTAGATATTCCAATTCACGACCATTATGCGGCTTGCGATTTTTTGCGCTTGTTTTTTATCGATAGGGCTGTGTGCAACCGCACAACCACAGAAAAGTTTGGATGGTGGCTTCGCGGGCAATGCCGGCATTCCCGAAGTTTTATTAAACGGACACACACCGGGTGAGGGCTTTTCTATTCAAAAAAAAGAAATAAATGGCGTCGCACTTTACTCCATCCGGTTATTGCACCCCGCTAATATCAAAGCTGACGACACTTTAGAAGTATATTTTAATAACGATGTCAATATAACCGGCGGGGTTGCTATTTGGGGCTACTCCTGGGGTATCTGGTCTAAACCGGTTCCGGTACAGTCAGCAGCTTCGATGCCTGCAAACAGGGTTCAGTTTTTTTATTGGAAAGAAAGCAACGGTACTTACGGCGCGGCTGTACCATTGAGCGGTAATGGCTATCGTACTACGCTTGGTTCGCAGGGCGAAAAATGGGGCAGTAAATCGATAAGTTTTGACAGCCATGAAACCAGCGGCGAAATACCGGCTATAGCTGTAGCTTATGGCAAAAATCCTTTTGAGCTGTTTAAGAAAATATACAACAGTGCGCTGATTGCAATGGGCAGGGGAAATAATATCCGCACTAAAAAGACCATGGCTGAACCATTCAATTATATCGGCTGGTGTACATGGAATTCATCAAACCTGGGTAAAGACCTTAGTGAAGATGAAGTTATAGCCGGTGTTAAAACCTTCACCGATAATCATTTCCCATTGGGTTGGGTATTGGTAGATGACGGTTGGTTTCAAAGCAAAAACAGTCAATTGCAATCACAATTGCCTAATCCCCAAAAATTCCCCAACGGTTTCAGAAATATGAATAAGAGGTTAAAGCAGGATTTCGGCATAAAATATACCGGGGTATGGCACGCTTTCAATGGCTACTGGGATGGCATCGACCCCAATTCGGAGCTTGGGAAACTGTATAAAAATGACCTGTTTAAGTACGATTCGGATAATGACCCGCATTATTTTATTAAGCCCGGATCTGAAGCGCTGATAAAATTCTATGATTCGTGGTACAGCTATTTTAAACAGCAGGGCTTTGATTTTACAAAAGTTGATAACCAGGTAAGCGCTGCGGATATGGCCAAAAATAATTACCCGGTATTCTCTTTTTCTGAAAGAGTTCATCACGCATTGTATCTCGCTTCTGATAAATATTTCAACGGTGCCCTGATCAATTGTATGGATATGGTGCCGGATGCTTATTTTAATTTTGGGTCATCGGCCGTTGCCCGTAGCGAAGAAGATTATTTCCCATATCAAAAAGGCGAGGGATATGATTTGCAGCATGGAAATGCTTCGGCTCACGTTTTACAGGCCATTTACAATTCTATTTATTTTTCGCAAATGGTTTATCCCGATTTCGATATGTTCGAATCAGACAATCCTAACGCCGAAATACATGCAATTGCACGCGCTTTAAATTGCGGCCCGGTTTATGTTACCGACAAGCCGGGAAATCAGAATTTTAAAATACTCAACGCATTGGTTTACCACGACGGCAGGTTAGCGCATAGCAGCAGCCCGCTTTTGCCTACTGAGGATTGTTTATTACAGGTGCAGGGTAAAAAAGTATTCAAAGCATTCTCAACTGCCGGGAATGCAGGTTTGCTGGATGTTTTTAATGCGGCTGATGCCGATAGTGTATCCGGCAACCTTCGCCCTAATGATGTAAATGGCTTAAAGGGCAATAAATTCCTGGTATATGAGCATTTCACAGGCGAATACAAGGTTTTGCAAAAATATCAGCCGCTCAATGTGTCGCTTTCACGGCTCGGGTATAAACTATACTATGTTGTGCCGGTTAAAAATGGTTTTGCACCCATCGGCCTCACAGAAAAATATAACGCGACGGCAGCTATCATCAGGCAAAAAAGTATAGAAAAAGGTGTAGAAATTACAATTTATGAAGGCGGCTTGTTCAAGGCCTATTGCGTACATAAACCGATAACTGTGCTGGTAAACGGTAAGCCGGTGGCCAATTATACGTATCAGCATAATATGCTTTCACTATCAGTCCCTGGTGATGCCGCCACACATCCCCTGGTAACAATAAAGTACTGATTGAGATTAAAGTAACTGCAATTTTTCAGTGTATACAATAGATGTTTTTTTGTTAAAAAAAGATTAGTGTTTTTATTACAATTAATGTACCTTGTTTGATAATAGATAGTGCTGCTGCACTATCACCAATTATCAAAACCGGAACATGTTACGCAGGATCAATTTATGTGTCGCATTATTTTTAATAATGCCAGGCTTATTGCATGCGCAGGATAACGCGTACCAGTTTTCGCAGCTTGATATCACAAACGGCCTTTCCAGCAACCAGATCAACTGTATTTGCAAGGATAGCCAGGGCTTTATGTGGTTCGGGACATCTTCGGGCCTGAACCGGTACGATGGGTATGATTTTAAAGTTTATAAACATCGTACAGGTGATAGTTCATCTGTAAACAATAATTATATAGAACGCATATTTCCCGGGCCCGGGAATAAAATGTGGCTGTATACCCATCTTGGCTTTTGCATATATGACCCTCAAAACGAAAAGTTTTCGAATAATGTAGCGGGTGAATTACAAAAATATCATATCCACGCCGGTAAGCTAACATCCATCAGGATTGATAATTATGGCAGATCGTGGTTTATCGCCAGCGGGCAGGGGGTTTATCTTTACGATCCTAAAACAACTAATACTACATGGTATAATACTTCGGCAGAATCGAAAATAGTACTGTATTCAAACAACATAGCAGATATTGTTGGCGGCGACGATGACCGCTTATGGCTGGTGTACAACAATGGCGTTATTGATTATGTAGATATTTTAAATAATAAAGTCCTTTCCAGGTCATTTGCGCTCTATAATGATAACGCACATCGCCAAATGCTTTATACCGCCGTGGCCGGGTACGATAAGCAACTATGGATATATGTGCCCGCCAGCGATAAAGGGGTTTATTGTTACAATACACAAGCCGGTACACTATTGCATTTTTCTAAAAACAGCCCCGAAATGCCGCTCAACTCAAACGTAATAAAGGGCATTGTACAAGGCGACGAAAATACCATGTGGATTGGCACCGACCAGGGCGGGATTAATATAATTGACCTTGCCACGCATAAGGTAAATTATGTGATGAACCGGATGGACGACCCTAAATCATTACTCGGCAATTCAGTAATGTTGTATAAGGATAACACGGGCATTATATGGGCGGGAACATTTAAAGAAGGGATAAGCTATTATAATAAAAAGATCAGTCAATTTCCGCTTGTGCGGCACTACATGCTCAATACGGCAAGTTTGCCGGTGGACGATGTTGATTGTTTTGTGGAAGATGCTGCCGGGAACCTGTGGATAGGCACCAACGGCGGCGGCTTAATGTTTTATGATAAAAAAACGAAAAAATATAAGCTGTTTAAACATAACCCCGCCGACCCGAACAGCCTGGCGAACGATGTTATTGTAAACCTGTGCATCGACCATGAAAACAAGCTATGGATCGGTACCTATTTTGGCGGACTGGACCGTTTGGATGGCGATAGATTTACCCATTACCGGCATAAGGACGATGTGCCCGAAAGTATTTCTGATAACCGGGTTTATACTATTTTAGAAGATGCATCAGGCCGGTTATGGGTGGGTACTTTTGCCGGCGGCCTTAACATATACAACAGGCAGGGCGGCAATTTTTCGCATCCAAACTTTCCGGCATTGTCTGACTATACCGCGATGATGTACCAGGACAGGCAAAAAAATATATGGATAGCAAGGGATAAGGGTGTTGATGTAATTGAAAGCAATGGCAGTTTCAGGGAGTACACAAACAAGCCGGGCAACAGCAACAGTCTTGTTTCAAATGATGTAAATAGTATTATCCAGGATAGGTCGGGGCTGTATTGGTTAGCAACCAAAGAAGGGCTGAGCATTTTGAATGTAAAAACCGGCAAGTTTTTGAATATAGAGGAAGCACAGGGTTTGCCAAGCAACAATGTAAAAGATTTGCTTGAAGATAACAGCGGCCGTGTATGGTTAAGCACTACCAACGGGGTAGCCAGCATTAAACTTTTACCTGCCGGTAATACTTACCGGTATGAAATACGCAAATACAACGAAATGGATGGTTTGCAGGGCCGGGAGTTTAATGCGAACGCTGCTTTCAAAACCAGGAATGGCACTATGATATTTGGCGGCCCTAACGGCTTTAACTGGTTCGACCCCGCAAGCATAACTTCGGTAACGGCAGCCCCTAAAGTGATATTGACCGATTTTCAGTTATTTAACAAAAGTGTTGATGTTGGCGATACGATTAACGGGCGCGTGATACTAACAAGTTCCATTACCAACAATCCTAACATCGTATTAACCCATAACGAAAACGCGTTTAGTATTTCTTTTGCAGCCTGCGACTATTTTAACCCCGGAAAGGTCACTTATCAATATAAATTAGATGGTTTTGATAACCAATGGCTTACCTCTGCAAATAGTTTACGCAGGGCAACCTACACTAACCTTGATGCCGGCAGTTACGTTTTTAAAGTAAAGGCCTTTAACATTAATCAACCCGGTAAACAAAGTACAGTAGTACTGTATATAACCATCCGGCCCCCATTCTGGAAAACTACTTTGGCATATATCCTGTACATGGTTGCTATAGTTGGCATGTTATTCTTTATACGGCACAGGGGAATACTGAAGCTGAAAAAAGAATTTGAGCTTAACCAGCAAAAACTGGAGGCGGAGCGTAATATTGCCAAAGAACGTGAAGAAGCACATCGTTTGCATGAACTTGACCTTATGAAGATCAAATTCTTTACTAATGTTAGCCACGAGTTCAGAACGCCGCTTTCACTAATCATCAGCCCGATAGATACACTGATCAAAAACAACGATCAGCCTGATAACAACGGGCAACTGCAAATGATAAAACGAAATGCCAAGCGCCTGCTTAATTTAGTTAATCAATTGCTCGATTTCAGGAAAATGGAATCCAAAGAGTTGAAACTAAACTTGCGTAAGGGCGATATCATTACATTTATAAGCGAAGCTTCGGCCTCATTTACCGATCTTGCCGAACGAAACCATATCAATTACTCCTTCGAAACCCATGCAGCAGGGGTTATAGCTAAATTTGACCATGATAAATTAGAGAGGATATTGTTTAACCTGCTTTCAAATGCGTTCAAATTTACCTCTGCAGGTGGCAATATAAGCGTTTTGGCAGGTTTGGCAGAGGCCGGGGAACCTGATAAAAAGGTACTGGAAATAAAGGTAACCGATACAGGAATTGGTATACCTAAAGAAAAACAAACTAAAATATTTGAGCCGTTTTTCCAGGTGGGCACACCCGAGAATATTTTGAACCAGGGGAGTGGCATAGGTTTGTCCATAACCCAGGAATTTGTAAAAATGCACGGGGGCGAGCTGTTTGTTGAAAGCGAACCGGGCAACGGTAGCTGTTTTGTGGTGCGCCTGCCATTAGATATGGAGGATGAAAAGCTGCCCGCAACCCAGGGGATAGCTAAACAGCCGGATGCTACGCACAGAATACCTGCTGCATCATCTTCTCAAACCGGTAAAAAACCAATGGTGCTGCTTGTTGAAGATAACGACGACATGCGGTTTTACCTGAAAGATAACCTGAAGCATACGTACAACATAATTGAAGCAGTGAACGGGAAAGAGGGATGGCAGAAAGCGCTTGCACAACACCCGAATTTGATTGTAAGCGATGTTTCCATGCCCGAAATGAATGGGGTGGAACTCTGCAAAAAAATAAGGGAAGATTATCGTACCAATCATATACCTGTAATCTTACTTACCGCTTTAACCGAAGAGAAAGATCAGCTGGCCGGCCTGGTAAACGGCGCAAATGATTACATAACCAAGCCGTTCAACTTTGAGATACTGGCTTCAAAAATAAACGGGCTGCTTTCCATGCAGGAAATGATGAAGAAAACCTACCAGAAACAAAAAGAGATACAGGTAGAGGATATGGTGATCGTTTCTGAAGATGAAAAATTCCTGCAAAATGTGTTTGGCTGTATTGAGAAAAACCTCACCAATTATAATTTCTCGGTTGAAGAATTAAGCAGCCAGATGGCATTGAGCCGGGTATCGTTATATAAAAGATTACTGACTCTGACAGGCAAGTCGCCGGTGGACTGTATACGTACTGTGCGTTTGAAAAAAGCGGTGCAATTATTAGAAAAAAGCCAGTTGAGTATTGCCAGTATTGCTTACGAGGTAGGTTTTAACAACCCGACATATTTTTCGAAGGTATTTAAAGACGAATACGGAATGGTACCTTCTGATTATGTGGCCAATATACGTAAAAAGGAAAAAGAGTTGCTGGAACTTGGCTGATGCTTGTAACTGGTAGGGATTAACATTTTTGTTGATATGCTGAACAATTGTATTACCCTTCACACCATCTCTTCTCTATTTTTACATGAAATTGTACCGGGCAAACCAGGTAAAAAGTTTTTTCAAAAATTATATAGTTGGTTAATATGGCCATCACTGTAATCAGGTGCTGGCCTTTTTTGCGCCATGGCAGTAAATTGCTTGTAAGCAACATAGCTCTTTAAAAAATTCTATTATAATGCCGTTCAAACTTAAGCTATATTGCTTTTTCGTTATCATTTCAATCAGTTGGGTTACGCCGCTGGCTGCTCAAAATGTTGCATTAACCCCGCCAATGGGCTGGAACAGCTACAACTGTTTTGGTTCGGCTGTTCATGAAGATGAGGTGAAAGCCAACGCCGATTATATGGCGCAGAACCTTAAACAATATGGGTGGAGTTATATTGTGGTTGACTTTCTGTGGTCGTATGATAATCCGCCCGGTAGCCATATAGGCAATCCTTTTCAAAAAAACCTTGCGGATGGTTCCTTTATTCCGTGGCTTACAATGGACCAATGGGGCAGGTTAATGCCTCAACCCACAAAATTTCCTTCGGCCTTTGACGGTAAAGGCTTTGGGCCGCTTGCTGATTATGTGCATTCGCTGGGCTTAAAATTCGGCATTCATGTAATGCGTGGCATTCCACGACAGGCCGTATGGGCTAAATCGCCGGTTAAAGGAACAAACGGCGTAACAGCCGATATGATAGCCGATACCGGTTCAACCTGCCCCTGGATGAACCACATGTATGGCTTGGATATGAAAAAGCCGGGAGCGCAGGAATATCTTAACTCGTTGCTGGAGTTGTATGCATCATGGGGCGTTGATTTTATTAAAGTAGATGATATTGCCCGGCCATACCGCGAAGCGGAAATAGAAGGTTACCACAAAGCGATAGAAAACTGCGGCAGGCCGATAGTATTAAGCCTTTCGCCGGGCGCTACTACAGTAAGTGAAGCCGGCCATGCCGTAAAAAATGCAAATATGTGGCGCATGGCCGATGACTTTTGGGACAACTGGAACGAGATAACCGGCATGATGAAATATGCCGAACAATGGCAAAGCGTTGGCGGCCCAGGCCACTGGCCCGATTGCGACATGATACAAATAGGTAAGCTATCAAAACGCGGGCCGGTTGGCGATGAGCGTTATAGCAAGTTTACGCCTGATGAAGAAGTTACGCACATGACCTTTTGGAGCATCTTTCGTTCTCCGCTGATGTTGGGCGGCAATTTGCCCGAAAACAGGCCTTTTGAACTGCAATTATTCAACAACAGCGAAGTTATAGCCGTCAATCAAAATGGTGATAATCCACGCGAATTGTATAAAAATGGTGGCGCATCAGTTTGGTACTCGCATGTGCAAAACAGTAAGGATATATATGTAGCCCTGTTTAATTTAAGCGATGCCGACAATGATGTTGCTGTTTCATTTGCTGCGCTCGGCCTCGGCAACAAAGTAAAAGTGCGCGATTTGTGGAGAAAACAGGATTTAGGCCGTTTTAAAAAAGCGTATCACCAGATGATAAATAAGCATGGCGCGGTTTTATTGAGGCTGTCAAAAAAATAGAAATATACGTTATGAAGTTTACAGGTTATAAAACAATAATTGCATTAGCTACAATAGTATTCTCATTGTTTAATTGCTATGCAGCCATTGCGCAAATCAATAATTCCAGTATTCCACACCTTATCAGGCAGGATAATGTTGTGCAGCTTTTTGTTGATGATAAGCCCTTCATCATCCTGGGCGGCGAACTGAATAATTCTTCCTCATCAAGCCTGACTTATATGCAACCGATATGGAAACAGGTAAAAAGCCTCAATTTTAATACACTGCTCACACCGCTTTCGTGGGAACAGATAGAACCGCAGGAAGGCCAGTTCGATTTTAGCCTGGTGGACAGCTTGATTAGCAATGCCAGGCAGAATAACCTGCACCTGGTTTTTTTATGGCTGGCCAGCTGGAAGAACGGTATGTCGAGCTACCCGCCGGTATGGGTTAAACGCGGGTATAAAAAATATAAAAGGGCTGTAATACAAAACGGGCAAACGCAGGAGGTACTTTCCACATTCTGTGAGGCTAACCGGCAGGCAGATGCAGCGGCTTTTGGTGCGCTGATGAAACATATACGCGAATTTGACGGCAAACAGCATACCGTTTTGATGATGCAGGTAGAGAATGAAGTGGGAATTTTAGGCGATTCGCGCGACCGTTCGGATGCTGCAAATGCTGCCTTTAACGCCCCGGTTCCGCAGGAACTGATAACGTACCTGGTAAAGAACAAGGAAAACCTTGTGCCCGAAATAAAAAGCCAATGGGCGCAAAGCGGTTTTAAAACCAGCGGCAAATGGGAGGAGGTTTTTGGTAAAGGACCTGATTGTGATAAGCTGTTTATGGCATGGAATTATTCAGGATATGTTAACGAGGTTGCAGCAGCCGGTAAAAAAGAATACCCGATACCTATGTATGCGAACGCCTGGCTCGACGGCGGTAACGCCAAACCCGGAGACTTCCCCAGCGGCGGCCCATTGGCAAGCGTAATGGATATATGGAAGGCACAAACAACCGCCGTTGACCTGTTTGCCCCCGACCTGTATGCATCAGATTATGACGAGCGCTGCCAAAAATTTACGCAACGTGGTAACACACTGTTTATACCCGAAATGAACAGTAGCGACGACGGCGCGCGCAATGTTTTCATCGCTATAGGAAAATATAATGGCATTGGCGTGTCGCCTTTTGGTATCGATCATTTAAGTGATGCAGATAAGTCACTTTTTACCAAAAGCTACAGCATATTGCAACAGTTGAGCCCGTTTATTTTAAAAGAGCAGCTTAAAAAGCAGGTAGCAGGTTTTATTGTGGATGAAAAAACGCCGGTTATTAATTACGAGATGAATGGCTACCGGGTAGAAATATCGCTTGATGAGTTATTTGGCCATAGGGCAACAATAGGCTATGGGGTTGTTATGGCCGATGGGCCAGGCAGTTTTATTGGTGGCGGCAGCGGTTTCAGGGTGCGGTTTTTCCCGCTTGAAAAAGGTAGCAAATCAATAATAGGGATTGACGGCGTAACCGAAGGTACTTTTAATAACGGAGAATGGGTACCAGGCCGCCGCCTTAACGGCGATGAAGACGACCAGGGCCGGGCGTGGCGTTTTGCTTCGTGGCAAGTAGGGATTGAGAAATGTAGTATTTATAAGTATGAATAAAAGAATATTGCTCTTGATATTGCTGGTGGTAATTTCAAAAACCGCCATTAGCCAGGATAAAGATATGCACTACTCGCGTGAGCATATTTTGTTTGACTTTGACTGGCGTTTTGCCTTTGGCCATCCCTATGATACACAAAAGGATTTTAATAATGGCACGGGCTATTTCTCCTATTTTGCTAAAACCGGTTATGGCGATGGCGCTGCCGCACCCGGTTTTGACGACCGCTCATGGTGCAAACTCGACCTGCCGCATGACTGGGCTGTGGAGTTGCCGTTTGATAGAAATGCCAGCTTAAGTCACGGTTTTAAAGCCATTGGTCGTAATTTCCCTGGGGCAAGCGTGGGCTGGTACCGCAAAAAGTTTTTTATCCCGGCATCCGACCTGGGCAGGCATATCAGTATTGCTTTTGACGGTGTTTTCCGCAATTCAATAGTTTGGGTTAACGGGCATTATCTCGGCACCGAAATAAGCGGGTATAATAGCTTTGAATACAATATATCTGACTACCTGAACTATGGCGGCGACAATGTGATTGCTGTGCGTGTAGATGCTACAATGGAAGAAGGCTGGTTTTACGAAGGCGCAGGCATTTACAGGCACGTATGGCTCAACAAAACCAATCCACTACATGTAGCAACGAACGGAACTTTTGTAACAACACGCATAACCGGTGGCGATGCGCAAATAAGCGCTCTCGCTACAGTTGATAATGATGATGCAAAACCGCATAACTTCAACATCACCCAAACAATAGTGGATGCGGCAGGTGATACCGTAGCCCGCGAAAGGGCAGATAATAATCCTATCAAACCTTATACTTCACTGGATGTGAAAGCAGCGTTGCTGATTGCCAAAGTGAAATTATGGTCGGTTGATACGCCATATCTGTATAAATTGGTTACGCGTGTTGAGGAAGATGGTAAAATGATTGATAAGTATACCACAAATTTTGGCGCACGTACCATCAGCTTTGATGCTAACAACGGGTTTTTCCTGAATGGTAAACGTTTCGAAATAACGGGCTCCGATAACCACCAGGACCATGCAGGTGTAGGTACGGCCATACCTGATGCTTTGCAGGATTTCCGCATAAAAACACTCAAAAGCTTTGGCTGCAATACGTATCGCTGCTCGCACAACCCGCCTACGCCCGAACTGCTTGATGCCTGCGACCGTTTGGGCATGCTGGTTATTGATGAGAACAGGCTGATGGGGGTGTCGTCGACGGAGTTGGGCGATCTTAAAAACCTCATCATCCGCGACAGGAACCACCCCTGCGTGGTGAGCTGGTCGATAGGAAATGAAGAATGGGCTATTGAAAATACCGAAGTGGGCTCACGTATAGCCACCACCATGCAAAACTATGTGCTGAGTATCGATTCAACACGGTATATAACTGCGGCGTTTAGCGGCGGTGTAAATTCGGGGCTTTCGAATGTGGTGCAGGTATTGGGATATAATTATGTAGCCAATAAAAATACCGACGACCATCACCAGAAATATCCGCAGCAATTTAGCTGGGGCACCGAGGAAGGCGCTACCCGTACAACACGCGGCGTTTATTTTGATGATTCGACAGCACATCACCTAATGGCGTATGACCGTAAGCCAAGCCCGGACTTCATCAGCCTGGAGCAAGGTTGGAAATATTACGCGGCCAGGCCATACCTGGCTGGTATGTGTATATGGGCCGGGTTTGACTATCGTGGCGAACCTACGCCATTTGGCTGGCCTTCGATAGAATCATATCATGGTATGGTTGATGCTTGCGGATTTTATAAAGACGATGCCTGGTACCTGAAAGCCTGGTGGACAAAAGAACCGGTAGTACACCTGCTACCACACTGGAACTGGCCTGGCAGGGAAGGCCGGCCTATACGGGTGGTGGTTTACAGCAATTGCGATGAGGTTGAACTATTCCTTAATAAAAAAAGCCTCGGCAAACAAAAAATGCCTGTTAATAGTCACCTGGAATGGCAGGTGCCATACGCACCCGGAAAGCTGGAAGCAATAGGTTATAATGATGGAAAAAAGATAGCTTCGGATGCGGTGATAACCACGGGTGCGCCTAAAACTGTGGAACTTTCTGCCGACAGGACTTCGATCAAAGCCGACAGGCAGGATGTTTCGGTAATACAGGTGGACGTGCACGACAAAGCAGGGTTGCATATACCCGATGCGGATAACGAGGTTTATTTTAGCATCACCGGCCCCGGAAAAATAATAGGGGTAGGCAATGGCAACAATACTTCGCTTGAAGCCGACAGGTATTTTGAAAAGATTGGTGTTTTATCTGTTGCCAATCTTAAAGAAAAAATAGTTGATGATTTTTCAAATGATGCAGCTATTGCGCCCGGATATGACGATACGCAATGGCAAACCGCCTTTAAAGATGAGCGCGACGAAGCGTTTGGCAAAAAAGTAAAGGCCATAGTGTACTGCGGGAGTTTTACTTTACCTGCTGATGAAGCCGGTGCAAACATTACTTATTTTTATAAAAGCCTCGGTAAAATACAATCGGTATATGTGAATGGTGAAAAACTTGGTGATAATTTACCCGAGGATAAGGACGGAAATGAGTTTAAACTCGATCATTCGCTTATCCATCCGGGTGTAAATGTGGTTACTATTGAAGCTACCCCGCTCCTCAAGCAACACAGTTGGGATGTGATCAATATGGATCCCGGGCGTGTGCAATTGATTTACCCTGCCGATAGCTGGAAGCGTAAATTATTCAATGGCCTGGCGCAGGTTATTGTGCAGTCAACCGGCGGGCCGGGTGAAATCATCTTCACCGCAAAATCGGGGGATTTAACACTTGGAGAATTAAAAATTAATGCCGTTAAATAATAACCGGAAAATAAAATATTAGTATATTGAAAAGCGGTTATTATGTAATCGCTTTATTATTTTTACTGTATCAACCCTGATGATTTGCAGATGAGGAATATTTTTATCCTTTTCCTTTTTGTTATCCCTGCAATTTTTTCTTCCTGCAAAAAAAATACCCTTTTTGAACAAATTTCATCGTCGCATTCAGGCGTCGCTTTTAATAATAAGATTGTAGAGAACGACAGTATCAACCCGTTAGATAAGATAAATGTTTACAACGGCGGCGGCGTTGGTATAGGCGATTTTAATGGCGATGGCTTGCAGGATATATACCTGGTGGGCAATATGGTGCCTAACCGTTTATATATTAACCAGGGCAATTTTAAGTTTAAAGATGTTACTGATGAAGCCGGGGTAGGCGGCCTGGGCGGCTGGGGGCGCGGTGTTGCTGTTATTGATATCAATAACGATGGGCTGCCCGATATTTATGTGTGCAATACCATGCTGAACGACCCGGTAAAAAGACGCAACCTGCTTTATATAAACCAGGGGGTTGACAAGAACGGCGTACCGCATTTTAAAGAAATGGCTAAAGAATACGGCCTCGACCTGACTGTACATTCAACAATGGCAACGTTTTTTGATTATGATAATGATGGCGACCTGGATATGTACCTCACTGTAAACGATGCCGATCCTGCAAAAAATACCAGTTTTTTTAAGCCTGTCGACACCAACAGCGCGGCTATCAGCACGGGCCGGCTTTATCGTAATGATTGGGACCCGGTTTTAAAGCACCCGGTTTTTCATGATGTTTCCAAACAAGCCGGGATATTGCGCGAAGGTTTCGGCCACGCCGCCACCATAGTGGATATTAACCGCGACGGCTGGAAAGATATTTACGTAACAAATGATTTTTTGCCGGATAACATCCTGTTCATCAATAATCACGATGGAACATTCACCGATAAATCAAAAGAGTATTTCAAGCATACTTCATATAGCGCTATGGGGCAGGATATTGAGGACATTAATAACGACGGATTGGCAGATGTGATAGAGTTGGACATGAACCCTCCTGGTAATTATCGCAAGAAGATGTTCATGAATACAAACAATTACCGGCTTTTTCAAAATTTTGATACCTACGGCCACCAATACCAGTATCCGCGAAATACCCTGCAATTGAACCAGGGCCCGAGGTTAGGGCAGAATGGGCAAATAGGGGATCCCGTTTTTAGTGAAATAGGATTTTTGGCCAATATGTCGCAAACGGATTGGAGCTGGTGCCCAATGGTTACCGATTTTGATAATGACGGGTTTCGGGACCTGATCGTCACTACCGGGTACCCGCGGGATGTAACAGACCACGACTTTATGAATTACCGGGCCGAATCATATTTCACAGCCACCAAAAAACAGGTACTTGACCAGGTGCCGACAGTAAAAATCGCGAATTTTGCCTTCAGGAATAACGGTAAGCTGCAATTTGACGATGTAACAGATGCGTGGGGTTTTACAATGCCAGCCTTTTCAAACGGCGCTGCTTACGCCGACCTCGATAACGATGGCGATATGGACGTAATTATTAATAATATTAATGATGAGGCCATGATATACAGGAATAATGCGCGCGAAAGGAATAAAAATAACTCGCACTATCTCAATATTAAGTTCTGCGGCAGCCCGCAGAACAGGGACGGGATTGGCGCCTGGGCAGATATCTACTACGACCACGGTAAGCACCAGGTTTATGAAAATAACCCATACAGGGGCTATTTATCAACCATACAAAACATAGCGCATTTTGGTCTTGGCAAAGTTGCTTTGCTCGATTCGATAGTGATACGCTGGCAGGGAGACAAAAAGCAGGTATTGACCAATGTAAAAGTCGACCAGGTGTTACAGGTAGATATAGCTAACGCTAATAAACCATATAGTTTCAAACAGCCGGAAATAGACAAAACTTCGCTGTTTAACGAGGTGACAAATATGCTGGGTATTAATTATGTAAACTACGACCGGGATTTTATCGATTTCAGTATTCAAACATTATTGCTGCACAAGCTGTCTGAATACTCGCCCGCGCTCGCCGTAGGCGATGTTGATGGAAACGGGCTGGATGATATTATAGTCGGCGGCACCTATTTTTCGCCTGCCCAGGTATTTTTACAACAAAAGGACGGCAAATTTATCCAGCGCGACTTGTTGCCGAAAACGGAGGTAGCCCGCTTAGGCAATTCAAAAGATGAAGGATTATTACTTTTTGATGCCAACGGCGATGGCAAGTTAGACCTGTATGTAGCCAGCGGCGGTTATGCCAGCGAACCCGGCGATGCTGCCTACCAGGACAGGCTGTACATAAACGACGGTAAAGGCAATTTTACCTTAGCACCTAATGCACTGCCCGTTAACCATACCAGTAAGTTATGCGTAAGGGCCATCGATTATAATAAAGATGGTAAACCCGACCTGTTCGTATCAGGCAGGGTTGAACCCTGGAATTACCCCAAACCGGTATCGAGCTTTATCCTGCGTAACGATAGTAAGAACGGGCAAGTTAAGTTTACCGACGTAACCGATGAGGTAGCCCCGGGGCTGAAGAACATAGGTATGGTATGCGATGCCTTGTTCACCGATTATGACAACGACGGCTGGCCCGACCTTATACTGGCAGGGGAATGGATGCCGGTTACCTTTTTTAAGAACGAGCACGGTAAATTTAAAAACGTAACCGAAAGCACCGGTATTGCCGGTAAAACCGGCTGGTGGAACAGCATAGCGGCAGGCGATTTCAGGCATACCGGCAGGATGGACTACATTGTTGGCAATACCGGCCTCAATACTTTTTATAAAGCTACCGACAAATACCCGGTGTATATTACGGCAGCTGATTTTGATAAAAATGGCAGCTATGCAGCCCTCCCTTCGCTGTATTTGCCTGGTGTTGACGGCGAAAAAAAGGAGTTCCCATCTTTTGGCCGTGAAGATCTTTTTAAGCAGATGATAAGTATGAAGAAAAAGTTCACCAACTATAAATCATACGCGATTGCTACTATGCAGGATATTTTATCGCCCGAGCAAATGAAAGAAGCCTTAAGGCTTGAAGCAAATACATCCGGATCATGCTACTTACGTAACGATGGGAATGGCAAATTTACCATGATACCATTACCGATGCAGGCACAGATATCGGCACTGAATGGCATGGTGGTTGACGATTTTGACGGCGATGGCAACCTGGATGTATTAATTAACGGCAATGATTACGGCACCGAGGTACCTACCGGGCGGTACGATGCCTTAAATGGCTTGCTGCTGAAAGGTGATGGTAAAGGCGGTTTTACCCCGTTAAGCATATTGCAAAGCGGTATTTATATACCCGGAGACGGTAAAGCGTTGGTAAAATTGCAAAACACTTCTGGTGGTTATATGATTGCAGCCAGCCAAAATCTGGGCCCGTTACAGCTTTACCAATTGCAGCGAAATGTAAAAAACATATCCTTGCTACCGGATGACCAAACCGCCCTTATCATTTATCAAGGTGGCGTTAAAGAAAAAAGGGAGTTTAATTTCGGCGCTTCTTTCCTGTCGCAATCGGGCCGGTTTTTAACGGTTAATACAAATGTCAGGTCCGTACAAATAACCAACAGTAAGGGCGAAAGCAGGCGCCTTACATTTAAATAGCTTCTCTGATATATGAAAAAATTTACTACTCTTTTCCTGGTTATAGCTTTATCAACCCTGTTAATGCGGTGCACACATCACCGGGGCAGCCAGGCATTTTATATAACCGGTAACTTTATGGGTATAAGGCAAGGGAAAACCGTAAAATTTTATAAAACTGAAGACCAGGTACGCTGGGCATACGGCCCCGGAAGGGATTTTACCAGTTCAGATAATCCTGACGATATTTTTTATTTTGTGGGGAGCTATATAGGCGTCAGGGATGGTAAAACCATACAATTTTATCAAACCAGCCGCGAAGGAGGGTGGAAATACAGCCCCGGAAAAGACTTTGTGAGCCCCGAAAGCGTCGACGGCGTTTTTAAATTTAATGATAATTTACTGGGGATAAGGCACGGAAAAACCATAAAGTTTTATCAAACCAACAAACACGGCACCTGGGCACCTGCTGCTATCGCCCCATTTACAAATGCAGAAGATATTGACGAAGCATTTTCACTTACCGACAACTACATTGGCATCAGGCAAGGCCGGAGTGTTAAATTTTATACAATTGATAAATCACGACAGTGGAGCTGTCGGCCCGCGATGAGCCTTTTGAGCCCGGACAATACCGACGATATATTTTATCTTGGTTATGGAGCGCTTGGCGTTTTGAATGGTACGACTGTAAAATTTTATTCGGTTAACCAGCAGGGCCAATGGTCATACGACGCTTCAAAAGATTTTACTTTTAGCAATTAATAAGCGGCATTGACATTTAAGTTCGATAATCATAATATGAATGAAAAAAACAACCACTATTGGGGCTATTTGTTTAATGCTGCTGCCGTTAATTTACCTGCAGTGTAAAAAAAGTAATTTAACAGATGCGCGCGGCAGCCTGTATGCAGGTTCGGCAACGTGCATAAAATGCCATAGCAATATTTATCATTCATACCTGCATACGGCACATTATCTTGCCTCTCTGCCTGCCTCGCCCGAAAATATACATGGCAGCTTTGCTGCAAATGAAAACATCTTTCAATTCAGCCCATCGCAAAAAATTGTAATGGAAAAACGTGCAAATGCATTGTTTCAAACCTATTATCAAAATGGCAAAGTTGTTGAAAGCCGGCGTTTTGATATTGTTATGGGCGGCGTAAAAGGAGAAAGTTACCTGTACTGGAACGGGAACGGGCTCAATCAGTTACCGGCATCGTATTATACCAAAGAGCATGAATGGCTGTTAAGCCCACGGTTCGACCCAAGGTATGTAAATTTTAACCGCACGATTACATCGCGTTGCCTGCAATGCCATGCCTCTTACATCGGCGACCAGCCGGGTGAAGCGCAGGGATTAAAAACAGCAGAGCAATTTGATAAAAGCACATTGATATACAGCATTGATTGCGAACGATGCCATGGGCCCGGCGCACAACATGTTAGTTATCAAATGAGTAATCCTGGTATAAAAACAGCCCGGTTTATTGCCCGGTACAGTTCATTGCCCAGGGCACGCAGGCTGGATATGTGTGCAGTATGCCATTCGGGAAATAAGAGTGAGATGTTGCAATCAACTTTTTCATTCGTACCAGGTGATACACTCGCAAATTTTAAGCTGCCTGGTTATGAGAATGCCGCGAACGATGGTAAACTGGATGTTCATGGTAACCAATTGCAATTATTGCAAAGCAGCAAGTGCTTTATCAACAGTAAAATGGATTGCGCAACATGCCATGATGTTCACCAAAATCAGCGTAATAATACCGTTGCATTTGTTCAGAAATGCCTCGGCTGCCATAGCATAGCCACGCATAACTATTGCCAAATGGCAGGGAAATTAAGCACACCGTTCCTCAATTCCAATTGTATAGCATGCCATATGCCAGCCTTTGCTTCGGTAGCAATTGTGGCAAGTGCGTATAATAAAACACCTTCTGCCAACGTATTGGTAACCAGCCACCACATTGCAATTTATCCCGACGAGGTAAAAAAGATTTTGGCCATGGCCCAAAAAAACAAATAATTCCCCCTGCTAAAACCACCAGTTTCCGAAACGAAAAAGAGGCTGTCTCAAAAGTAAAATGAAAAAGGACTATACGAAATTATATTTTGCACTATAAAAACTCTGTGCCTCTCCGTGCCTTCTTTGTGCCCTTTGTGGTTAAATTTAACCACAAAGGGCACTGAGATAGAAGCACAGAGAGCACAGAGGCAAATATTATTTGGTAATACTTTGATGAAATTGACTTTTGAGACAGCCTCTGTCAAAAATCAATTATTAATTTATTAATAACCTGGATTTTGCGTTAGGTTAGGATTAAGTCCTCGTTCAGTTTGCGGTATAGGGCATATATCCTTTCCCTGTGGCAGGGAAGTAAAATACACACCATGTATCTGTCCATCAGCTGTTGGGCCGTATGGATACGGCTGTGGTAACAAGTTACTGTTAGTATTGTAATTATTATGCACAAATTCGGCATCATAATTCATACCTGTAGCCGCATCTTTTCCTGCCCTGCGCAGGTCATAGAATACTGAGAACTCGCCGGTAAGCTCATGCCTGTATTCACTCAATACCATCTGCATAGGGTCGGTTATCGGCTGGGCTGGCTTGCCATCATAAGTAAGGCCATCCTGCATAACTGCCGGTGATTTGCCGGCGCCACCCCATGCCCTGTCCCTAACAGTTTTTATGTCGGCCAGGGCAGCCGCAGTATTACCTGTACGTATTTCACATTCAGCCCTGTCGAGCAATATTTCAGCATAACGAAGCAGTATCTGGTTTTGTGAGCCGAATATGGCAGACGTACCATTTGCACCGGTAAGGGTTGGGTCGCGCCATTTTTTAGCGCAATAATAACCCGAACGGGCCAGGTCATCACCATACCAGGGCTGCCTTAGTGCACCGCAGGTATTAATGATATTGCCGTCATCACCTTCATATGAGGAGTACTTGTCATTTGCATTAGCTTTAACCCCGTTGGCAAAACCGGCCTGTACTACCGCGTAACCTTTAATACCGCCCCATTTGGCTATTATACCGGGGCTTACAATGCTGTCGCCCGGGCCTATAATAGTCCCTGCTTTGCGCAGGTCGCCTGCCTGGTATGAATACCATAAACCCGGGTTGGCATAGTCATAACCAAAACCGCTGATCTCCCATGGCCAGCTAAAGTCATCTATCCAGGCAATCTCACCGCCATCCTGCCAGCCGCCGTCCCAGCTTTGCGATTCGCCTGCCGGAAGGTCAAACTGTATTTCAAAAAGCGATTCATCACTGTTTTGATAATTAAACTCATTAACATCTATCCAGTTAGGCAATAAATGATAATTGTTGGTTATCTCAGGGTTATTGAAATCTGCAAGCGCCGCAGTATAATTTCCCAGCCACATTTGCGCTGCACCCTCAAAACCGTAAGCAGCTCCTTTAGTCGCACGGCCTAATTCACTTGCCGGGAGCGTTGTTTTGGAATCAAGCAAGGTTTCAGCCTGTTTCATATCGGCCACTACCTGGGTAAACACCTGGTCCTGGGTGCTCCGGGGTGTTAAACCATTACCGCCGGGTTTTAATTCAAGCGGCACACCACCGAAGGTGCCGGCCAGGTAATAATAGGTCATGCCGCGCAAAAAGTAGGCCTCACCCAATAAACGGTCACCCAGCGCCGGGGTAACCACGCCGTTGGCTTTTGCAGTAGCTATAATACTAAAGGCGCTGTTTGCACGGGCGATAGCTATATAACCGTTCGACCAAAACACGTCAAGTGCGGCAAATGTTGGGGTAATGGAGTAAGAGTTCCAGGCTACGTCCGCCCCGTAATTGTACCAATCGTGCGAAAGGAAGTTGGCATAATACCACATTGACTTCTTCAGCAAGTCGGCATTTTGATAAGCATCATATATACCGTTTACCAGGTCAACCACATCCTGTGATTTTTGAAAGGTGGCCGCCGCTGTTGAATTTTGGGTATCAGTTTGGGTAAGGAAGCCTTTTTTACAAGCCAGCGGCATCAGCAGGGCTACCAGCAAGGTTAAAAGTGCAATTTTTTTTCTGTTCATTTTCATATCTTTCAAATTTTCAATTTGTTAAAAGGTTACATTCAAGCCAACTGTGAAAAACCTGGAAGAAGGGTAAGTGCCGTTATCAACCCCGGTTTGAGTGGCGTAACCGCCCTGGGTACCAATTTCAGGATCCAACCCTTTGTAGCTTGTAATGGTGAATAAGTTTTGGGTAGAAACATATACCCTGATTTTTGATACATCAAGTCTTTTTGCCAGGTCGCCAGGTACGGTGTAACCTAAATTTACAGTCTTCAGCTTCAAAAAGCTACCATTCTCTATCCAGGCGCTTGATGGCACTGCATCGCCATAAGAGTTATCATTGTAATAAATACGCGGATAAATATTGGAATGGTTTGATGGTGTCCAGGCATTATCAACATATTGCACACTCAGGTTATCTATGCCCACAAAACCCCTGTTCTGGAAGGTTTCCAGGTTGCTTTCTTCGTAGTTCAATATTTTATTACCGTAAACGCCGTAGAAATATAAGGTAATATCAAAGTTTTTATAAGCACCATCAAGGTTAAGGCCGCCCAGGAATTTTGGCTGCGGGCTACCTATGCTGGTCTCGTCGGCTGAAGTAACTACGCCATCATGATTAATATCGGCAAACAAACGGTTGCCCGGCCCGGTGGCAGCCATGTAATAATATTGGTAAACACCTTTTGACTGAGCAATGGCATTGGCATTCAGGGCATCTATCTGGGCTTGCGACTGGATAATACCGATAGCCTTATAACCGTAAAACTCACCTATACCTTGCCCGATGTTAGTCTCGCTGTATATAGGCCAGCCGTTGCCGTTTAAGTTAACAGCGCCGCTGGGGCTGCCTTGCGGGTTAGTATAAAAAGTAGCGCCGGAGTTGAGCGAAGTTAACGTGTTCCTGTTGGCCGAAACGGTAACTCCTACCCCATAGCGGAAGTTGTTAATGCTATGATTGTAATTCAGCGCAAACTCCCATCCTTTGTTGGTCATACTGCCCACATTTTCAGGTTCGGATGCATAACCGGTTTGTAACGGCGTAGCAACATCCAATAAAAAGTCTTTTGATCTCCTGTTATAATAATCAACCGTTAAAGTAAGATCGCCCTTTAAAAAAGAAACATCTGTGCCTATATCGGTTTGATAGTCGGTTTCCCACTTTAAGTTAGGATTTTCTGGTTGAGGTGAAGTTATACCATTTTGATAAACACCGCCGGTTGATCCGGATTTTCCAAACGGATAACCGCCGTTACCGGAATCGGTTGCAGGCAAGCCCGCTGAATACAATGCCAGGTAGGCAAAGTCCGGAACCGAACCCTGGTTACCTGTTAAGCCATAGCTGCCGCGGAAATCTAAATCACTCAACCAGTCTACGCCCGACAGGAAAGACTCCTGTTTTGCTCTCCATTTTACAGCTCCTGAAGGGAAAACGCCGTATTTATGGCCTTCGTCGAATTTGGAAGACCCATCACGCCTGATGATGCCGCTAATGTAATATTTGCTGGCATAATTGTAGGCAAGCCTCGCAAATTCCGATGCCAGCGATGTAATTTGTTGTGCAGAAGTTCCTAATTGAAGATTTGTTACCTGCGATATATCTCGTATTACGCCATTAGGCGGAACGCCGCTGCCGCTAAACTGGTTATAAGTAACTTCCTGTTCGGAAACACCGGTAACAAAGTTAATAGTATGCTTACCGAAGGTCTTGTCATAGGTCAGTGTATTTTCCCACAGCCAGTCAAAGTTATTATTCGTGCTTTGTGAGTAAAACGCATTTTGCGTGGCCCCCGCCTGCGCACCATACTGATCAACTAAAACATCGTCTTCAGGCGAAAAATAAGAACCGTTATAGTTGGTTACAGTAGCGCCGGCATTGGTTTTAATTTTCAACCCGTCAATAATAGTTGCTTCCAGTGAAGCGTTGGCTACAAAAAACTGGCTGATATTGGCATAGCGGTTGGTTTCTATTGTGTAAACAGGGTTGGTATATTTAGCAACATAAGTATAAATGGGATTATAAAAACCGTAGTTGCCATTGTCGTCTATTTGGCTGGTAGTTTTATTTCCGCCGTCAAGCGTAGGCGGTAATTGCGCCAATTGACCCAAACTGCCGGTACCGAAAGGATTGTTAGAATCCTGGTAAGTATATTTAACGTTGGTAGAAGACCTGAGCCAGGAGGTCGGCTGGTAATCGACATTGTTGCTTACGGTAAGTCTTTTAAAATAAGACCCCAATACTATTCCTTTCTGATCGTAATAACCAA
>Ga0302309_10000882_pt1 | contig 30917 bp, 24 predicted proteins | sample III_Palsa_N1_1_FD_200453 | JGI IMG/M metagenome (GOLD analysis project Ga0302309, IMG submission 200453) | Peat permafrost microbial communities from Stordalen Mire near Abisko, Sweden - III_Palsa_N1_1 | ecosystem: Environmental > Terrestrial > Soil > Palsa > Peat permafrost | place: Sweden... | reverse complement strand
CGAATCCATCCTTCATCGTCACCGGTAATCCGGCGCTGCGGCCCGTCGTCAACAATATCGTTCAGCTGGACTACAGCCGGTCCGCGCACTTGTCAATCAATCTCAGCCTGGATTATACGTTCGCCGACAACCCCATCCAAAATGTAACCGAACTGATCAGCGACACCGTCTCGGAAAGCACCTGGCAGAATGTGGGCAGCAACAAAACCGCAGGCGCGCATTTGACCCTGAACTATCCATTGTTTACGCGGCTGAACCTGATCCTCAACACACAGCTCTCGCACGTCTGGATCGCCGGCACCTACAATTCGCAGTATTACAAAAATGACGGGCCGCAGGGGAATGCAGCGGCATCCGCCCGATATAGTTTCCCGCATCAGCTCACGGCTTCTGTCAGTTTCAACTATAAGAGCGGGAATGTTTATCTGCAAGGGACGTCCAGCAGCTATACCTATCTTGGATTTAATGTGATCAAGGAGTTCCTCAAAAGACGGGCGACACTATCGATCACTGCCTTTAGCCCGTACAGCAAATTCAGCCAATATTCCGCCTCCACCATTACACCGGATTTCAGTCAGTACACCTACAATCAATTTTATAACCGCAATTTCCGGTTCGCTTTTAATTATAAGTTCGGTCAGCTCAACGGCAACAGCCACTTGTCCAACAACCAGCTCCCGGAATAAAAATCCCCGGTAAATCAAATTATTATGTAAATTTCCCTCCATTTCGTAACGACAAACTGCCTAAAATATGGAGATTCAACAGTCTAAAAGCAACCCCTCGGCCCTATACACCTTAATTACCGTATTCTTTTTCTGGGGGTTCCTCGCCGCATCCAATGGAGTCTTTATCCCCTTTTGCAAGGCCCACTTTCACATTACCCAGTTTGAATCGCAATTAATAGATTTCACTTTTTATGGGGGGTACTTCGTCGGTGCGCTGCTGTTTTATGCGATTTCTTATATCTCCAAAGTAGACATTCTCGATAAATTAGGATACAAAAACGGGATCGTCCTCGGGCTGCTCGTCTCCGTGCTCGGAGCGCTCGTCATGATCCCTGCTCTCCATTCCGGCACCTTTGGGTTCATCCTGTTCGCATTAATCATCATTACCATTGGTTTTTCCATCCAGCAGACAGCCGCCAATCCCTTCGTCGTCGCCCTTGGGCCGCCCGAGACAGGGTCCAACAGGTTGAATTTTGCCGGTAGCATAAATAATATAGGTACCCTGATAGGCCCCATTGCAATCAAGATTATTCTGTTTGGCAGGGCATCGTCAATTATTCCCCCCGACCAGATCAGCCTGACAGCCGTCGATACCCTTTATTATGTGCTGGCAGCCGTGCTGCTCTTGCTGGCAGTATTCTTTTGGGTGTCTAAGCTGCCCAAGGTAACCTCCGATGAGAAAATTGAGATCAGCAAAAAACCCAACCTGCCGTTATTTTTCCTGTTCATCGCCTTTCTCCTGATGGCCGGGGTGAACCAGTTTTCCGCGATTACAGGTGTACCGCGGGCGTTTTTTGTTTACCCTTCGTTGTTGCTCGTCATGTTGACCCTGTTCCTTTCATTCACCGCGGCTAAAAAGAATAAAGAAGGGTGGGGTGCTATGCAATATCCCCAGTTGATATTAGGCATGTTTGCCATCTTCGCCTATGTGGGTACTGAGGCAACCATTCAGAGTAATCTGGGCGCCTTGCTGAAAACGCCCGAATTTGGCGGAGTATCCGAGTCGGAACTGGCTCCTTACATCTCTTTATATTGGGGAAGTCTGATGATTGGCAGATGGACCGGTGCCATAGGCGCATTTAAGCTGTCCACTACCATGAAATATACGCTGCTGATCGTCGTCCCGCTGGTTGCTTTCGGCGTAGTGCTCGGCGTTAATTATTCAAGTGGCGTCGATATGAGTAAGTTCTATCCTTATGTATTCTTTATATTCATCCTGATCATCGCGTTTTTCATCGGTCGGCAAAGACCCGTCCGGACGCTTGTCGTATTCGGATTATTGGGAATAACGGCCATGATCGTAGGATTATGCACCGTAGGTCATTTTTCAACGTTGACGCTGATCAGTGGTGGGCTGTGCTGTTCCATTATGTGGCCCTCTATCTTTTCATTATCGATCACCGGGCTCGGCAAGTATACCGCCCAGGGCTCTGCCTTTTTAATCATGATGATTCTGGGTGGAGCCATCATCCCGCCCATCCAGGGCTTTGTGGCCGATAGCACTCAGGGCGCCATCAGCGGAATCAGCGGCATCCACTTTTCTTACGTCGTCCCCGCCCTGGGCTTTGCCTACCTGGCATGGTTTGCCTGGAAGGTCAGCAAGGAGTTGAAGACACAGGGCATCGATCTCGACCATGTTGCCGTGTCGAGCGCCAAACACTAGGATATCAACCTTCTACAATACCAGCAACCCCGGGGCCATTACCTCGGGGTTTTTGATTGATAACCAATCACTTGTGGTTGCGTCAAAAAAGCCTGAAAATCCCCTCTTTTTGTAGTTACAAAACTATACCCGAGTAGTACTATTATATGTAAGCGCGCATATGCCGCCACATCACAAGAGATTTTTTTCGGCATCAATAGGTACTTGTTGACTTGGATTTTCTCAAGACCATCCGATTACAGGGTAATGGATGGTCTTATTTTTGTCTTCAGTATCTTCATACTTCAAATGCCCGGTATGAAATGGACCCGACTGCTAATGATACTGCTACTCACCACTCCGCTTTTCCCGGCGGTACTGACAGCACAGCACGATCCATACGCCAAATACGGCCTCAAAACCATTAACACCCTGCAGGAATATCAAAGCCTCGTCGCCCGCGATCCGCGCCAGGAGATCGTCAACCTGAAAAATGCCATCCCCGGAATAACGCTCGACATTAGGTATGCCACAGCCAATAATCTCATGCACCGGCCCGTGTACCGCACACCCGCCGCCTTCCTCCGCCTCCCCGCCGCACAGGCCCTGCTGGCCATCGAACAACAACTCCGGCCCATGGGCTACGGCCTCAAGATCTATGATGGTTACAGACCATATCGGGTGACTGTCATCTTTTTTGAGGCGTATCGTGACACCACCTTTGTCGCCTCCCCCTATACCGGCTCCCGTCACAACAGAGGCTGCGCCGTGGACCTGACCCTCATCGACCTCAAGACCGGCAAGGAGTTGCTCATGCCCACACCTTATGACGCCTTTACCAAACAGGCATCCGCAACCTGGACCGACGGTCTCTCCGAACAGGCACTGAAAAACAGGAAGCTCCTGCAGGATGTCATGCTCCAGCATGGGTTCGTCATCTATCCTTCGGAATGGTGGCATTTCGATTTCGCCGGCTGGCAAAATTATCCCGTCACCGACATCAGCTTCGAAGACCTTCTCGCGCGCCACTAACGCTCCCTCCGCGCCCCACTAACACCCGCTTCACGCCCCTCAACGCCTGCTTCGCATCCCCCTCAACGCCTGCTCCGCATCCCCTTCACGCCCCTTGATCAAAGCGTTAAATTACCGCGCAAGTGCAATAATACCAGGGTCTGGCACGTTTTTTACTATATTATCCGTACCTTTGCGCGTCGGCTCTCCTGAAAGGGATCATCTCTTCCGATTCTTACATCTCTCGATCTTCTTGCCTCATTTCTTGCCCCCTCTTCTACACAGCTTGCCCGTCATCTATTCGCTTGCCATAGTTAAACTCAAAAAAATAAAACTATGGAAAAGAAAGGCTTTTTAATTGACATGGACGGGGTTATTTACAAAGGCAGCGAACCCATACCCGGGGCAGTTGAATTTATCAATCACCTGCGGGATAAAGGCTACCCCTTCCTCTTTCTGACTAACAATAGTCAACGGACCAACCGCGACGTATGCTATAAGCTCCGCAAAATGGGGTTCAACGTCAACGACGAAGATATCTTCACCTGTGCAATGGCCACCGCCAACTACCTCGCTTCCAGGAAGGAACATGGTACCGCCTATGTGATCGGTGAGGGTGGTCTATTGACCGAGCTGCATAATATCGGTTATTCCATCGTGGATGACCATCCCGACTATGTGATCATCGGCGAGGGCAGGACCATTATGCTCGAATCAGTCGACAAAGCCATCAATATGATCTTCAATGGCGCTAAGCTTATCGCTACCAACCTCGATCCCAACTGCCCCGTCGGTAACGGAAAATACCGTGCCGGCTGTGGCGCCTTTGTAGCCATGCTCGAATTCGCTACCGGTAAACAGGCATTCAGTGTAGGCAAGCCCAGCCCCGTCATGATGCGTATGGCCAGAAAAATCCTGGGTTTGTCGACCGATGAGACCGTGATGATAGGAGATACGATGGGTACCGATATCCTCGGCGCGGGATCTATGGGCTTTACGACCGTGCTCACCCTGTCCGGTGTCACCCGTGAGTCCGACCTCGGCCATTATGGCTACGCACCTGATTTTATTATTCAATCCGTTCGGGATCTGCTGGATGAAGAATTATTCTCCAGGGTGCTGTTGCAGCAACATGGTCAATATGCCTATATGCAGGAATTTGCCGGCCGGAACGTAGAATAAGTCATCGGAACCCCAGCTGCCGGCCTCGCCGTTAACGCCCGCTCCCCGCTTGCGTCGGAATGAGCGTATACTCCACCCCGTCTTTGTCGAATGAAGAGACCTTGCCGTCACCATTAAGCGTGAAGCCTACTGTGCTCTTGTCCCACCAGCCATATTCGAAGCTCCCCTCGAAGATATCGTAACTCCAGGGTTTCAGCTTCATCCGGATCGCATTCGGCAATAGCATGACCAGGGTATCGTTCGATAAGGTGACGATCGCATCGCCATACGTCTCGTTGGTGTACTTGCCTGTATAAGACGCTAAGGGTAGGGAAGGCCTCGCATTCGGTAACCGCGACGCTTCCTTTTCTTTTTCTCTTTTCCTCGCTTCATCCTTCAGCCCTTTGTATAAGGCGTAGAAGTCAGTGCTCCAATCCCGGGAATTATCATGAAAGCCCCACAGATCCATCGCCTTATACATCAGCGCATGCCTGACTTCGGAATGATCGAGGTTGCCGAAGATGTAGATGCCGAAATGTTCCGACGGCAGAAGTCCCAGTATCGCAACCGCACCATCGAGACTGCCCGTATGAAAATTCACCATTTTTCCCCGGTAATCTTCCTGGAACCAGCCCAGTCCATAGGTCGTCCAGTGAGGGTGCGTCAATCGCTGGGTCGGGTAGAACTCTTCTTCCGTTACAATGGATTGCGGTTTAAAGAGCTCCTTGTAGACACCCGCCGTCAGCAGTCGTTTGCCATCGGAGGAAGTGGCGCTGTCCAACATGAACATCATCCACTTGTCCATATCATCGGCACAGGACCATACGCCACCGGCCGGCCCCACACCGTCATAAGTAAAGGAGGGGATAGGCTGGATGCTGTCGTTGATCATGAAATGAGGGATCTCATGACTGCCCTCCGCGGCAGATCGTTGAAAGCTGGCATAGGTATGTCGCATTCCCAGGGGAGTGAAAAGCCTTTGCGTGATAAAGTCCTCCCAGGACTGACCCGTCAGGTGATGGATCAATTCTCCGGCGACGACATACATGAGGTTCTGGTAGATAAATGATGATCGGAATGAATAGGCCGGCTTTAACGTCCGCATCCGCCGGAGGATTTCGTCGCGGGAGTAACCATAGATCCATAGCATATCGGCATTCCCCAGCCCGGCATTATGAGTGAATAAGTCTTTTACCCGGAGTTCCGCCGTCACATAAGGGTCGTATAGCCGGAAGGACGGCAATACATCCTGCAGTCTGTCCGTCCATTTTACCTTTCCTTCATCCACCAGCATGCCCATGCAAACAGCCGTCATGGCTTTGGTGGTCGAGGCGCAAACCGATATAGTAGTAGTCGTAAATGGAGCGGCCTTCCCTAATTCGACGACGCCGTAGGCCTTCCTGAATACAACTTTGTCGTCCTTTACCACGACCACCGACAGGCCCGGCGTCTTCCACAGTGACAGGGCTTGGTGAATATATTGATCGAAGACAGCATCCGTACCACTCTCACCCGTCTTCCCCCGGGAAACGCCAGCTTGCCCCATGGACACAACATTCAATAGCAATAAACAGCCGATAAAATAAAAGCGCAGTTTCAACATCGCAGTAAATAATGGTCATCCTAAATATAACTATTTCTGCTCGACCACCGGCAATTGCTCAAACTTTAAAAGTAATGGTCGTCAATGCCCCCATTCCATGGCCATCACTGGTCACGGCTATTGTCCCGGCATGACTGCTCACAATGGACCGGCAATTATATAAGGCCATTCCCGCTCCCGCAGGCTTGGTGGTAAATCCTTGCTTAAAAAGCTCGCCCGCAATGGCCCCGTCAAACCCGGCCCCCGTATCACGGATCTCGAGTATAAGGCTATCGGCCAGGGCATTAGCCCGTAAAGCTATCTTCTTTTCCCCGCCCTGAATGCCTATAGACTCGATGCTGTTTTTGATCACATTGAGCATCACCTGCATAAGCTTCGTCCGATCCCCCCTGATCAGGGGAAGCTCGTCAGGAAAATCCAGATCAATGGCAATGGCCATCTTGTCGATGGATCCAAAAAGAAGGGCCATCGTATCGTTGACGATATTCCGGAGGTTGACCGCCTTTCGCTCCTGCTTTTCATGACCCTGGATATATTGCTGCTGGATATGAAGGATATCCTGGATGCCGGCAATGATGTCTGTCTGTTTCGCAATGGCGCTGCTGATTTCAGTTTGCTTATCTCTTTCTGAAATGGCCACACCTCTAAGCAGCCTGATGACCGCCGCAGCCTTCGTCTCCCCGATAGCAGAGGAAATGGCAGGGTTTACCTCTTCAAAATACCTGGCGAGGTTTTCCATGACCATCGGATTGTCCTGTTCCTGCAACCTTTGGACCCGCGTAAGATAAGAACCGAATCCCACCACCGCATTCCCTATATCGTGTGCAACGTCCGAGGCAATTTCAAATTTTCCCTGCGCCACCGCCTTGTCCAACACTGCGACGTGACGCTCCAATTGCTCTTTCTGAGCCTGTACGGCAATCAGCGCTTCGTTCTGCAGCCTTTCCATTTCCTTGGCCTGACTTGCTTCCACTTCACTGTATTTTTTCAATTGGTAAGCCCACAACCCACAAATGAAGAATATGATAGCCGCCAGTAAAATGTGTATGATGAACGCCTGCAATGCAAAATAATCCAGCTGCGTGAAATAGACCTTCGTAAATCCCAGGTCCTGCAGGTAGCCAAACACCGCATGATGAACGGTCACAATGATGAGTATGGGGATCTGAAGTTTCCAATTCTGATAGGTGATGAGGATGGCACTCCCGATAAATGCCAAAAAATGCATTTCAAACAAGCCATGCATCTGGTAAATATATTGAGCCATAAAAATCCCTAATACTGCACTAAGTATATATTGGTATAGATCGGAATCCGGCAGAAATACTTTGGTGAGATAATATGCCGCCAGCGATAGGCCGCCGACCCCTATGGCTATCAGCCAGGTGTCATAAAAGTTTGCAAGGAGCAGGCCTCCCAGAAAGTAGGCTGGAAGAAAATAATTGATTATCCTGTCGGATCTTCTTTGTACTTGACTGGGGGAAAGAGCTTTCATTATCTGTTTTTGAGTCTTATTTTTTACATTGTGGCAACCGGCATCCATAGGCAGTCAGGGCATACTTGTCAAAGACAATAGTGCTGTCCCTGTGAAGAAGGCCAGCCAGAGCTATCTGCGCATAATTGCTGCTTTTATCCGTACAATACCGGCTTTTGTTATAGTTGCCCCGGTAAAACAATTTGTGGTCGGCGGTAATAATCACCGCCTGCGGTGTCGAATACACTCCGCATATGGCTGCAATGCTGGAATCAAAAGACACCTGGATGCGGATTCCGAATTTATCCTGTATCTGGCTGGCCGTATAGCCTTTGGCAGTCAATACGACGATACCAAATTCAACGTCCTTTCCATATTGCCCGACCAGTGACTTGAAATGTGTAATATTGAACCTGCTGCAGGGGCAATCCGGGTTGAAAAAATGCAGGAAAAGGGGCTTGTTTCCCGATGCAAATTTCCCGGAAAGATCAATGACCGAGCCGGTTTCGACAGGTTTGTACTTATCCGGGATGGCCGTTGGTAAACTATAAACCCATTCATTGTACCAGAATAAAGTAATAATTCCCCCGAATAACAACGACAAACAACCGATCAGGATGGCTTTTCTCATCATTGGAATTTTATGCTTGTAAGGGTAACCGGATTATAAATACGGCGCCATTTTTATTCTCCACACCTATACTGCCCCCATGGGCCGTGACGTATTGCTTCACGATAGCTAACCCCAGCCCTGTTCCATTAGTTTTGTCCTTTGTAATAAAAGGTTCAAAAAGAGTCTTGCTGATTTCCGGAGGGATACCCTGGCCATTATCCTTGATAGTTATTTTCACGTGCTTCCCATCTTTGTCTGCTTCTGCCAGGATATCGACACGGGGATTGTCGACCTTATGATCCACTAACGCATCCATAGCGTTGTTCACCAGGTTCATAATCGATCTTTTCAGTTTGCTTTCATCACCAGATATTTCCAGGCCGGCCTGAATATTTTTATGGATAGCTACGATCGATGAGTCATTTCTGGCCTTTGCCAGTTTGATCCCTTCGTCCACGATGCGCGCTATGCTGACCGTTGACTTCTTAGGCGGTGTTTCATTGATGAAATCGAGAAAATCTTCAAAAATCTCCGAGGCCTGGGTCCCGCACTCGTCGATCATGTCAAGCCATTCGCTCTCTACGTTATCCTGCCGCATCATATCCGTCAGCGCCTTGATATTTTTAATGGGTGACCGCAGATCATGCATCATCATGCTCATGGCTTTGCCGACCGCCGACAATTTTTCCTTCTGCAACAGTTTTTCCCGTAATTCTGCATTATGGATCGCCTTTGCCGCGTTCAGCACAAACAGTTTCAGCAAGTATAATTTTTCTGTTTTTAGTTTTTCCTCCTTTTTCAATATGGCAAAAATGGTATAGTTATCCAGCCTTGCCAGCACCACTTCATCCAATTGTACCACTTCCCCATCCGGAATATTGGCGGATTTCACCCGGTCGATCAATTCCTTCAGATTTATCTTCGCTTCAATCGCGCCGATAGAAAATATTTTCTCATATACCTCGTTGTCATGCAGCTTACCCAGCAGGGCCATATCCGTCTCCACATAGGTGGCCAATTGATCCAGGACATTTTGCAACAAGGAATTAAGATGATGCTCATCCAGGCTGATGGAAGAAATAGCTTCGATCAGCTTTTCCAGGTTTCTCAACTTATTGTAATCGGTGACGGCCTTGGTAGCCAACTGCGTTATCTCTTCGGAGGCGTAAGGTTTACAGTGATACCCTACATTTTGTCCTGCTTTTGCTATAATATCATCGATCGAACGATCGCTAAAGGCGGTCACAAAGATAATTTCCGCTTTGTTATCATATTTTCGGATCTGCATCGCTGTTTCCATTCCGTCCCATCCGGGCATCCGCATGTCCAGGAATATAACGGCATAAGGACGGCCCTCCGTTATCGATTGCCGAACCATCTCGACCCCTTCCATTCCATTGGAAGCCTTGTGTACGATAAAATTCGGAATATTGCTGGCCCGTAGAGTCAACGCCGGGGTTACGGCAGTATCGAAAAGGATACTGGTAGCCATCTCGATATTTTCATGCTGAAGACTGCTTTTTCTGGGTACCAGGATTTCTTCAATATTGTCTCTTACCATTTCTTCATCATCTATCACCAGGACTGCGGTGTTAACTGCTTCTTTCATCGTATCGGATATTTAAATTTTAAATTTGATCTGGGTAAAAGCGCCTTTCCCGACCCCTTTGCTGCTAAGGGAAATCGTGCCGGCATAGCTTTCAATGATTCCACGGCAATGCTGCAATCCAAGGCCGGTCCCCGAGGACTTGGTGGTAAAGCCCCGCTCGAAGATCCTGCCGCCCGTTTCGGCATCGAAGCCGTTGCCGGTGTCCTCTACTTCCAGGATAAGGAAGTCTTCTTCAGAATACAGCCGGATACAGATTGTTTTGTCCGGCGCATCCTTCTCGATGGCCTCGATACTATTCTTGAGTATATTCATGATAACCTGCATTAACCTCGTTCGGTCGCCAAAAATGACAGGTGATTCAGCCGTGGCATCCACGCTGATGGTTATTCCTTTCTTATCAAACGAGGCGTACAGCATCGAAAGGGAATCATTGACAATGGCCCGGAGATTCGATGCCTTTCTTTCCTTCGCTCCCTGCCCGGCAATATATTCTCGCTGGATAGCAAGCATCTCCTGGATATGGCCAATGATAGTAAGCTGCTTCGCAATCGATCTTTGTATTTCTTCGCGGCTGACACGTTGTGATTCAGCCATGCTGCTCAGCATGTTGATCACCGCCCCGGCTTTGGCTTCCCCTATAGCAGTGCACATGGCAACCTGACGGTCAGAAAAGAACTGGACCAGGTTGGGCAGGCTTGCGGTATTCTCCTGCTCAATGGAGCCCTTGATCCGGGTAAGATAAGACCCGAATCCTACGATGGCATTTCCGATGTCGTGCAATACATCGGCAGCAATATCAAACTTCCCCTGCGTTACTGCCCTATCTATCAGTGCCTGCTGAAGCGCGTGCTCCATTTCGGCGAGCTCTCCGGCCTTATTTTGCATAGCTGAAAATCTTTTTTATTTAATTGATTACAAATTCCCGGACCCCCCATTGGCCATTTAAATCATATTGTAGGAAGTAGACTCCTGCAGTCAGCCCGTACAACTGATACTCCTGTCTGCTGGTCATGTCGGTCCGGAGAACCTGGCCGGATACATTGATCAGCCGGATCGCCGTGGGCAGCGTACCGGAAAATCGGGCGGATACCGAATGGTTACCCGCAACGAGGACCAGGCTATTGCTATTTGTACCCTTATCCAGGTATACGATATTGGAATAGGATATCTTGCCCGAAGGCTGGATCAGTTCGATCCGGTAGTACATATTTTTTGCGGGTGGATTGACGTCGCTGAACTGGTAATTGTCCGAGCCATTGTTGTCCAGGCCGTTTACAGTCCCGATCTCATTCCAGGCGGCTCCATCCGTGGAACTTTCGATGCTGAAGTTGACCGTCCCGCCTGTCTGGTCGACTAACCATTGCAGCGCCGGATATTGCTGATTCCAGTTGCCGGTAAAAGAGACCAGCGAGATAGCCAGGTCAATCCCGGGTCCGGAGGCAGTGGAGGCGACAAAGGGCTGGGCGGATGCCACGAACTGAACATAATGCAAGCTGGTATTTACTGTGCTGGTGTTCTCCGGCAGCCAGCCGATGCCAACCGCCGAATCAGTATATTCCAAAGTGCTTTCCACGTTTCCATTCAGATCGGTGGGCTGGTAGTACAGCTGGATCGTTCCCGTAAAGGTGATCTGACTGCCGAAATTATACTGGCGATTGATGCCCGGCGCAGGCGACATGTTCGCCGCAGCGGCTGATTCCTTGATAGTATTTGAAGCCAGGGTCAAATCTGCACTGGGGGTCAAAACCAGGCTGTCTGCGCTGAACACAGTTCCGCTTTTGATTGTCATAGAGGTAGTGCCCCCAACGGACAGGATCTGCTTCTGTGCAGAGGCCGCCAGGGTACCCGCAACCAGGACAGCGAAAAGTATATTTTTTTTCATCTGATGAGAGTGGTTTTAATTTTGATATCGTTGATTAATTCTGTGCGATAATACCCCAGTTGACGCCGTCCGACTGGATCATTATACTGGAATATTGATTGGTCAGCAGATAGGTGGCGTTGCCGTCGATGGTCTGCGCACCATTACAGACGACCGTGACATTGTTACCCGCGGCTGAGGTTTTTTTGATGATGTACATCCTGCCGCCGATGCCGGCTGCCGTGGGCAGCGTGATGGTGATAGGCCCCGTCGTATTATTGCAAAGCACAGTGAAGTCGATTGGCGCCACCGTGGCATTAGCCGTCTTTGTCGTAACGGACATTGCCAGAGATCCGGTTACCTGTAAGGTAGAATTGGGGGCCACATTGTTGATGCCGACATTGCCCGTGCCCGTAATGACCATTCTTTGATTAGTCGCCTCCGAAGTGCCGCCGGTCAGGAAAATGAGCGACGTCCCCGGGTTGGCCGTTCCCATCACGAAATTGTTGCCGGTAGTATACAGGTAGGCGTCGTCCGCATTGCCCATCGATCCGCTGGTGTTGCCGCTGCTGTTGATACCCAGGTCCACATAATTGGTGGTCTCATTGCCGTTGTCGGCCGTCGCTACCACATCGGAGCTGGCACTGGCGCCGGAGCTCTGGTTATTGATATTCAGTTGAAAATAGTTATTCACACTCCCCTTGGCTACCACGGCGTTATAGGAAGTGGTGACCCCTGCGTTCACGAGTAATTTCTCCGGAGCAGCAACGCTCCAGCTTACTGCTGAACCAACGCCAAAATTCCCCGTGCTGTCCAAAACCGCATGCGGGATATTATTGGTACGGAAAGTAAGGCTGTTGTTGTCGGTGGTTCCGACGAAATTAACCCCTGAAACCGTTCCCGAATTTCCCACCAACGACCAGGCATTGCTCGAAGAAGTCGTCAGTGAAGCCGGCAGGAGTTTTCTTACTACCCCGTTCACGATGGTCAGGATGCTGTCCGTATTTAACCCGGTCTGGACACCGCCCAGGAAGAGGGGATTGGCTGCGGCATTCACTTGCAGCGGGTAAGCGGGGGTCGTCGTACCGATCCCGACATTGCCCGCGGCGGTGATCCTCATTCTTTCCGTGTTGTTGGTGATAAAAGGAAGATCGTAGTTCGAGACCGTACCGATGGCCTTTGTTCCCGTGACGCTATTTCCTCCTTCGTTCCACCCGGCGCCTGTGGTAGGGCTTCCTGCGACCGGAGCACCCTGATTGAATACTTCCCAGTTAGTGCCATCGCTGATGAGGGTAATGGTTGAATTAGGCTCGTCCATGATCCAGGACGCCGAACCGTCGATCCGCTGTCCGGATACCCCACCGATAGTCAGCACGGGCGTAGGAGTAGTCGTGCTGAAATTCTTGATGCAATAGATCCGTCCCGGACAGGTCGTTGCGTCCGGGAGGGTCGCGCTTGTTGCGGCGGTACCGGTAAAGATCGCGGTATAGTCGTTGATCGTCAGGCTTGTTGATGCCGTGAATGTCCGCGTGATCGCCGAAATAGCCCCCCGCACATCCAGCATAGAATTGGGCGTGGGCGTGCCGATCCCCACCTGGGCATAATTGCTGAGGCTGGACAACAAGACGACAGTGCTGATAAAAAGTTTTTTCATGCTATTAATGTTTTGTCAGGATGTACCAGTTGGTTCCGTCCGACTGGATCATGAGATAGGAATATTGATTGGTAATAGTATACGTTGTGCTGCCATCGATAGTCTCTGTTCCGTTGTAACCGGCTACCGTCACATTGTTCCCCGCCGCCGAGGTTTTCTTGAGGATGTAGATCCGCCCGGCTATCCCCGCCGCCGTTGGCAGGTTCATCGTGACGGCTCCGGTGCTATTATTGCATACCGTCGAAAAATCCGTTGCAGCCACGGTGGCGCCGGCGGTCCTGGTGACGATGGAAGTAGCCAGCGATCCCCGTATAAACAAAGATGAATTGGGTGACGGATTGTTCACTCCAACCGACCCTGCGCCGGTAATCCTCAATCTTTCATTCGTTCCTTCGGCAGTGCCCCCCGTCAGGAAAATCACGGCCATTCCGGGAGTGGCAGTCCCCGTCACTAAATTATTGCCGGCCGTGTAGAGATAGGCGTCATCGGCATTACCCATCACGCCGTTGGTATTGCCGCTGCTATTGATGCCGAGGTCCACATAGTTGCTGGTCTCGCTGCCATTATCGGCCGTCGCTACTACATCAGAACTGGAATTTGTCCCTGCATTCTGATTGTTGATGTTGAGCTGAAAATAATTATTTACGCTTCCCTTTGCTACCACGGCGTTGTAAGAAGTAGTCGTACCCGCGTTCACGAGCAATTTTTCCGGAGCGGTGGTATTCCAGTTGACTGCTGTCCCGATGCCCCAATTGCCGGAGCTATCGAGGATAGCATGTACGATGTTGTTTGTCCGCAGACTGAGACTGGTATTGCCGGCCGTCCCGATGAAATTGGTTCCGGATACGGTTCCGGCAGCTCCCGTCAGACCCCAGGCGTTGCTGGAAGAAGAGGCCAGCGCCGATGCCGGCAATTCCCGCACGACCCCATTGCTGATGGTCAGCAGACTGTCCGTGCCCAGCCCGGTCTGTACGCCCGCGAGGTAGAGCGGATTAGCAGTCGCATTCACCTGCAAGGGATAGGCTGGGGTGGAGGTCCCGATACCGGTATTACCTGCGGCGGTGATCCGCATTTTTTCCATGTTATTGGTCCACAGCGGAAGGTCATGGTTCGATAGGGTACCCACGGCCTTTGCGCCTGTCGTGCTATTGCCGCCTTCATTCCAGCCGCCGCCGCTACTGCTGCTGCCCGCGACAGGGACGTCCTGACTAAAGACCTCCCAGTTGGCCCCATCGCTGATAAGGGTGACCGTCTCATTAGGTTCGTCAAGGACCCGGGACGACGATCCGTCGATCAGTTGGGAAGACGCCGTAGTTACCGTCAAAACAGGTGTCGGCGAAGTCGCACTGAAATTCTTAATGCAATAGACCCGGCCCGGGCATGTTGTTGCATCCGGGAGGGCAGCGCCCCCGGCTCCGCTGCCGGTAAAAGTGACGGTATGATCGTTTATAGTCAGGCTGGTAGCCCCGGTGAAGACTCTGACATTGGCCGATACAGCCCCTCTCACATCCAGAATGGAATTAGGAGTGGTGGTCCCGAGACCTGCCTGGGCAAAGCCCGTTAGGACGAACGAACAGGTAATGGCAATTATAAAAATTTGTTTCATAACTTAAATTTTATCAAAGTACCCACCAACTGGTTCCATCAGACTGGATCGTTACGGTCGAATATTGTGACGTAAGGGCGTAAGTAGTATTGCCATCAATCGTTTCTGCCAGGTATCCGTCCACCGTAACAGTGTTTCCTGCGGCGGAAACTTTCTTGATGACATAGATCCTGCCCGCGCAACCAGCGGCAGTCGGCAGGCTGATGGTAATGGCGCCCGACGTATTATTGCAAAGGATTGTATAATCACTTCCTGATGCAGTATAATTAGCAGTCTTGGTCGTTATCGCCATCCCCAGTGAGCCGCCAACCTGTAAAGTGGAGGCAGGCGTGCTCCCTGCCGCAACACCCAGCCTGTAGTTCGTCGCGTCGAAAAAGAGATTGTTGTTGTTCTGCGACACGTCCGCCGTGGCGCTCATAAAAAGCACCCCGCCGGCCGGAAGTTCCTTTAGACGCAGCCCGGAAGCACCGCCGGTTCCGGAATTTATTTCCAGCTTATTACCAGGGGTCGTGGTCCCCATGCCGATAGAGCCTGTCCCGGTAATCCGCATCGCTTCATTGGTCGTGGCAGTCCCTCCGGTAAAGAAGATCAGGTTTTTGGCAGCTGTACTGTTCCCGATGATAAAATCATTGGCGGCGCTATATAAATAGGCGTTGTTCGCTCCCCCTGTCAGGGCAGAAGTATTATACGTACTGGAATTGATACCAAGATCGACATAATTGGCACTCTCGGAACCATTATCCGCCGTGGCTACCACATCTGAGCTGGCATTATTACCGCTATTGAGGTTTTGTATATTCAACTGGAGGTAGTTGTTCAGGCTTCCTTTGCCACCGATCACGTTGACGGAGCTGCTGCTGTTCTGGTAGACCAGCAAGGCTTCCGGGTTGGCCGAGAAAGTATTGACGCCCACGCCCACATTCGGCGCAGTCGTTCCGGTGGCGCCCAATATCAATGAATTGCTGACGGCTGCCTTGGCATTGTACCCGATAGCGGTCGCATTGCTCAGACCACTGCCGGTGGCATCAGCCCCATTCCCGATAAAAGTATTGTCGGCGCCCGTCGTATTGGTAATACCGGCCGCGGCGCCCAGGGCAGTATTGCTGGCACCCGTGGTATTTGCCTTTAAGGCGCCATAGCCCAGGGCGGTGTTGTTGCCGCCACCAAGATTGGCGACCATGGCATTGCTGCCTATCGCCGTGTTCGATACACCGGTGGTATTTGCATACGCTGATTGGTAGCCGATAAACGTATTGTTGTTACCCGTCGTAGCCAGACCAGCCTGGTACCCGAATATAGCATTGTTCAGCGTCAGGTCTATTTTGCCGGATAACTGGTTGTTCGCTTTGAAAACCAGCGATTCGTTATCGGTCGTTCCCAAAAAGTTGGTCGCCGGATTGGTTCCCGCATTCCCCGTCGTGGTCCAGGCGCCGGCAGCACCCGCCACAGTATTCCAGGAAAGATTGCCGGCCCCGTCATTGGAAAGAATGGTATTAGCTGCGCCCTGTGCAGTGGGCAGCGTGAGGGTATACGCGGCGGAAGTGATGCCCGAAGTAATAGTTGCTGCATTTGCGTTCGTGCTATTGGAAAAGACGACCGATCCGCTGGTGCTGCTGCCTGTCCCTGTATGTATGGCGCCATTCACGTCCAGCTTATACGCCGGGTTGCTGTTCCCGATTCCGACATTGCCCGTCGGATTGATCCGCATGCCTTCATTGGTAGCGGCCGTCCCGCCCGTAAAAAAGATCAGGTTTTTACCCACCGTGCTGTTGCCGATGATGAAATCATTGGCGGCGCTATATAAATAGGCGTTGTTCGCTCCCCCCGTCAGGGCAGAAGTATTATACGTACTGGAATTGATACCAAGATCGACATAGTTGGCACTCTCGGAACCATTATCCGCCGTGGCTACCACATCTGAGCTGGCATTGCTGCCGCTATTCTGATTCTGGATATTCAATTGCAGGTAATTATTGAGGTTCCCCTTGCCGCCAATGACGTTAAAAGACGTAGGGTTGTTCTGGTACACCAGCAACGCCTCGGGGTTGGTAGAAAATGAAGTACTGCCAATTCCCACATTTCCGGCACTGGTGACCCTCATTTTCTCTGTGTTATTGGTGATAAAGGGCAGGTCATAAGCGCTGGTGGTCCCCAGAGACACAGTCCCCGTTACGCTATTCCCCCCCTGGCTCCAGTAATTGCCGCTTACACCAGGTACATACTGATTGGATACTTCCCAGTTCGCCCCATCACTAATCACCATGACCGATTGATAGGCCTGGCTCAATGACCAGGTTGCCAACCCATCGATCAGCTGCGACGATACAGTGGCAAGCGTTAAGGTGGGGGTCGGCAGCGTATTGCTGAAGTTCTTCACACAGTATATCCTGCCCGGGCAGGTACTCGCGTCCGGCAGCGTGGCCGTCGCAGCAGTCGCGCCATTGAATACGGCGCTATAATCACTGGCGGTAAGGTTGGTGGCGCCGGTAAACGAACGGTAGATCGGCGCGAAAGACCCCCGGAGATCCAGCATGGAATTGGGCGATATAGTGCCGATACCGACCTGCGCTTTTGCCTGTAAAGCCAGTACGACAAAAAGTAGAAGTAAATATTGATTTTTCATAAATCTTGAAATGATTCTGTACAAAAATATTTTCGTGTTATTGGCCCTATGTAAAAGAAGGGGTAAGACCCCCTGGCAGACCCATACAAAGAGAAGATTCTTACCCCGCAGGGGAAATAGACCAACCGGTTAAAACGCTGTAGTACAAATCAAACACCCTTGTAGTACTCGTTTAAAGGGGTGGAGTCACCCTCGCATGATTGTTTACTGGGTGCCTGGTTAAGCAAAAGCCAAAAAAAGCCCAGGTTCTGAATGGCCTGTGTAAATCGCTCAAAGTTCAGGGGCTTGACGATATAGCTACTGGCCCCCAATTCAAAACAGTCATGTAAATCCGGGTCCAGGCCGGAAGAGGTCAATAAGATAACAGGCGTTCCATTGATCCGGTTATCCGCTTTTATTTTCTTCAACACATCCATACCGTTGACTTTGGGCAACTGGATATCCAGCAAAATAATCTTGGGCAGGGTGTAATTTTCCCCCCTACCGGCGAATTTGCCCGTCGCAAATAAAAAATCCAGGGCTTCTTCTCCGTCCTGCAGGTGTATCACATTGTTAGCCAGATGGTGTCTTTTCAATTCCCTGATCGTCATTTCAGCATCGGCGATGCAGGCCTCGATCAAAAGCACATACACAGAATGGAAATCCATATTCAAAAAATGTTTAGCAGGTTATCAACAATTTCCCTTGATCCGTAATAAAGGCACGGTGCGGCCCCGTGCCTTTGGATACAACCTGCTGCTCATGCCTTACCTTAAAAAATGAACCTATACTATAGAGCGCGTGAACTTCCGATGGTCTTTCATAAAGAATCAGCTAAAATAAATTGCCTCCTTTCGTTGTGATAAAAATCGGCATCGTTGATGGGGTCAAGACCAAGTAATTGAAGATAGGTGTTGGGTTGATGCTGGTACATCGCCTCCTGGAAAAAAGTATCGTTCCCCCCACTGTCACCTTTTAGCTCCAATTCCGGCGGCGGCTGTACATAAAACACCTTCGAAAGGATCAATAGTCTTTCTACAAATTCGATGCATAGGTTAAATTCAGCGGAGGGCGCCGTCTTGCCATAGTCGACAGTGAGCATGCCCTGGAGGTTGCTCCAGGCAAACGGCATGATATCCTGGCTGTTGATACAGCGCGAGGCCTGGGAAAAAAGGCAATTGACGCTTCCGGAATTGAACAGATCGGCAAATGAATCGTTACCGATGGCCGGGGCCCCGAACGTGTATGGAATGATATCCAGATCGACCGAATTGCTGCAGGCAATCTTTGCCGCGTAAATGGAGGCCAGCGATCCACCGAGACTGTGACCGGCTATATAGACTCTTGTCCGCAACGGCAGATTATTCAATACCTGGTGCAGGGTTCTGCCGCTATAGCTGGCATGACTGAGACCTTCGATAGTCGCGGCTGCACCTGATGCCATTCTTGCCTTGCCTAGCCGGCTGTAGGGCAACGAATCCTGATGGTCCAGACAAAGATCCTCGTACAGGTTTAATAGAAAAGAAAGCCCGGGTTTGAAGACAGGACCTCTGAAAATCAGCGCGTATTCATCGGTAAACTTGTTTTTGACCAGAAATACAACCGTAGAGTCGTCCTTTTCCCACCAAATCGCGGTATAGTCTTGTTCCAGTGCTTCGGCGCCATTTAAATTATCCTGCAGCATATTGATAGAATGGAAGGGAACATAAGCGACGGCGGAAAGGGACATCATTACCTGCCTCATAGAGAATTTACTCTTGTTGGGATGTTTCATGAACGGTGATTTAAGTATTTGTGGATGCATTTCTTCGGGGCCGGCCGATAGAGTTGACGTTTTGCACACAGCCCGAACTGTGCAGCAAAGTAGAATGTTGCAAGGAAAATTTGCTAAGAGAAGGAAAACAAATATAATAACTTACCAGCGGAATAACTAGCGTAAAAATACGCGATTGTCGAAGAGATCCGCTGGATTTAACAACAATACCTGATCATTGCGTAATAACACCTTCGCGGCAATTCAACTGATACGATGCCTGGCGGCCAGTTCGAGCAGCTGTGAAATATCATTTGTATGGCTTTTCTCAAAGATGTGAGTTTTGGCCGTGGATACTGTATTGTATTTGATATTCAGAATATCGCCGATTTTTTTACTCCCTATCCCTTTCAACATATAATGGAGAATTTCAAATTCCCTGGCGGTCAGCAAAGAAAAGGGCGTATCAGGGATCTGCGGTACCATCTTTTCCCTGTCGGCGGGTTCATTGTTCAGGAATTTGCCGAGTAGCGGAACAAGCCGTTCTTCCATTAAAGATTTCGAGGCGTAATGATAAATCCCGTATTGATGCAAGGCCCGCTGATAGACGCCTGCCGGCTGCATGGAAAAAATCATGATCCTGCACCGGGGATACAGACTGATAATATTATGCAATATTTCCAGGACCGTACCGTCTGTTAATATTATATCCAGAATGAGGTGAGAATAGGCGGACCGTGACAATTCTCTCATGATTTCGTGGCAGGAAGAGGCTTCGCCGATCTCAATATTGATAAAAGAATGCCTGAGAAGGAATCCAAGTGCTTTTCGGATCACGGGATGGTCGTCTGCAATCAGAATATTTTTATTCATATCAGATTAGGTAAATATCAAGGCTATATGCCTGCCGGAACAGGACAAAAAGTCATCTCCTTCAATAATTCAAAGGGTATAATAGGTAGTTCCACGGTAAAACAAGTGCCGGTGCTTTCTTCGCTTTTGACACTGATCTCTCCTTGTAAGACAGCTACAAGATGCCTCGCGATATACAAACCCAATCCCATGCCCTCCGCATTCCTGCCGCTATCTTTTGCGTTGAGAAATTGATCGAAAATGTAGGGCAATGTAGAAGCAGTAACCCCTTTTCCCTGGTCTTTGATGCTGATATACCATTTGTCCGCGTCTTTATCCAAAAGAACGGTAATGATGCTGTCCCGTTCCGAAAATTTAATGGCATTATTGATCAGGTTATTCATCACCTGGTTCATCTTTATTCGGTCGTAGGCTATATAATCGGGAATCTCTTTCGGGATTTGAGCTTCTATTTTGATATTTTTCTCACTGGCCGTGTATTGGGCAATGTCAATCAGTTCAGTTATGTTTCTTCTTATTTCAATGGCTTCATACCGCGGGCCTTCCGGAATACCGGACTCATACCTGGCATATTCGAGAATATTGGTCAGCAGCAATTGCAGGTTTTGGCAACCGTTGAAAAGATCTTCCAGCATTTTATGGATACTACCTGTAAACCCTTTTTGCAGACTTTTTCTAAGGAGGCCGCTAATAATAAATATCCCCCAAAACTGACCTTGCACCTCATGATAGGCATTTCTGATAAACTGAGATTTTATTTGACCCGACTCCAACTCCTTTTTCAGATCAGCCTCCAGTTGCCGGCAATATTCTTGTAACTGGGTTTCCAGCAGGTCAGTCTTTCTCGTATATATATACAGATGCCCTGCAAAAAACAAAAAGGAGAAAATGACAAAAAGGGTCAGGAGCCACCGCCACACCAGGTCTTGCCCCGGAAGGGTATAAAAATGAAATACCGCTGCATTGAAGCTGAAATAAAGGACAAGATGGACCCACAAAGCTTTTGTTTTCCGCATAGCAATTTTTATACCTTCTGCGAAGAAAGTTAGTGACAATTGCTACTAATGGCCTGCCTGGTGCCAGCGTTGAGGGATAAAATTATGATTTACATAGGGAGATGTAAATAGCAGTAAGTGTAATATTCTACAATAATTACACTCAAAATAGGATATTTTTCTAATAGTTTCCTTTTATTTAGTGACATTAACATATGCAACCGCAAGGGCTAACAAATCTATTGACCGACCCTTTTCTACAAGGACCCGAATCGAAAGATACTAGTTTTGGCTGCTAGGATAAGGGTCTATAAGGTAAGGGATTTTGATTAGTAGATTGCTATTTGCCCGGCATTAGGGTAGGGCAGCGAGACAGTTGAAAGAATTTATGCAAGGAGCCGCCCCCAGGATGGGGGCGGTTTTTTTAATCATCAAATTATCTGATGGCCGGATGGCAGCCGAAGGGGATATTGACAATGATGCAGCAACCCTTACCCGGCGCGGTACTCAGAATAGCATTACCGTCATACAGCCGGGACCGTTCGAAGATATTCGAAAGACCGAGGCCTCTTCGGGTATTGGCCGCGTCGAATCCCTGTCCATCATCCGTTATCTCCAGTCTCACCCGATCGATATCAAGATCAAGTCCTATTTTGACCCGTTTCGCGTGGCTATATTTGATGATGTTCTTCGTTTGTTCCTGCACAATCCGGAACAACGTGACTTTTTTACTTTGGCTCATCTGTTCCAGTTGACCGGTCGGGCTATGAGAGAACTCAACTTCGAACAGGTTCCCAACACGAAGATCCAGCGCCAGATCGTCAATGCTGGCCACAAGCCCCCCCTTTTTCAAGTCGGGCAGGACCATACCTTTTGAGAGCACCCGCACCTCTTCGATGGCTAGTTGCAGTATTTCCAGGGTTTTGTCCTTGATCTCCTGGAAATCCTCGATATCCTTTGTCAAAACGGTCAGATAGAGTTGCCCCGAGGCCAGGATCTGGTTAATATTATCGTGCAATTCGTGGCCGATCCGGGTACGCTCGTCCTCCTGGGCCTTGATGATGGCTTCGGCGATCCCCTTCTGCTCTTTTAGTTTTTGTTTCGCCAGCAGGAACTCCATTTCCCTCAGTTGTTCGGTGACCCTCTTTTCCTCCTGTCTTGCGCGGTAGGACTCGGTGATATCCAGCGCGCCTCCTCCCACCAGGCTGTCTGGCGCGGCGCCATGAATGGGGAATACCACTACCTGGTAAATATGTTCTTCCCCATCGTCCAGCCGGAATTTGACAATGCTGCGGTCTTCCTTTTTGTATTGCAGGGCAAGGTGTTTTTCCCTGATAATGCCGGCGAGGGGCCCGGGAATAATGTCAGCCAGCTTTTTCCCGTATGCCGTTTCATTCACCCGGAAATATTCAAGCAGCGATTTGTTGGCGTATTGCAGATTGTCTTCCTTATCCACGATCCAGGAGAAAAATGGGCTATGATCCATGAAGGCTGAAAACAACGCTTCCCTGTCCTTGGCCACCCGTTCAAATTCTATTTCCCTGGTAATATCCTGAAAAGTAGATACAACGGCCTGTGCCGGGAGTTCAGGTTGATCGAATATGGGTTGAGAATTACACAATAGGGTGCGGTAGCTCCCGCCCGGAAGTTGAATATTACACACGGAATTCCTTTGTACTTTTCCGGCACCGATTTCGCCCAGGACGGATATGCTCTTTCTTGAGTATAATTCTTCCAGGGTCGTATTGAAGATCTCCGCCGCTTTTCGATTCGCCGAAATAACCCCTCCCTCCGCATCCTGTAAAAGGATGCCCACGTTCATGTCCTCTATCATGGTCTGGTAATTCAGTTCCATGATCCGTTTTGTTTTTACCAACTGGACTTCATCAGCGATATCGTACCCGAGGCATAGGAATTTTTCGGGCTGACCGTTCCTTTTGATACAGGATACTTCCCATTTTACCCATCGCCAAAACCCGTTATGGATCCTTATTTGACCCGTAACCGGCTCCTCCTGGTATGAACTGGCCGCCAGCAGGTCTTTGAACAACGCCTGATCTCCCCAATGAATAAGGTCAAAAAAACTATGATGGGTCATCGCCTCGGGGGAAGAGAGGAACCGGGTATAAAACCCTGAATTGGTAAAGGTCAGGGCGCCTTCCTGGTTGATGATAGCCAGGTAGAAGGGCTTCCGCACGTCCAGTGAGGCTACCCATTCGCTGATATGAATCCCGTTCGTGTTCATAGCTTTTTGAGTATCTTATTATTAACAGGCAGCAGACAATACGGCGGGCAGCAGATCGATGTCTGTTGATTTATCCAGGAAGTGGGTCGCCCCCAATTTTTTGCAGATACTCCTGTAATAGAAATCGGCATTGTTCGAGATCATGAGTACCGCGATCTCCAGGTGTCGTTCACGGATCAGGCGCAATAACTCGATACCGCTTTTGTCCGGCAGGTTGATATCCAGCAATACCACATCCGGGGTGAGCCGGGACAATACTTCCAGGCCTTCCTGGTAGGTTGCGGCATGAACGACAAAAGAAATATTCTCGATCTCTTCCATGACAGGGATCATTCTTTCCATGACAAGTATCGAATCATCGACGATGAGAACCGTCTTTTTATCATTTTTCATAATCTTTATTTTATACAGCAAAGGAATAACAAATTAAAAGCGATAAAAATAGAAGATAAACCCTATCGGTTGTACTGGATATCATTGGCCAGCGTAGAAATACTACTACAGAAATGCAGGCCATACGCCTGTCCGCCGATCATTATGCCGGGGCTGGAACTCCGAATGGGAAAAATGGTCAGTTGGTAGACCCCCTCTTTACCACTGTTCGCCGGCAGGCTGATCGAACTATGGTCCGGGATTCCGCTTTCGCATACAAGCCGGTGTTTGCCCCGTAACGAACCGGCTATGACAGGAGGAAGGATATCGCCCAGTCCCTTGCCAAAAACAGTCGCTTCAAGCCCGAAATATTCCAGGAACAGCGTATTGGCAAACATCAGGTTGTCTTCTTCATCGACTATCCAGCTAAAACCCGGAGTATGGGCCATGAAGGACTGAAAGAGGGCATTGTCAGGCAGATAATACTGTTCGAAGGCCTGCATATTTTTCTTCTGCTGATCGGCTGCTGCGATATCATATCCAAGACATAGAAATTTTTCGGCCATGATCTCCGGCTTGCAGATGCGGGATATCTCCCACCTCACCCACTGGTACTGACCGTTCCTGATCCTGAATTCAGTCGAAACAGCTTCATCGCGCAGGGAACAGGTTGCCAGGGTCTTATTCAACTGCTGCCGGTCCATCTCGTGTACGAGTTGGAAGAAATCAGTACCGGTTACAGTGGGCTGAGGTGAAACGGCAGATTGTAGTCCGCGGTAAAAGTGTACGTTGGCAAAAGACATACAACCTTCGAAATCAATGATCACCAGGTAATAAGGCTTTTGGCCATGGAGGGTTTCTGCCCATTCACCGATAGAGGTACCATTTGTTGTCATTATAGTCGGCTTTTTTAATCGTCAATTGACAAGACAAAGAAATGACTATTCCAGACCAGGCTAAATAGATGATCAGAGATATCCGGTGTACTGGTTTTGACAGGGTCGGGTAGAAGCCCTACTACAAAATGGAGGAGATGATGGCAGGGATCTGTTCGAATTCGCTGGATTTATCGACGAAATGGTCCGCGCCCAATTTCCGGCAGGCATTACGGTAATAATCACCGACCTGGTTGGTGACCATGACGACGACGGTGGTAGGATACTGCATCTTAATGTATCTTAATACCCCAAGACCGCTGCCGCCAGGAATATTGATATCCAGCAGTACTATATCAGGAAGGAAATCTTTAATCTGCTGCATTGCCGAAGGATAGTCAACGGCATATCGGATGGGGCCGGGGTCGTTCAATTCTGTCAGCATCACCTGAAGCCGGTCTATGATCAGTATGGAATCATCCACGATGAGTATTGACTTTCCACGCATAATAACAAATATGCGTGCAAATTACGGAGAACTACCTAGCAAATTTGTAGAGCGGTCGCAAAGTTGGTATCAAAGAGACTTGCCAATTTCTGTAGTTCGCATTTCCGTTGCCGTGTAGTATATTTTCTACGGGCGCGGGCCGTCTGTTTATAACAACTTATGCTCAATGGCATACAGCGTAAGATCAGCATTCGTCTTTAGGTTCATTTTTGTCATGATCCGGGCCCTGTAGGTACTGACCGTGGTGACGCTTAAAAATATCTTCTCCGCAATTTCGGAGACGGACTTGCCCGCAGCCAACAGTTTACATACTTCGAATTCACGGTCGGATAAGTATTCATGCGGCATCTTCGCGGCATCGCGGTCGAGAGTAGACGCCAGTTTTTCAGCAATGCTGGGGGTAATATATTTTTTCCCGAGCAAGAGCTGATTGACAGCCTTGACCAGCTCTTCCGGCGCGGAATCCTTGTTCAGGTAACCGGAGGCGCCCGCCTTCAGCACCCTGATGGCATATTGGTCTTCCGGATGGACACTGAGGATCAGGAAAGGCAGTTTGGGATGGTCCAGGCGGACCTGCTGCAATATCTCCAGTCCGCTGCGGCCGGGCATGGAAATATCGGAAATCACGACATCCCATTCTTCCATGATCGTTTTTTTCAGCAGGTCTTCGGCATTGGTCACTTCTTCGATCAGGGCAGATGGAAATGCTTCGAATATGATTTGTTTTAGCCCCTTTCTTACCACAGAGTGGTCGTCGGCTATGAGGAATCTTCGCATATGTTATGGATTAGTGTTTGTTGCTATTATAGGAACGGTGACGAATAAGGTGGTACCCTTGCCGGGAAGGCTCTCGATCCGGAATTCTCCGCCCATCATCAGAGTTCGTTCTTTCATCCCAAGAAGCCCAAGCGTTTTCTTGCCCCCTATTTTTCGGGTGTCGAACCCTTCTCCATTGTCCCGGATCGTCAACAGAATGTTTTCACTTTCCTCTACCAGAGAGATCCGGATCTTGCTGGCCGCAGCATGTCGCGCGACATTGGTAAGGGATTCCTGGCAGATCCTGAACAGGCCAATGGCGATCGCCGGAGGATATTCGAATTCATCCACGCTGGAACTGAATTCCGTGGCGATGCCCGATCGTCTGCTGAATTCCTGGCTTTGCCATTCGATGGCGGCAATGAGGCCAAGATCGTCCAGGATACTGGGGCGCAGATCAGTGGCGATTCGCCGGACGGTCTTGATGGTCGTGTCCAGTAAATTCATGACGGCGACCACTTTTTGACTCAACTCGTTATCGTCCTGTACCAATGGTCTCCTGTTGATCCAGGAAAGGTCCATCTTAAGACCGGTCAGTTGCTGACCCAGTTCATCGTGGATCTCCCTGGCGATGCCCGCCCTTTCCTCTTCGCGAACGTCCTGCAGATGGGAGGCGAGCTGACGGATATCCTGGTAGGATTTATCCAGCAGGGCCTCGGCCTTTTTGCGTTCGCTGATATCGGTGTCCAGGGCGATATACTCAAAGGGTTCGCCTTTTTCATTGAGGAAGGGGATAATGGTCATATATACCCAATATATACTCCCATCCTTCGCCTTATTACGAATTTCTCCTTTCCATACCTCGCCTTTTTTGATGGTCAGCCACATATCCTTGAAAAACCACGCCGGATGATATTTCGAACCAATGATATGGTGATGCTGACCGATCAGTTCCTCCGCCGTATACTGGGATACCCTGCAGAAATTGTCATTCACATATTTGATGACGCCTTTTTCATCGGTAACTGAGACGATGGACGACTGATCAAGAGCGTATTTATAATCGGTTATTCTCTTTTCCCTTCTTTTTTCTTCCGTCACATTTCTGATGAATACCGAGAGCCCTTCCGTTGAGGGGTATAAATGATTTTCCTGCCAGAGGTCGAGGGGAGGATAGTAGTCGGTATTGGTCAGATTTTTCTGTTCCGTCATGGCCTTGTTGAAGGCAGACCAGGTATCCGATCCGACAGCATCGGGGAAGACATCCCATACATATTTTCCGATCAGGGAGGCCGGATCGCGCTGGATCAGTTCGCCGGCTTTTTTATTCAGATAGGTATAACACAAATTTTTATCCATTGCAATAAAGGCATCGGTGATCCGCTCGAAGATCCCGGTGAGCTCTGCCGTTTTTTTGGCGACCTGCGATTCCAGTTCCTTATTGAACTGATGAAGTTGCAGTTCCAATTTCTTTCTTTCGGTGAAATCGCGGCAGACCATGACAAAGCCTTCCACGGCGTCTTCCGGGTCCCTGACACCGGAGGCGGACAGCAGCACGGTCACGTTGCTGCCGTTTTTGTTCTTATAATAGACTTCACCTTTCCAGTAACTGGATTCAACCAATTCCCGGCGGATGGCATGGATGACCTCTTCGCTCAAATCGACCTTCAGCAGAGTACCGGCGGTTTTGCCAACGGCTTCTTCCGGTGTATAGCCGAAGAGCATTTCCGCAGCCTTGTTCCAGGTACGGATAATAAAGGAGGGGTCCGTGGAGAAGATGGCATCGTTCGAATCTTCCATCAGCCGGGCCATATAGGCGATCTGTTCGGTCGCTTTTTTTCTTTCGGTAATATCCCGGGTCACTTTCGCATATCCCAGGATACTGCCCTGTGCATCATGAACAGCGGTAAAAACAATATTCGCCCAGAATATCGATCCATCCTTGCGTAGTCGCCAGCCTTCCTGTTCAAACCGCCCGTTTATCCGGGCCTGTTCCAGGTTATACATGGGTTCTCCCCGCTGAATCTCTTCCGGAGTATAAAAGACCGACATATGCCGGCCGATGATCTCATCTTTTTTGTATCCTTTGATCCGTTCAGCACCTTCATTCCAGCTGATGACGTGTCCGGAGGGGTCCAGCATAAAGATGGCATAGTCTTTTACGCTACTGACCAGCAGACGAAAACGTGCTTCGCTTTCCATCAGTTGCTGCTCCGCCGTCTTTTTCTGCTCGTCCCGGTGATTCAGCAGACGGGCATTGAACCAGACTATCACGACAAATGCCAGCAGGATGGCCGATACGAGGACGTCCACGCCGAATTCCGTGGGGATAAGGCCTTTCCAATAGGCCATCAACCGCAGGTAACCCAGGATGACTGGAAGAAGGATGATCAGAGGCAGCAGGGACCGGGCGGTGAGTCCACCCATATTGCTGCTGGTCAGCTCTTTCATGATGCCTTTGTCCGGATGGGCCAGCAATATGGCGATAGAGAGAAAACAAAAGCAGAGACCCGTGCAGACCGACATCGGGGTATAGGTGAAGACGCTAACAATAGGCCGCACCCGATAAAGATACCCCAGTAGGGAAAAAAAGCCTGTTGCAGCGACTATCAGGGCGAAATACTGAGCAGGAATCCAGCCGTCTTTTGTTTCCCGGCCCATCAATACCAGGGCAAGCCCGGCGAAGACAAAGCAATAGCCCGTCTGCACTGTCATTTGACCGGGCAGATTGGCCACGAGACCGGTGATTTTCAGCAAGCCGGTTAGCAGCACGCAGCCCGCCAGGATACGGGCTAAAAGCAGCCTCCCTGTCTTTCCGGGGTGACGGCTCTTCAAAAATGCTAAAGTGGAGGCCGCAGCCAGCAGAAACCCCAGCGCTGTTAGCGGCGCCATCGGAGCCAGGTGGGGGATCGGCTGTTTCAAATAAATAATGGCCCATTGCCATCCTATCAATATAAGGATCGCTATGGCGACAACAGATACCGCAAAATACTTTGACCAGCTGTGGCAAAGCATTTGCAATCGTGAACCCTGTTCAGGTTCAGACAGAAAAGGATCAGTTAACTTCATCTCAGTCTAGGCTTTTAGACACGCGCCTACTGATCGAGCGATAACCATCTAATTGTTAAACAGATAAGAAAGGAGTGTAAGTGTTTGTATCCTAAGTCTAATATAGCTAATATTTAGTACAATCTGTAGAAAAGTAGAGCATATTCTACACGCTGTTTATCAACGGCTCTATCCCGGGTAGATACGATGTACTATTTTATTGGGCGCTGCAAGGTTGCATCTTTGTGTTGTCATAGAGCAATCCAATATCCGAAAAACCTGGTCTTGACCCTTTAGAAACTTGAAACATCCAATGTCCAAAACCAAATGATCCGTACCCCTGAAACCCAAGATGATCCGTCCTTTGAAAAAACCGAAGATCCAACCCTTTGAAAAACCGAAGATCCAATCCTTCGAAAACCATCCGATCCGGGCCCGTTTGTCCGTCCCTATGAATCCGCAAACAAAAACCCGCCCGCGCAAGCCAGCCATTTCCTAAAATGGTTGGCTTTTTTTCGAAGCCCGGACGCAGAAGTAACCAAGATTAGTTTAGCCAATTTATCATATCTTTCTTTATAAAACTGCCTGTATGAGCGATGTTCAACAAAGTATCCTGCATGATCTCATCATACCCCCGCCGCCGGCCAGCATTGGAAAAAGAATAGCGGCTTCCATCATCGACGGGGTGATACTGGTATTAATTTTTATAGTCATGGGGAGACTCTTTGGCGATCATGTTGAAAAAACAACAGTTACTACCGTATCTACCTCGGCCGATTCCGTACCTGGTTCGACAAACCGGACGGTGGAAACCTCCTCAGGTTATCAATTGACCGGATGGCCCGCATTCGGGTTGATGATTTGTTGGTTTTTTGTTATTCCGTTTATGGAAGGAACGACGGGAGGGACTATCGGCAAAAAGGCATTGCGCATAAAAGTCATTCGTCAGGATGGCCAGCCTTCTACCGTTGGTACCTCTTTCGTCCGTCATCTTTTTGATTGTATAGATTGCTTTTTTCTGCTCGGCCTCATAGTAGCGGCGACCAATGCTAATAAGGCGAGGGTCGGCGACCTTGTCGCCCACACCTATGTCGTAGACAAGATTCCCACCTAAGCCCCACCGCAGCCCCGGACGCAGCACCCCTGGCTCCCGCTACCTCCCCAACTGAGCCCCCGCATCCCACCCGCCGCACTCCGCCGGCGCCCCGCTTGGGCCATCCCCCCGGAGGGGAAAAATTAAATTTTTTTATGACCGATCGGTCATTTACCTTTGTGCCGTAAATAAGGCGCTCATGACCAAGGCAGAAAAAACCAGGCAGTTCATCATCGAGAAATCCGCTCCCATCTTTAACACAAGAGGAGTTGCGGCCACGGCGATGAGTGACATCATGGATGCCACCAAACTGTCCAAAGGGAGCCTCTATGTCCACTTCGACAACAAAGACGTCCTGGCCCGCGCAGCCGTCGATCATAATATGGACATCGTCGCCAGAAAAGTCACTGCCGCCCTGGCGCAGCATACCACAACGAAGGATAAACTATTCGCCTATATCGATGTTTTTAGCGATCCGATGCAGTCGCCTGCCTTCGGCGGGTGCCCGATCATGAACTTCGGCCTGGAAGCCGATGATACCAACACGGCCATCAGGGGCAAGGCCAACGAGGCGATCGAGATCAATCAACAATTGATCGCCGACCTTATCAAAAGCGGTATCAAAGAAGGGACTTTCAACCCCGACTGGAACTATAAGGAGTTCGCGACAATGATGTTCGCAATGATCGAAGGCGGGGTAATGTTCGGCAGGATCGCCGGCAATAACAATAAGATGAAGATCATCAATCGTAACCTCAAACAAATGATCAGTCAACAGGTAAGATAAATTTTTTTTGCCCTAAAAATGACCGATCGGTCATTTAAAAAACAACAT
>Ga0302309_10000880_pt1 | contig 30977 bp, 24 predicted proteins | sample III_Palsa_N1_1_FD_200453 | JGI IMG/M metagenome (GOLD analysis project Ga0302309, IMG submission 200453) | Peat permafrost microbial communities from Stordalen Mire near Abisko, Sweden - III_Palsa_N1_1 | ecosystem: Environmental > Terrestrial > Soil > Palsa > Peat permafrost | place: Sweden... | reverse complement strand
TGATACCGTTATCAACCTGTTCGGCTATCATCCAGCGGCGAACATCCCAAAAGCGCTGATTTTCAAATGCAAACTCCACTCGCCGTTCATTTTGTATCCTTAGCCGCATACCTGCTTTTGTATTGTCCGCAGCAGTTATGGGTAAGCCAGACATAAACAATAAAGGCCGGGCGTTATATTTGCCTGCATGAAGTCATGCCCACGTTTTTGCGGACTCTAACTTGCTTCCATCCTATTCTGTTATCTATTTTGACGGTATCATGTTATTGAAGGAAGAATTCAGAAAGTGTATATTTTATTTCAAGTTTATTTTTTCATAATGAATATTGTAACTGTAATTTAAAAAAGCGGCATCCTCGCCCGGGGACGCCACTGATGAGTTTATTTAACTGATCATTTTTATTAAAAAATGAAAAAACTATAAAGAACAAAAGCGAATATCTTAAAGCATTTAGCGCCCGTTTTTGTGAAAGTCTTTTATCAGCCAGGAAATGACCCGGATGATAAATAAAACAATCCAACCCAGCACGATCCATAATGGGGTTTTCATCTCAATTTAAATAAGGGCTTCCCGGTTATCCGGGAATGCCCTCTTTTTTAATTAACTATTAAACTGCTTACTAAAAAGCTTCATGCGGCTTACTCTCCGTAGACCAATCTCTTTGTAAAATATTTCGGATATTCCTGGTAACCCAGCTGAATATAAAATTGATGCGTAGGTGTTCTCCAGTCCATGCAATGAACTTGAATTCGCTCACACTTTTTTAATCTCGCTTGATGGGTGATATATTGTTCAAGCTCTCTGCCTATATCTAAGTTGGGTATTGCTTTATCTGCTGATAAATAGGTGATCAACATCAATCCGCCGTCAAAAGCCAGCTGTGGTAGATAATGTACTGATACAAATCCAACAACTTCTTTTTTTAGTTCGTATACAAAGATTTGGTGATCGTCTGTATTAAACGTCATTTCGATTTGATTTACCAATATGCTCAATCTCGGGATATAGCCCAATTCCGCCAGTAATTGCCTAATTGCTGGGGCATCGTGATAAGTCGCATTTCTTATATTCATACAAATGAGTCCTGGCTTAGTGGGTTTGGTTTACTGTCGTATCTGGTTTAGCTGTTTCTGGCATCAGAATTAGCTTTATAAAATTTTTTCCCGTGAGATACCCTTCAGCCATCTGCCTGACATCTTCTATGGTTATTGCGTTTATAGCATTTTTATAATTAAAAACTTCGTCGAGGTCTTCTTTATCCTGAAGTTGCCTAATCAGATAGTTTTCCCAATAAGAATTGGTCTGCTGGTCAGTTTCCAGTTTCCTGATAGCTTCTGTTTTATATTTATCAAGGTTGGTTTGTGTTGGCCCATTTGTTTTTAACTTATTGATTTCGTCCAGGGTAGATGCAATCAGTTTGTTAACATTTTGGGGGGCGCAACCAAAGCCAATTTCAAAATTAAAGTATTCCCCTCCAAGTTTCGACGCGCCGGCTGACACTTGAGGAGAATATACTTCACTTTCCTGTTCTCTTAAACGTTCTGTTAGTCTGATCAGCAGAACCTCTCTAAGCGCGTCTAATTTCAGATTATTTGAATAACCGTAAGGAAATGTCCCTGTAAAGTTCATTAATACTGTTGCTTTAGGTTCCGTTCCCTTATAAACAATTCGTTCAATTACTCCGGTTGGGTAATGATATAATTCCTTGTAATTCACCAATTTATAAGTAGCTGGCAAACTCGCTATATACTTTTCCAATAGCGGTTTTAAAATCAAGGTATCTATGCTTCCAACAAAAACAAAGGTAAAACCGGATTCGTCTGCAAAGCGTTCTTTGTAAACCTCGAATGCTTTATCAAGATTGATCTTGTCCAGTCCTTCGGGAGTTAAGGGCAAATCTCTCAGTTTGTGACTGGTCATTACTGCAATAACGGTGTCATGAAAAACCTGTTCAGGAGAATTTCCCCTATTACCAAGGACCGCTCTTTCCTTTCCGATTTCAGCTTTGAATAGGGAGGTATCTTTACGTGGCTCCGTTATACGGGCGTATGTCAATTCAAGTGCCGCTTGCAGATCTTGATTTGTCGTTTGTGCCACCACTAATTGCCGCCGTGCATCAACGGATACTCCAACACCCATTTTCTTACCAGCATCATATTTTTTCAATTCCGAAGGGCTGTAATTGCCTGCCCCCAAATACATGGATATCGTATTTACAGCCTGTGCAGAGTGAAAAACCGAATCGGGGTATAGTGAGGTACCTCCGTTTGAAAACCCTCTGAAATTTACTTCGTCATTTTTATAGTCGGTTTTTTTTACAAGGACTTTTATGCCATTGCTTAAGGTGTAGGTTATTACATTTAACTGGTCATTTTTTTGCTCGCTAACAATTTTGCCTGGGCTTGGCTGGGTAATTAAAAATGGCTTTTTACTGACCTCGTCTATGTAAGGGCTTAGTGTTTCTTGCGCTACCGATTTTATCCAGCTTGCAAAGGCTGCTTCGTCCGGAAGCGTATTTTTGGCCTTATCAGGGGCAAGCACTAATACGTCCCGGTCAGTTTCTTTAATGGCTGTTTTAAGTAAATAATTGACCCCGTCTAAATTGATGCCGGGAAGATTCCTTTTTACCAAATTGTATTCGTAAACGATACCAGGTGCTGCTGTTTGTTGTAAGAAATTCTGCTGGTATTCCTTCACATAACTTACCGAATTAAGTTTACTTTTTTCTTTCAATTCGGAGTTCATCTCTTCCAAATAGTCTGCTTTAGCACGGTCAAGCTCAGTGATCGTAAAACCAAATTGTTTGGCTCTCTGTATTTCGCGCCAGGCCGCTTTAAAACCACGTTCCAATTCACCTGGTTTGGCAGATACACTAACGGCAAACGTATTCAGCCCTCCCAGGAAGCCGCTAAAGCCTGCCTGACCACCTATAAAGGGTGCATCCGCAGCTTGTCCTAATTCGTTCAAACGTTCCTTCAGCATAATATTGATAAGCGACTCATCAATTGCTCTGCGATAGTCACTTTCAGTTTTTACCAATTGCGCCTTGCTTTTAATGTAGACTACCATTTGTGTAGCCGGCATTTCTTTATCAGTTACCGCCATAAACTGGTTTTTACCGGTAAGGGACACTGTATATGTTGGCCTTGGTCTTTCATTAACCGGGTTTTTCAAATCAGAAAAACTGGATCTTATAGCTTTTTCTATTTGGTTAACATCTATATCGCCGACAACGATCAGCGCCTGAAGGTCCGGCCGGTACCAGTCATGATAAAACTTGTATATCGTGGGGCGTTTAAAATTATTCAATACCGTATCCAAACCGATAGGAAATCTTTCGGCATACCGTGAGTGGTTTAACAACATCGGGTAATACTGCCGGCTCATTCGTTCCTGGGCTCCTTTCCCAAGACGTTTTTCTTCCAAAACAACACCACGCTCCGCATCGATTTCCCCAGGGTCAAGAGTAGCTTCCTGTGCCCAGTCGCGCATAACTTCCAGGCCACTCTTTACCAGTTCCGGTTTGTCTGAAGGGACAGGCAGTTCAAAGACAGTTTCATCAAAACTGGTATATGCATTTAAATCAGCACCGAAACGCACGCCAATTTTTTGTAAATAATTAACCAATTCGTTATGTGGAAAATGTTTTGTCCCGTTAAAGTTCATATGCTCCATAAAATGGGCGAGCCCGCGCTGGTCTTCATCTTCCAATATTGAGCCTGCCTTATTAACCAAATACATCAATACCCTTCCTTTAGGCTCTTCATTATGCCGGATATAGTAAGTAAATCCATTTGGTAACTTGCCATAACGAACCGCAGGATCTAAAGGCAATACTTCATTGTCGCTATTATTAATTGACTTTACCGGCCTTGTTTGCGCTGTCATGTACTGAATGGAAAACAGCAGGCTGGCGAAGAATATAAAGCGGGTATATTTTAAGTGGATTTTTGACATCGTTTGATTATCTAATTTCTAAAAAAGGGACAAAGAGTAGAGTATCTGCTAATTTTCAATTAGCAGGTACTCATGTCTCAAAAGAATTATTTTAATTAATAGCCTGGATTTTGGACTAAATAAGGATTAGTTTGAATTTCCGATAAAGGAACCGGGTAAACGGCATCTGTTGATTTCCAGTCCGTTTTTTCAGTGCCTAACACGGTATTGATAGTGCTGGTTCGTTTCAGGTCATACCAGCGATTGCCCCCTTCGCAAAAAAGTTCAATTTGCCTTTCATGCATAATAGCCTTTAAAACATCACTTTGGCTCACAGCAGTGCTGTTTGGCAATCCCGCACGGTTGCGCACCATGTTAAGATCAGTCAAGGCTGCCGAAAGATTATTGAGTTGCGCTTCGGCTTCGGCCCTGATCAGGTACTGTTCGGCCAACCTTAAAATCATATAATCCTCAGTGGTAGCGGATGTTGCTCTTAAATTTTTATATTTATAGGCATAGTAATAAGTAGTTGCAACCCCTTTAACGGTAACCGAGGTTTTTCCCGTCCATTTAGCCAATCGCTGATCACCGGCCTCAAAAGCATTCAGTAAGTAGCTGGATAACGAGTAAGTTGGCACAATAGTGGTGGCCGGGGTTGAAAGATTTTGTGAAGGAATCAGCACAAAAGCTTCTGCTGTTTCAAATACAGTGCCTTTTGCGGGCAACTGCCAGATCGCCTCAGTACTCCCATCCAGATACACAGTATTTAGATCTGTATTCAAACTATATGATCCGGAATTAATCACACTGGTGGCGGCATTTTCAGCATTCTGCCATTGCCCCATGAACAAATAGACCTTGGCAAGCAGCGCATCAGCGACGTAAAGATTGGGACGAATATGCCCGGAAGAGGGGTAATTCGGTTTTAGCTTTTTTTGTGCATCTGTCAGATCTGCCAGTATTTGACTATAGACTGTAGCAACAGATGCCCTAGGAAGAGACTCGGTTGTCAAATAATTGGTTGACGTAACCAGCGGTATCCCACCGTACAAGTTAATCAGGTTGAAATAATACAACGCACGGTCCACCTCTATCTCGCCTATAAGTTGTTGCTTCAACGCTGCGCTAATAGTATTATTTGCTGAGATTCCGGCCAGACAGGCATTGATCTGGTATAGTGAGGTATACGCTGTGGTCCATAAGGTGCTTGTAAATCCGTTATTGGGCAATATGCTATTACTATATATTTGACTTGCGGTTGAACCTGCTGTGGCCGATGGCACAAGTTCATCGCCTGAAAGGCCTGCATCCAAAGTTATAGCGCCGCTGGTAATAGTGCGTGAACCGGATGTGTTAAAATTATAATAAATTCCGGCGACAGCGCTCATGATATCGGTACTATCCGCAAATACGGCGCTCGTCGGAATCTCATTTACTGGATTAGCCGGTATTTCGATGAGTTTTTTGCAGGACATTATTGCTAAACCTGAAAACAGGACCATCAACCATGTAAATCGTTTTATATCGATAAAGTTTTTCATGCTAATACTAATTAAAAGTTAAAGGATAAACCGCAAACTATAGTGCGCTGTAATGGGAAATTGAAAATACTTCCTGGGTTTTCCGGATCACCTATTTTGTAGCCGGTAAAGGTTAACAGGTTTTGCGCATTCACATAAAATTTGCAGCTTTTAATATCGAATTTGTTAAGAAATGAAGATGGAAGACTATAGCTCAACGATAAAGTCTTCAGCCTGATATAAGATGCATCGGTATATGCCGCAGAGGACTCAACATAATAATAAGTCCCAATATACGCACTGCTATACGTCAAAGACGTGGCTCGCTCTACGGTTGCTACGTCACCAGGTTTCGTCCACATATTATTAAGTATCGCAGCCGGTACATTTGTAAGTGTTCCGGGCACTGCCCCTGCGCCGTAAGCACTAGCCAGGTAATTCATTCCGGTTTGCTTGGCGAACTGAAGCAGGAAATATAAGCTGAATTTTTTATAGCTAATAGTATTACTTAACCCGCCTGTAAATTTAGGAGCTAAATTCGCTATAGGCTGCAAGTCTCCCCCCTGCGATTTGATCGCATCATTAGGACTATAGGTTGTAGCGCCACTGGCCGTGTAAAACTCGTAAACGCCTGTAGTCGGATTGACATCTTTATATTTAAATCCGTTGATTTCTGTAACAGGCTCTCCAATCGTGTAAAGATAGGCATAAGGGGATGTAGCCAGGCCTGGGAACGAAATCAGCTTATTTTGATTGGAGGCGAAATTAAAAGATGTGGTCCAGCTAAAATTTTTGGTTTTTATATTACTGGATGTCAAAGAAAATTCAATACCGCGATCCTGAACTACTGCATTTAGATTTTCCAATACTGATGAAAACCCGGTTTGGATCGGTAGGTTATAGTTGGTGAGCTGATCACCTGTGCGGTTTTGGTAAACTGTGGCATTGAAGAGTAATTTATTATGGAAAAATCCAAGATCAAGCCCAATATTCAGCGATTTTTTGGTATCCCAGCTATAATCTGGATTATATAGATTTAAAGGTTTATATGGGGCTGTCCCTTGAAAAGGTATAGCATATGGAACTGGTTCCCAAAATGCCTGATATTGGTAGGGCGCTATACCATCCGACCCGCTGGTACCATAATTGCCGGATAATTTTCCGTAAGTAAAGAATGGAATACTTTTAAATAAACTTTCCTGTGTAAAAATCCATCCTAACCCCGCGGAACCAAAATTACCAAACTGCCTGCCAGGGCCAAAATTACTTGAGCCATCTCGGCGTCCGGTAAGATTAACGATAAATTCCTGATCAAATACGTAATTAATACGTGCAAAACCAGCAACGTATTTATAAGGGGTATTTGCGGAACTGGCCAGTATTGTTGTTGCGGATGCTATAGAATTTAAAAAAGCATCATTGGAATAACCATAACCCTGTTGCTGGCTGTCTCCTGTTATATCTTTTTTGTAAGTGCCTCCAATTAGCGCTGTTAATAACCCTTTCCCAAATTGATGTTTATAATCTAATTGTGGTTCTATATTAATCGTCTGGAAACTATTGTTGGCAAAAATGGCATAAGCATAGGCAGATGATGGGGATTGTGCAGCAGCCGGATATTGTTGGGATTCATTGGTTGTAAGACGACTGTAACCCATGGTGGAACCAATCCTCAAATCTGGTGTTATCTGGTAGGCAATCCGTAAGAAATTATTCAGGTTATATGATTGAAGGTCACTCGGTTCTTTTAAATAACCATCCAAATTCAATGATGACAAATCGACACCTTTGTAATTCCATACCAAATTTCCAGAGGGACCAATCAAATCAGGTAAATTCGGCGGCAACAAAACAGCCTGTGTAACAGCCGGTTGTGAAGACGAGTTATTATGATCGTAGGCATAATCTGACCCAAAATCTATGCTCAATTTACCATTAAATCCCGTTTGATGAAAACTAGAATGTAATGTCAGGCGGTTATCTGCAAAATCACCGGGAAAATCATAATCCTGGTGGGTGAGTCCACCTGAAATAAAATAAGTTGAACTGGTTGTACCGCCTGAAACACTTGCATGGGCATCTGTGTTTGGGGTAGTTTTCCCAACGAATTGTTTTTCCCAATTGGTATATTTGTTCTGATCAAAAACAAACAGGTCAGGATAACTCAACGGATTAGCCGTAGCCAGGTTGATGCCATCATTTGCTAACGCCTCTTTTCGCAGGCTAAGGTATTGCGATGTATTGAGCATTTGCACCTGGTCAGTTGCTACATCAACCCCGGAATTTACGGTGAGATTAACATTTGTTTCACCAGGTTTACCTTTTTTTGTTGTAATTATGATTACGCCGTTAGCACCCTGCGTTCCATATATAGAAGTGGCATCAGCATCCTTTAAAATCGTTATGCTTTCAATATCCGATGGGTTTATACTATTGAAAGGACTTAATCCACTATAGCGACTACGTGGCGTGGTGCCTCCCAGTGAGCTGCCTAAATTTATATTTTGATTTTGCGGTGCAAATGGTACGCCGTCAATAACAAACAGGGGCTGGTCATATGGCCTGTTTACAGCATTGGGATTACTCTGGACGGAATTTTGCCCTCTGACTTGTACCTGGACTGCCGCACCAGGCGCACCGCTGGTAGGCGATATGGTCAGTCCTGCTACCTGGCCTTCCAATGCAAGTAACGGGTTACTTACCGGTTGTTTTTCGATATCACTAGCCGTAACTGTTGCGGTTGACCCAACACTGAAGCGCCTGGTTTCAGTACCATAAGCTATAACCGTTATTTGATCCAATTGGGAACTACTAATCTGCAAAACAATATCATCTAATTTGGCAGAAACTACTACTTCTTTTGTCAGGTAGCCGACGTAGGATATAATTAAAATGTCTTTATCTTTAAGTCCGGTTAAATTAAAACGGCCGTCTTTGTCAGTTATAACTGCAGTTGTTAAATATTTTACTCTGACTGTCGCGCCTGGAATAGGCATGCCTTTCTCATCGATTACACGTCCCTGGACATCGATCATGTCGAGGTTCAGGGCGGATTTGAGTTTTTCCAGCAAGGATGGTTGTTTGGCGGAAACAACCACCGATTTATCCTCGATGGTATAATCGAGCGGCTGGCCGTTAAAGATGGCGTCGAGCGCGTCTTTCAGGTCGGCATTCTTGATGTCGATAGTGACAGGTTTGGCGGCATCTAAGTCCTGCGTGCCGTACGCAAAGTCATAGCCGGTCTGTTGGCGGACCTGCCGGAAAATGGAACTTAGTGAGGCATTCTTCGCCTTCAGGGTGACTTTTTGCGCCAGGCTGACGGCGCTCACCTGCATTAGTGCCAATAAAATGATCAGAGCGGTGAGTTTCATAACTCGCAGGGTTTGCCGGAAGCCGCTATAGGGCGATAACCGTTTTTTTAAATAAAAATCGTACATTCGCTTAGTTTGGGTTAGGTACCTCGCCGTTGGTTTTCCAAGACATTGCGGCGCGGTATGGTTAATAAATAGTTTGATGAATAATCAGGCGGCCCACTCATAGTCATTCCGGCTCGAACCCGGAATGACTTTTTTATTCGGCCCCGTTTTTGTGTAAAATTCTACTTGATAACGGTGACCCTCCTTTCCTCAATTTTAAAGTGAACTAATTTCGTACGTTCCAGCATGTGCAGGACGGCACCGATATTTTTGCTGCGGCTAATCTCCGCCGAGAACCCTGTATTTAACGGTGCGCCCTGGTACCTGACGTCTATATTATACCAGCGCGATAGTTCAAGCATGATGGTCTGGATATTGTCGCCTTCAAAATCAAAGTCGCCGTTTTTCCATGCGATAAAGCGTTCGGTATCAACTTCCTTTACTTTTTGGCCATCACTTTGTTGGCCTGGCTTCAGGGTAACATTGTCCACTTTTATGCTACCCTCAATTAATGTTGTTTTGGCATTGGGTTCGTCTGAATAGGCGTTCACATCGAAACTGGTGCCAAGGTCTTCTATAGTTTGATTAGCCGTTTCGACTTTGAATGGCTGTCTGGCATTATGTTTTACCTCAAAGTAAGCCTCCCCGGTCAGCTTGACAACACGGTCTTTCTGATTAAAGGCAGTCGGGAAAGTGACACTAGATTGTGAATTGAGCCAGACTTTGCTACCGTCGGCCAAAATCAGCGGGTAAGGCGACTGTTCTCCCCGCGCCGTGCTTAACGTATTATAGCTGACGGTTTCTTCTGATTTGGAAGCCCTGTAAACAATACCGCTTTGGTTAACCTGTATACGTGTTTGCCCTTGTAAAGCTAAAATCCCTCCTTTTAATCCTTTTTTCAGGGTAATTTTCTGGCCGTTAGCCAGTGTCAATGTCGCCTGATTACGACCGGGAGCAATATCGTTTGTGATTAACTGGGCAGTCTTCTGTTTGGGCAGTTCTTTATTCAGAATAAAATAACCTCCAGCAGTTACGGCAATAATGATTGAAGCTGCGGCGGCAGTATTGATCCATAACCGACGGAAATTTCGCCGTTTTATTTGATGTATGGTAACCAGACTTTCTTCACAGGCCATTATCTCACCGTACATTTTTTGCCAATCCACCTGGTGACCCTGCTGAGAATCTTTAGACTTTTCCCATAGCGCCTTCATCGGTACATCGAGTTCATCGTTTTCCATTTCGTTGAGTAAGCCGATGAGTTCTTCTAAATCCTGTTTTGTACAGTCATTGCGCAGGAACTTTTGGAATAAATGTTGCAGACGGTATGATTGTGTCATATAAATTAGCTGTTAAGAAAACTTTAAATTTTCCTCCTTTAGCTAATGACACCTGGGAAATGGCATCGTACCAATCTCCCCGAAAATATTTTTCAGGAAAGCATGTATAAAGTGAGTACCAACGTCGCCCCGCCTGTCATTGAAAGGTGTGTGCGGATCGATTTGAGCGCCTCGACCAGATGATTTTTAACTGTTTGCTTGGAAAGTTGCAGACGCTCTGCGATCTCGTCATGGTTTAAGCCGTCGATGCGGCTTAGATGGTAAACTTGCCTACGTTGGGGAGAAAGTTTATTTACTGCGTTTTTTAATAACAACTCATAATCTTTAACATCCATCCGGTCTTCCGTATTGCTGTATTCATCGGGAATGAAGCTTTTCAATTCGTTTAGTAAGCGGATATCATAGGCTGCTTTACGCAAATGGTTTAGCGATTTATTTCTTGCGATAACATAGATATAGGCGTCAAGATTTTCGACCTGATCAATCATTTCACGGCAAAGCCACAATTTGATCATGATTTCTTGAGTAACTTCTTCGGCAGAATCATTTGACTTAACGATAGCCCGCACATAACTATACACTCGTTCCTTATAAGAATGGAACATTTCCTCAAAACTTAAAGGATTACGTTCAATATGCATGCTGATAATTTGTTCGTTATGTTAAATCAATTATAAGTAATAGTTTTTTAAAAAGCAAATGCTGCCCGATTGAGGATTGTTTTTCCTGCTACGCGGCGATATTCCACCGATGCATCTAAACTGAACCCTAAATGCTTATTAGACGGAAGAGACGGCAGAATATGGAACAACACACGCGGGCAAATTCGCACTGAAGTGACATAACCCTTTGAATTCCATGGCTTTAGCAAGTTATTCAGTAAATAGTCCCCATTTTGTGCCGCAAAATAGTTTAAAAAAGCGTTATAATACCTAAAGTATTTTTTAATCTAATATCAAACGCTTTTTAAAAGTCATTACAACTCCATTTTTTTAATATTATGAAAAACTTAAGCCGAATACCGCCCAACCTATCAGCCAATCACTCAATGAGAAAGATTTTGCAGCTTTTTTGTTTCAAAGAATTCACGAAAAGAAAACGACATCTGCCAGTGCGAGTTTTTTAAAATAAAGGGCGTTTTAACGTTTCTCATCTTGACATAACGGTTGAGCATATTTTAAACTTTGCTATACAAGACTGGTTAATAGGATATATCGAAAGTTTTACGACACAAACACCGGTGAGGTTTGAATTAAGGCTTACAAGAAGTGAGATACATATTATATCCTTTGGCAGAGTCAATAAATATCTTATTTAAATCAAAAATAATTTTAAATCCTTAATTTGGAGATTGTAAGAAAGTGTTACCGACACAACATATCCCCTCACACTATTACCATAAATATAAATTTTCCAGCTTAATCCAAATATAGGCCAGGTTCTCCAGAAAGCAACTATATTTTAATTATCCGTAGATATAACGATAAAAGGTATAGATTACAATAAGATAATTGGATAAGTTGTAGAAAGCCAATAATTATAGTGGGTGCAGCGTATGATATATTTGATAGTAGCATAAAATCAGCTAAATATAAATATTACGGCAAAATCCAAGATAACAAAAGCTTTCCACGATGCCGCTAAAGCTTTACAGGAGCCAAATTCAAGTCAAAAAGTTAAAGAACTTGCAGCAAAGATTCTAAGTGTTAGGGATAATAAGAAGCAAGCTTTACCTAAAACATCTTCCTTTTTATAAAATCAAAGTTCCACATAAGGAAGCTTATTAAGTTTTCATCGGTTCTATATTAAGCTCAAGCTGAGTGTAGAAAACTGTTATTTTCCTCTAATGGACTCCAGCATAATAACTCGATGTTTTACTGCCCAGTCGCGCAGTTGCAGGATGATAGGCCCGCAACTGCTGCCATGTTCAGTATGGGCATAAAGGACTGAATTTTCCGCTGAAATACTCCTTTTAACCGTAATTAGCTTATTCTGTTCCAAAAACCTCAATTCCTTAATCAACACTCGTGATGTAACCGGGCTTAGGTCCGCCTTAAGTTCTAAAAAACGTTTTGGATCACCACATAGGGAGGCCATTATGGCACCGCGCCATCGTCCTCTCATCAGATCCAGTGCATCCTGCACATCACGGTAAAAAATATGTTTCTCTTGATCTTTCATTTCAGTATCCTCAAAGATACCATAACATTAAAAACCATGGAATTGTTTAACCGTTGGTTAGATGTTACGAATTAGTAACGTTAAATAATTAACCGTATGGATACTCCATTTATAATTGAACAAGTGTACGATGCTCCGATAGAAAAAGTCTGGCAAGCTATTACGGAGGAAGATCGGATGAGGGAATGGTATTTTCCCCAAATTATAAGATTTAAGCCTGTTGTCGGCTTTGAGTTTCAATTCACCGACGATGGTTCAAATTATAAAAAAGATTGGCGGGTTACTCGAGTGATAACCGGTAAGTTATTAGCGCATAGCTGGATTTATAAATGTTATCCCGGAAGTTCAGAAGTAACTTTTGAGCTATTTAAAGAAGAAGACAAGACAAGGCTGAAGCTCACGCATACAGGTTTGGGAAGCTTTCCACAAGACCCTCATTTTGCAAGACACAGGTTTGAAGAGGGCTGGGAACGAATCATCAGGGCTGACCTTAAAAAAAATCTCGAAAAGAATTTATAGTTATTAAATCTTAAAAAAAACCATGAAAACATCAGGAAACACTATTTTAATTACAGGCGCGGCCAGTGGCATAGGTCTGGAAATCGCTAAACTATTCAGCCAAAAAAATAATAAAGTGATTATGGCGGACAGGTCAATCGACCAGCTTAAAATTGAAGCAGCAAAATTGGAAAACGCGGTCGCAATTGCTGTAGACCTGACTAACGAAAATGATATCAATAAACTCATCCAAACGATTAAGCTGAATTATAGCACATTGAATATTGCCATACTCAATGCGGGCGCCGCTAATGACTATTCCCTTTACAGCACCGAATATGATCTGGAATATGCAAAGTCGGAGATCAATACCAACTATATTGCAAACGTCAGGCTCACTCATGCTTTGGAGCCATTATTAAGTACCAAAGAGGAAGCGGCGTTTGTAGTTACTACGTCCGGACTTGCATTCGTCCCAAACCTGAATTACCCTACCTACAGTGTTACTAAGGCCGCATTACATTCATTCGCCCTGGCATCGCGGCTCGCGCTGAAAAGAAAGGGGTCAAGTATTAAGTTTTTTGATTTGATGCCACCTTTAACTGAAACCCCGTTGGCAAAAGGATTAGATGCTCCCAAAATTACCGCGGCGGAAGTGGCAGCCTGGTTCATCGCCAGTTTTGAAAAAGATGAATTGGAAATTCATGTAGGAGATACAGAAAAAATATATCAATTGTTTCTTAAGTCTCCTGAGGAAGCATTAATGGCGGTAAACCCCTGAAAATGGAATTCCATCTCAAACTAAGGATGGCAGCATTAGTAACCTACATCCAATCGGTTTAAAACCTTCAATTGCTCACCAGATGGTTCAATTTTTGTCCGGTCAAGGAAGCGTGATAATCAATGAATAACCCAACTGTAGCAAGTTGGTTTTTTTTTACAAATTTCTCACAACTTCCACAAAAACATATAGGATTGACCAGTTGAACTGGATCGACAAATAGGGATATTATGTGACTTTGCTCTAATACGTACTACCAGTTATGCAGCATTTAAAAGAATTTTCAACTCGTATTCAAACTGCCATCCATAATAGGTTCTGTCCCGGCAATAAATGATATCGCTTTCCGACAAGAATAGGCAACCATTTTAGCTACATCTTCACAAGTTCCCATTTTCCCAATAGAATCCTGCTTAAAAAGGAGGCTTTTATATTTTTAGATTTGCTGCTTCAATACCGGCTTTGTTCATTTTCTCAGTATCAGCAGATCCGGGGCTTACCGGCTTTATCCTAATTTTGTGCGGCCCAAGGCCTAAAGCTGTTATACGCATGACGGGATGCAGCGCGGCCTTACTGGATGAATAAACAGACAATAAGTTATTTGTATTGACAGCATTTGAAGAAGGATACTAATGTGGATATTCCGGAGCCATTAATCACTTCATTCCGGAATTACAATCATTTAGTTTTGGAAAACTTTGACCATATCAATTGATTGATGTTAATGGCAATTTCTAAAGTGATTTACATAATCTAGTGCCTATATCCAACGGAATCGCGTGGCCAAGCCTTCCGGGATTTCCAGGTACCCTATAATCACTGATTTTAACTATTCTTAAAGTATAGTTCGCTATCTAATCCACTTCATTCACCTGAATTTAAACATTCAAATTTACACCTTCGCTTATTTCGACAAATTTAATTTCCATAATCTTATTATCAAATTCATCACCATGTACTATCGCTTTCGATTTGATTCGCGCTTTGTAAGTATATATAGTACTAATCGTGTTTTCTAAGATATTAGCGATCTTTTGATTGTCCCTAATACCTAGCCGCATCAAAGCAAATATTCGTAAGTTAGTGTTCAAAACTTCGTTGTCTTTTGGCCAAATTTGATCTTCAGGATTCAGCAATGAGTTAAACGTGCTAATAAAGTTGGGGAATAATTTCAAGAAAATATTATCAAACGTATAGAACAGGTTATGTCTTTCCTGTTTAATATTGATTTCATTAGCTATTACTAATATATCCTGAAAGCTCTTAGTTTTAACCTTTCGCTCCAAAGTCCGTTTGATTTTTTCAAGTTTTAAAATGTACCTGGAAATTGCATCAAAAAAATAACCGATGTATTCTTCTTTAATATGTGCATCTTCCAAAAGCTTTTTATTGATTTTATCGAGGTGTTGATTCTGTTCCCGGACAATCTGTTCCCTTATTTTTACCTCTCTTAACCTGACATAAAAATTCCAGGCAATAATAAGCGTACTAAGTATTGCTATACTTAATAGAATAATTAAAAATGTAAGAACGTGGTTTTTTTCGTTTTCAGAATTAATAAGTTTTTGAGCAGATACGGTTGTTAATCTGGCGACGATTTCCGTCATATGTATTTTGTTACCGTAAAATCGCGCTTCACTTAACGCTTCTGCAAGCAGATATTCCGCATCCTTAATATCTCCCTGTTTAAATAGAATTTTTCCGAGTGTAAAAACTGCAAGGGTTTCTTTGGTAGCGGCCCGAATGTCATAGATAGCAGCTAATGTAATTAATTTAACCCTTTCCTGCCCAACCTCCAGATTGCTTAAATCATTTGCAATCATTGCACGTTCATGGTAGCTAAGAGTTTTTCTATCCAATAATTTACGATAGTACACCGCTGCCTCAGGTCTTTTACCTTGTATCGTAAGTAATTCAGCCACATGACGATACCTTTCGTAGGAGTCGGGCTTAGAAAAATAGATGGCCGAGTCAATAGCTTTAATGGATTCTTCGCGGTTGACGGGAGAATAAAATTCGTCCGTATTGTACATAGCCTCGTTAGTATAAGCACGGGATTTCAATTCATAATAACTAAGTTTGATACTATCAGGTAATGCGTCCACTCTGATTTGTTGCAGTGTTTCGAAAGTTTCCTTAAACATTCCCCAAGTTAATTGAATTTTGCCCAGCTGTATTTTACTTTCATATTGTTTTGTTAAATCATGCATAAGGCTACTGATTTTCAACAATCTGGAAGTATAAACGTGAGCCGAATCAAATACAAAATCTTGATACTCATCGTATAATTTATTGCATAAGATATATTGCTCGGGAAAATTTGCAGGTGATACTTTTGCTAACTCATTTTTGAGTGCCAGAATTCGGGCGTTTCTTTCATTCTCATAAGTTTTCTTATTCAGAATTTCAAATTTCAATACTTTTATTAAACTATCAGCGGAATTTTGACATTTCGCATAATGGGAGAGCATCACCAGCAGGAATATTAACAATAGTACCTTCATAACTTAAAAGAATTTTAATTACGACTAAGATATACGTTTAATAAAGACCAAAGAAAATGATAACACGAATAATACGCGAAATGCAATATTTTATTAGCCGATATTATATTTGTCGCCGGTCTTTTTCCATTTGATAATTGAATTTTATAGGGTTTGCATATACCCATATTACTCCAAAGGAAGCGGGCCATAGCCATTAGACCCAATGCCTGGCATTTTAGGTTAATTACTGACACTGTGCCTTTACTTTTTGGCAGGTCAATTAATATTTACCGGCTCCATTTCTTAATCGCCAAAAGGAAGTTATCTCTAGTTTACATCATGATTGTTGGTAAAGTAAACGATGTAGTAATAGGATTCCATTTCCGCTTTTGCGAAAACCACCTGGCGCGACCATCTTCAGCTACTTTTAAATGCAGGCTACTTGCGTTATGGCAACCCCGTAATCATTCATCCATGTTGAGAGGCTGGTGCGATTGTTTAAAGTCTTTTATTTTATCAGCGGCACCCCCACTTTTAAATAATATGTAAAATAGTTGGAAAGTATATTGGGGGACAATATTGGATTGATAAGGGACTGGGTAATTTTCTTTAACCACATTATCCAATGCTAAAAACTCACTGGAAGGAGCCACAATGCGGTATGCATCAAAGCAACCTTTTGTCCAGTTATTTATTTGCTTAAAAGAATGGGATGAGCGTCCACACGAAGCGCCATTTTCATTGTATACAAATTCTTGTACCTCTTTTTGTTCGACAGTTTGTATGTCAAACCTGATTACCAACTCTTCCGACATTTTTGCTGTCACAGCTTTTGAAAGTTGCACAAGTTTGAGAAGATAATTTGCAATTACAGGGTCTTTCATAATGGCTACAACTATTTATTCAAACAAATTTACAATAATACCCCTATGGAAAAATTAGAGATTGTCTGCATAGAAAGTGAGGCGTTTTATAAATTATTAGAAGAAGTCCTTCAGCATTTTAAAGCCAGCGAACCGCCCCGCGGGGATAAATGGATTTCCGGGCCTGAAGCAATGAAAATGCTGCGCATCAAAAGTAAAGTAACCTTGCAAAAAATGCGCGATGAAGGGCACATTCGTTTTACTTACTTCATTTTTTGGGTATAAAATATGAACTAATTTACCCATAAATATTCCATATTGCTTATCTGTCATATAAACGTTTGTAAAATTCATTTATTTAAAATACATTAGACTTTTAAACCAGATTATACCTAATTTTTTTGAAAAAATTACTTGCAATAGTAATGCTTGCTTTGCTCCTGTTCAACATGGGCGGGTATTTGCTATTTTTTCAATATCTTATCGCCAGGTCTGATACATTAATTGACGAACAAATTAATAATAACCACTATAAAGCCACCGACCTTGTTGATATTAAGATACCGGTGCATTTGAATATCCAGGACTGGAGCGACTACGAGGTGGTAAGCGGCCAGGTACAAATAAATGACATTATTTATAACTACGCGGAGCTTAAAATGACCCGTGATACCATGTATTTAAAATGTATTGCCAATCATGAAAAAGACCTGTTAGTTAACGCTAAAATTGTATATGGGAAGCAAGTTAATGATGCCCCGACAAGCAAAAGAGTGCCTTTGCCATCTGTAAAAAAGATCTTTTCTGAAAACGAGTATATCTATACCAATAGTAAATTACCCGGATATACGGTAGCCAGCGTAATTAATACATGGCATAGTTATGCCTTTGTAAAAATCTCTAATATTTCTATCAATTTTGCTGGTCAGCCACCTGACGCCCGCAATAACCTTTCTTAAACTTTTATATTGATCAGAACTTCTGCAAGGCATACTATTGGTATGCTTTAGTATCGTGTGTATTATACCCAGGATAAGCCGACATAATGTTTGCTTGTAATTTTGCCTGCTGTAATAACACGTTTCCTGGTCGACATTCCATTTATTTTTTAACAGTTGGACAACACATTGATTTCTTAATCTATGCGTCTGTGCGACTATGTATCAACTATAAACATAAAATTATGGCACATATTGACGTAGATAAAAACTTACCGGGCATGAGGTCTTTGATGGCCTTTAGCCCTGAAACAGCAGCACCAATGGGTGAGTTGGCCAATCTGTTATTACGCTCAAACGACGGTTTAAGCATGGCAGACAGGGAACTGATAGGTACCTATGTATCTTATCTTAATGATTGTTTTTACTGCCAGCAATCGCACGGCGCTATAGCTGTCTGTTACCTTAACGGTGATACCGAATTGGTAAACCAGGTAAAAACGGACTACATGCACGCTGATATCTCAGATAAGCTAAAGGCATTATTATCAATTGCGGGAAGCGTACAAAAAGGCGGAAAATTTGTAACCACGCAACAAATAGAAACAGCCAGGGAACTCGGGGCTACAGATCATGACATTCATGACACCGTACTGATTGCAGCGGCATTCTGTATGTTCAACCGCTATGTCGACGGGCTTGCATCCGAAACACCTTCAGACTTGTCATCGTACCCATTAAGGGCCCGGCAAGTTGCCGAAAAAGGCTATGGCAATCACATATTTTCAGATAAGCAGCCCGTGGCTGAAAGCAAGGAGATATAATTTAATCCCCCACAATTATCAATTTAATTTAACAACCAAACCAAAACAATGAGAAATAAATCACTTTTTATAATAATATGGTTATTAATAACCATAATACCTGTTTCGCTTTTTGCGCAAAACAGGATACTCAGCGGCGTTATAAAAACAGGAAATAATAGTCCCGTGCCCAACGCCACAATAATGGAAAAAAACTCTTTACAGGGTGTAACTTCTGATGAAAACGGAAAATTTACTTTACGCATTTCTAATAATGCTATCATAATCATCAGCGCCATCGGATATAAAACCCAAACAATTGATGTGTCGGGGAAATCCAGTCTGCAAGTAACACTGGCGGAAGACGTATCAAACCTTGATGAAGTTGTAGTAACAGGATTATCAACATCAATTAAAAGAAAGAACCTTGCAAATTCTGTTGCGGAGATCAGTTCAACCGAACTAAACGGCATAGCCCCGGCACAAACCTTTGATGCTGCGCTTGAAGGAAAAATTTCCGGCGCGGATATAAGCGCAAATTCCGGTGCACCGGGTGGGGGTGTTTCTGTAAAATTGCGCGGGGTAACCTCAATTTACGGGAATACCCAGCCTTTGTATGTGGTAGATGGTGTCGAGGTAGACAACACTGCTACCTCGGCGGGGCTTAATGCGGTTACTGCTGCTGCAAGTGGCGGCCCAACATCTAACCAGGATAATCCTTCAAGCCGTATCGCGGATATCAGGGCTGAAGATATTGAGAGTATCGAAATATTAAAAGGTGCTTCCGCTTCAGCAATTTACGGCTCAAAAGCCGCCGGCGGTGTAATTATTATTACCACTAAAAAGGGAAAGCAGGGGGAAACAAATATTACATTGACGCAGGACCTGGGATTTTTAAGGCCAATAAAATTATTGGGCGTACGGCAATTTACGGCTCAAACCGCGGCAACTTTACCGGGCGACTCTGCTACACTGGTACAGGAGTTTCTTGCGGCACAATCAAAAGGGCAGATATATGATTATGAGAAAGAAGTTTACGATCATACACCCTTAACCAGGAATACGGAATTAAGTATTAGCGGCGGAAATGAGAAAACCGATTTCTATTTTTCTGTCGACCAGGAAGATGATGGCGGCCTGGTGGAACGCACGGGCTATAGCAATACCAATTTCCGTATGAACCTTGATCATAAGATCACAGATAATATTAAAATAGGGATCAGCACAAACTACATCAATTCATCAGCTAACAGGGGCTTGTTTGGCAATGATAATACTGGTATTACTACCGGTATAGCACTTTCTTCAACGCCTGATTTTGCACAATTGCATCCGGATGCCAATGGCAATTACCCGGATAATCCGTTTGCTGCAGCTAATCCTTTACAAACCATTGCGTTAATGGAAAACAATGAATCTGTAAACAGGCTTATAACCGGCGCTACGCTTGACGCTACCTTGCAAAAAAGCAGCAAAAGTGTGACAAAGTTTGTTGGAAGAGGCGGGTTCGATTTTTATAACCTTACTACAACCGTTTTATTTCCGAGCGTATTACAATTCGAGGCTACAGATAAAGGTACCTCCATTCAAGGATTCACTAAAAACCTGAATACCAATTATATTTTGTCGCTGGTCAACACATTCACACCTTCTGCAAAACTGTCGTTTACCTCATCAGCCGGTATTACGCAGGAAACGGGCAACTATAACAACCTGTTAGATGTGGCAACGCAGCTAATTTCCGGCCAATCGAATGTTGACCAGGCCGGCGCTTTAACCGCCACGCAGCTTCGGACACAATATCTTAACGGTGGGATTTTTATACAAGAAGAGGCAAAGATTATTGATGCTATTACTTTAACAGGCGGCTTACGTTTTGATCAGTCGAGTAATAACGGCGATGTTTCAAAATACTACACTTATCCAAAGGCAGGTGTTTCATGGAACCTCACAGACATGGGTATTATTCAACAAGGCTTATTTGACAATGTGAAGTTACGTGCTGCTTATGGTCAGGCAAATAACGTTCCTGCTTACGGAAGCAAGTTTACAGCATTAGGTGTATCAAATATCGATGGAAATCCGGGCTTACTTGTAAATTCAGTAGAAGGATCAGCTGATATTAAACCGGAAAGGCAGGCAGAATTTGAAACCGGTGCAGACTTCAGTTTACTGAAAGGAAGATTAGGGTTCGAGTTAACTTATTATGATAAAAATATTTATGATTTTCTTTTACTAACCACACCTCCGGCCTCATCCGGATTTTCCCAGCAATGGATAAACGCAGGAAATCTTAGTAACCAGGGTATTGAGTTAGGAATGAACGCGAGGCCCGTGGAATCGCGTAGTGTAGTTTGGAATACTTCTGTAAATTTTTGGCTCAACCGTTCGGATGTAACTAAGCTTATTGTTCCGCCGGTACAGTTAGGTTCTGTGGGTGGCGTATTACTTGGTACTTACCAGATACAGCAAGGAAAATCAGCGACGCAAATTGTGGGCTTAAATGGCCAGGGCGTTGGTGTGTTAGGCAATGCAGAACCAAGATTTCAGATGAATACGTATAATGAGATCACCTTTTTCAATAAGCTTAGTCTGCGGTTTTTGTGGCACTGGAAATACGGAGGGCAGAATGTTGATGTAACCAATCTTGAAAATGTATTTGGTGGTACCAGCGCGGATTATGATAAACCAACCAAGTCGGGTTTGCCATATGGCGTTACCCAGTTAATGCAGGTTGGAACAGATGCACAGCAAACCGTGGAAACATCCACCTACTTACGTTTACGCGAGATCGGCTTATATTATATATTTGACAAGCTGCCTGTTACCTATATCAAATCCATTACAATAGGTGCTTCACTCAACAATTATATCACTATAACCAAATACAAAGGTTATGACCCTGAAGTATCCAATTTTGGGACGGGCTTTTCATCGGGAGTTGATATAGACCCATATCCATCAAGTAAACAAGCGGCCATCCACTTTTCAGTCAATTTTTAAATTTTTAATATAAATATCATGCAAAAAAATATCAAAATATATGGCATTATGTTTCTCACTCTCTTCCTGTGTTTCACAGCATGCAAAAAAGATTATGGAGATCTGAACAATGCTACTATCGGGGCATTATCGAGTAATGCTTCGCAAAGTGAATTAAATAATTTGGTAAGTGGCACAGAATCAGGTATGAGGAACGACCTGAATTTTTACCTGGACGATGTAAGTATTATCGGCAGGGAAACCTATCGTTTTTCCAACTCCGAGCCGCGATATGTGATCGATCTGCTGGGGGCTAATGGTTCCACATTGGGCGGAAGTAATTTCTACATTACCGATCCATGGGCAGCCCGTTACCAGGTCGTTAAAAACTGTAACATACTTATCCAGGCGGCTACCAATTCGTCCCTTATAACCAATGCGCAAAAGCAAGGGTACATTGGTTTTGCACAAACTATTAAAGCATACCAGCTTTTATTAAACCTGAATCTTACCTATTCAAACGGAATACGGGTTAATGTTGCAAATCCGGATAATCTTGGCCCTTTTGTTAGTTATACCAATGGATTGGCCGCGATCACTTCCCTGCTCGATTCCGCAAAAACTAATTTTGGCACCGCTACCATATCTTTTACTTTGGCAGGGTTTGCAGGCTTTAGTGATGCTGCCGGGTTAACGCAATTTAACCGGGCACTTGCTGCCAGGGTAAGCGTATACCAAGGTAACTGGCAGACCGCGCTGGATGATCTGAATGCATCTTTTTTTACGTTGAACAATAGTTTTAATACAGGAGTTTATCATGTTTTTGGAACAGGCTCCGGCGACCAGCTAAACCCGGTGTTTGTTCCGCAAAATCAAACCGGCGAAGTACGTGTAGCACACCCATCTTATACTGCCGATATAGAAGCAGGGGATGACCGTATCAATAAAGTCTCTATTCGCATTACACCTGCATCGCTTAGCGGCCTTACCAGCGATTGGGATGTGTGGCTGTATACTTCAAGCACCGCGCCAATAGCCATTATCAGGAATGAAGAACTGATCCTTATTTACGCTGAAGCCAACATTCAGTTAGATAACTTAACTGCCGGGCTTAGTGCCATCAATATTATCAGGAATGGGCACGGTCTGCCAAATTATAGCGGGGCGGTAACGCAATCAGCTTTAATTATCGAAATGCTTAATCAAAGAAGATACTCCTTGTTTTTTGAAGGCCATCGCTGGATCGATCTAAGGCGGTATAATCTTTTAAGCACATTGCCAATTGACAGGCCGGGCGACAAAGTATGGACTGAATTTCCTTTGCCGGTAACCGAACAATAATTTACCATGCTAACGCTGTATCATTTAGAACAGCGTTAGCATTAACTGCTTTTTATCCATCAATAAAATTCATTATTATGATCAGTTATAAAAAAAGTCTTTTAACCTGTATAGTAACCATTTGTTGTTTACATGCTATCGGCCAAAATATTGTTGCCAGTTATACGCCTGCGGCATCGGGGCAAAGCTTCTCGGGCAAAGTGTTTTTATACCTTTCCAAAGACGCTAAAAACCCAAAAGACGAGATGGTTGGCGTAGAGAAATTCCCATGCTTTTCTATCACGGTAAAAAATGTAAAGCCTGGTGAAAAGGTAATTTTTGACGATGCGGCCACATATTATCCTGTTAAGCTTTCAGATATAGAAAGAGGCACATACCATGCGCAGGTGGTATGGGACAGGAACGAAGGCGGGCGCTCCATAGCCAACAGCCCCGGAAATATGTATAATAAACCAATAGTTGTAACGGTCACTAAGAATATTAAGCAATCTTTTGATGTTGTATGCACAGAAGTAATTAAAGAACTGCCTTTTGCTGAAACTCAATATATAAAAGAATTGAGATCGCCTTCAGCGATGCTTACCGCCATTTATAACAGGCCCACAGCCATTAACGCGGCGGTATTATTACCCAAAGAATATTTTGAACAACCCGCGAGAAAATTCCCCGTTCTGTATTGGATTTCCGGATATGGAGGTGATTATCATTCATATTCAGGGAAAAACGATCCAAGCGCGCCTATGGATACCACGCCATGTATCCGGGTTTTCCTTGACGGGAATTGTCCGCTGGGCCATTGCGTTTATGCCAACAGCGATAATAACGGGCCATGGGGAGATGCCCTTACACAGGAACTGATCCCCTTAGTGGAAAAAAGATACAGGACCAATACCGCCAGGTTTTTAATGGGGCATAGCAGCGGCGGATGGACTGTTTTATGGCTGCAAACACATTACCCTAAAATTTTTACGGCCTGCTGGTCAAGCTCTCCCGACCCGGTGGATTTCCGGAGCTTTCAGCAGATCAATTTATATAGTGCCAAGAATATGTTCTATACAAGCGATAGCTCATTAACATTGGCGGGAACCATAGCGGGCCGGTTCCCATGGATAACCATGAAAAATATGTGTGCCATGGAACACGTATTATGGCGGGGCGAGCAAATGCATTCTTTTAATGCCGTATTTAGTACAAAAAACAGTGATGGTACGCCGCGCAGCCTTTGGAATGATGCGACCGGTGCCATTGATCCGGTAACTTTTGAGCATTGGAAAAACTATGACATCTCCCTTTATTTAAGAACCAACTGGCAGCAGTTAAAGCCCGACCTGCAAGGGAAAATAAGGGTTTCCGTAGGCGAACAGGATAATTTCCTGCTTAATTACGCGGTGCATTTATTAGATAACGAGATGAAAAAGCTCGATGCAGGTTTTGTTTTCAGTTATTATCCCGGAGATCATTTTACGGTGTCTACCCCGGAATATAAAACAAGCGGGTACCAGTTCCTGGAGCAAAAGTATATTGAATTAGCGCTTAAGAACTAATCCTGCAATTTTTCACAACCTTTAATACGTAAATCAATAATACTAAAACAAATAATCATGAAAATACCTACAGAACCCATTGGAAGCATACCGCGTTCGCCTGAATTGGTAGCGGCTATCACCAATCCACAGAACGGCGCTGATCTAAAGCAGCTTTATGACCGAGCCATTACTGATACTATAAGCGAATTTGAAAAAACCGGTTCACCTGTTATAACTGATGGCGAGCAAACTAAGTCAAGTTTCGCAACCTACCCGCTTGAAGGTTTATCAGATTTAACGCCGGAAGGCATGAAAATTCCTTTCGAGGATGGCCATTTCCGGCAATTACCTTTATTAACTAGCGGCCCGTTTAAGTATGGTAACTACGCAGTAAACTATCTTATAACTGCTCAAAAACACACTAATGCGCCTGTTAAACAAGCAGTTATTTCGGCATCGGCATTAAGCTTGATCTACCCGCAAAACGGAATAAAAGGATATACGCAGGCTGAATTTATAGCTGATCTGCTGAATGAATTCGAAAAAGATATCAGGCAATGTTTGGAACAAGGCGCTTATAAAGTTCAGATGGATTTTACTGAAGGCAGGTTATCGCTTAAACTGGACCCGTCTGGCGGAGTTTTAAAGCACTTCATTGACCTCAATAACCAGGTTTTTGATCGCTTCAGCAAAGATGAGCAACAAAAATTAGGTGTGCATGTATGCCCAGGCGGAGATCATGATTCAACACATAGCGCCGACATTGACTATGCAGATTTTTTACCAATACTTTTTGATTTAAATGTCGGCAGTTTTTACCTGCAACTGGCCAGTGAACCGGACAGGATAAAGGTTTTAAAAATAATAAAGCAATATCTTAAACCTAACCAGACAGTGTTTATCGGTGTGATAGATGTACTCAGCCCAAAAATCGAAACCGGCGAAGAGGTAAGGGACAGGATACTTGAGGCAGCGGATTATATCCCGCTAAACCAGTTGGGCACTACAGACGATTGCGGATTTTCACCCTTTTGTGATGATGTATCCACTACCCGTGAAACCGCTTTTGCAAAAATTAAAGCCCGTATTGACGGAACGAAACTTGCGGCGGAAAAATTGTTTTCTTAAGCTATAGCATAAACCTTATCAACCTATACATTATACTTAAACAATAAGGTCGCCTAACCCGCGACCTTATTGTTTATAGGTTTGAATTCATCAAAATTTGCCGTATCCCACGTGGGCCATTCTTTCGCCCATTTCGGCATAAGCCTCGTTAGGACCCGGTGCCCAGGTACCCAACCCATCCACATAGCGGTTATACATGCAAAAGGCTGCTGCAATTAATACGGTATCATGAATTTCAATATCAGATGCGCCCTTTTCCCGGGCGGCAGCTACGTCGTCATCAGTTACATTTTTGCCGTTACCCTGCACCTGGTGAGCGATATGAAGCAACGCTTTTAGTTTATCGGATACAGGTGTATTAGGTAACCCGGCTTTTATCTCATCAATCAAGCCAAGGCCGCTTTTTAAATGGGCCGCTGCCGCTGCGGCGTGCGAGGTATGGCAGAAATGACATTTATTCCAATAGGATACCGATGCTGCAATGATCTCTCTTTCGCCGCTGGTAAGGCTGGATGGCCCCCTCAACAATGTTTCAGCAAGATCGAGCAATGGTTGCGCAGTCTCCGGGCGATAATTTAAAAGTCCTACAATTCCGGGTAGTTCTTCGTTTAATAATTTAATATGTGCCATGGTTTTAGTTTAAGAGTTCTGTAGTTCGGTTTCAGTTAGTTTTATATTAATGGATTTTGGGTTATAACCTTCCCGCACCCGCTGTTCACCCATTTTATCATATAAAGCTTCATTATCAGGCTGCCAGGTAGCCAGCCCATCCACATAGCAGTTATACATACAAAAAGCGGCTGCAATCAATACCGTGTCGTGGATCTCGATATCTGTGGCACCTTGATCGCGGGCATTAGCGACGTCTTCCGGTGTAACTTGCTTTCCGCCGGCTTGTACCCTGGCGGCTATTTTTAGTAGAGCCTTCAGCTTATCGCTGATAGGCGCATTTTCCGGTTCGCTTAATATCTGCTTTACAAGCGAAAGATTGCTTCCCAACTGGTGTTTGGCGATCGCGCTATGAATATTTGTACAAAACTTACAAGTATTCAGGTTTGAAACATACGAGGCGATCAATTCGCGTTCGCCGGCGCTTAACGTCGGGTGCGGATCATGAAGTAAAACCTGCGCCAGCCTGCAAAGCGGGTCGCCGGTTTCAGGACGATAAACGAACAGGCTCCGGATACCCGGATAGTCGGTTGCTAGATTAATGTGTGGCATAGGAAAATATTTTAATATGGTTAATAATTGGTAAATCAGTTTATTTATAAACGCTTGACTGGTAGCCGTCAAGCGCACGCTGTGGCGCTCTGTCAACATAAAATTGTCGGTCCTGCGGCGCCCAGGTTGCCAAACCATCAACATAGCGGTTGAACATACAAAACGCCGCTGCAATTAAAACGGTATCGTGAATCTCTGCATCGGTAGCGCCATTTTCGCGGGCTTCATTAACCTGGGCTTCTGTAACTTGTTTGCCGCCCTTTTGTACGCTACCTGCAATGGCAAACAATGCCTTCATTTTGTCCGATAAAGCTGCTGTTCTAAAATTTGCTTTTATTCCATCAATACCTGCTATATCACATTTCAGGTAATGCCCTGCCAGTGCGCCATGTACATTTTGGCAAAAGAAACAATCATTTAAAGCCGATACATAAGTCGCAATAAGTTCCCGCTCTCCGCGACTCAAGGTATTATCATCACTTCGCAGCAGTACTTCGGCCAAAGCATTTAAAGGAGCTTCGGTTTCAGGGCGATAAGCCATCAGGCCCCTGATACCAGGCAATTCATTTTTTAATTCTATATGTGCCATAATTTATGTTTGATTAATGGGTATTTGGTTCAATATTTTTGATGAGCACTACGGCCAACAGCCCAATGATGAATACAAAGGAAAAAATGAACAGGGCGTTACTGTAACCGCCCAGCGCAGTTACCAAAACACCTACGGTAAGCACTGCGGCACCTGTAAACAGCCGGCCAATATTAAAGCAAAAGCCTGTTGCCGATGCCCGGATAGCAATTGGAAACAGCAAAGGGATATAAAGTGATAATATACCCTGGCTGGCACCAAAAAACAGCGCTAACAGCGCGATTTCCCCATAAATAATGTTTGAAAAGGAACTATTGGCTTTGAATAGGATAAAAGATACAACAGAGCAAACGGCAAAGCAGGCGATCAACGACTTTCTCAATCCTACCAGGTTTACCAGCCAGCCGGAGAAAAAGCCACCAGTTAAACCTCCCATCCCTAAAAACATCATGCTTAATCCGCCTTCTTTATGAGCATCCGTACCTAAGAGGCTTTGTATCCATGTAGGCATCCACGAAAAAATGGCCCATAAACCAATAAGCATAGTGCCAAATATGACGGAGCCTGTAATAAGCGCTTTGATATTTTTTGCATCGAACAAACGATTTGCCGGTTTTTGCAGTTCAGATCGTCCTGTTCGGTCACTAAGCCATAATTCCGATTCATCGATCAACCAAAAGCCCGCTACAGCCACTATTAGGGGGATAATCCCGATCATAAAACCCTGCCGCCAGGATGCTACGAGGTAATTGATCAAGCCGGCGGAAAAAATGCCTACGGGTACCGAAATGGATAAAATGCCGGTAACAACAGCCCTGCTTTTTTCGGGCCATACTTCACTGATAAGCGTGAATGAAACGACCAGCAACCCCCCGGTGCCAAAACCGCTCATGAACCGGCATAGCACCACTCCCCACCAATTATTCATTACACCTGTGAGCATAGCAAATATGCTAAAGCAGGCGATAGATAATAGAAGCGAGTTTTTTCTCCCGGTGCGGTCGCTGATGATCCCCCAAAGAAAACCACCTGCGGCCCAGCCGAAAATAAACAGGGAATTAATGTAGGCGCTGATATCGTTAAGTTGGTTTTGACTTTGGCTGCCTTGCAATTCCCTGACCACCACCGGCAGGTAAACAGACATCAGGGTGGATATTACCCCACCAAACATATTCCCCGCAAAGCAAATGATGAATAAGAGTATAAGGTTAGCTGATCTTGCATTCCCATCTTTTTTATCGATTGTCGATGTCGTTTTCATGCTACAGTTGATTTTTTTAGATGATCATAACCTTGCGGTAAACGTGAATAGCCATGATTTACCAAACGCTGGCCAAGCATGGTAAAATAGCTGTCGTCATCGGGCATCGCGGTTGCCATGCCATCAACATAACGGTTGTAGAGGCTAAACAGGGCGGCTATCAAAACGGTGTCGTGAATTTCAAGATCCGTAGCACCTGCTGCTTTCGCTTTTTCTATTTCTGCGGCAGTTACTAATCTGCCGGTTTTACCGGTGAGCGCTGCAATGGTTAATAGTGTTTTCATTTTTTCACTTACCGGCGCCGTAGCAATGTCAGCCTTTACCATTTCGGCGGTTGTTTGCTCGCCTAATAATATATCAACGGCAGCGGTATGTGCCGTGGTGCAGAATTTGCATTGATTACCATGTGATACTACAGTTGCGATCAGTTCGCGTTCTGCTTCGGTAAGCGTTGACGGCCCTCTTAATAAGATCTGTGTAAGAACACGAATGGGCTCGCCGGTGTCCTTACGATATTCAAGCAAGCCGGTTATACCCGGCAAATGAGATTCAAGTACAATATGTGGCATAAAATTAAATGGAATGTGGCAGGCACACCTGTTTAAACAAGATAGCCTGACTGTGTAAAATAAAATTGAATTGATAGAGCATTACAAATACCCGTATATCGCATAAATAGCGTTCAGGATTGCATCTGCGAAAAATTACTTAACTATGGAAAGAATGGGCTTCAGGGGGCTGGCCGGGAATGTCTGATGGAGTTTTAACAATAGCTAACCGGGTGTGATCTGTGACCGGTTGTTTTTTATCTGATCGGCTGTTTTTATTCGCTGCAGATGCAGGATATAAGTAATCATTGTCACCAAATGCCTTCTTAACATCCGGGATATGAGACCTTTTATTTTGGGGTATTTCGTTTATTTGCTTAGCGTATGTTATATTCATTTTCGCAAGCCGCGCCTTATCATGATTTGGCAGGCAAAGCAAATACATGGTGTCCCTGGTTAGTTTAAGTTCGGCATAATTATAAATATGTTCTTTGTACTTAACCTGCCCGCTAATTACAGCATATTCATTCCAGTCTGAGATATTTAAGTGAACCGGAATATGGACTGCTACAAGATCGGATGATTTGTAACCGTTGGTGTTAATGGATTGAATAACAGAAGCATCGGACCGATAAATCAAATATTGAAATAATAATGTATAGCCGCCTAAATTAAAAAGCAGCAAACAGAGCATAACTATAGCAAATATTTTTTTCAAACGGAATAAGGTGCAATTGGATACGAATAAAAGTATTTAAATAAATCGACAAACCAAATTATTATTTACTCTTCCTTAAAGTCTGGCTTATTTAAAAAAACTGCTTTACAGCGGCCTGCAGCAATAATACGTTCTGAAGAAAAATAATCCAACCCGTTATTTAAAACGGTGCAAATGAGCAATTACGCTTTACCAGAAGTTACACAAATCTCTGCGATCCTTCGTTGCTGATGCTAAAAATTTGTAAGTGAGGATACCATTTTATCGCCCTGAATAGCAGACTTATATCTTACAAACACGACAGGCAAGCAGCCATGATTTTTTAAAAATGATGTTAACTTTCATTGTGTGCTTTTGCTAGCCGGTCTTTGCATATTGTGGCTTCAAGTTAAATATGTCTTTTTAATACTCAATATTTTTTTACCTTTACATTCTAAGATTTGCAATTAATCGGTAAAAAAAAGTGGTGAGTATTTCGGTGAGTAAGAAATAAAATCCACATAACATATTGAATTTCAAGTCGGTTTAAGAGGCAAACGAATCCCTATCCCACCGCCAATAATTGCAATATGTGGATGTAGTTCAGGTCGTCGGTTCATTACTCGTTTAAATATAATTAAAATCTAAAAAATAGCTGTACAATTTCCAATGCATTCCATTCGCTATAATTATATTCATTTGCTATCTTTATTCTAAGGCAATACCCGGTTTATGCATCCTGTAATATCCTGCGAAGATTTTATCGATTTTTTTAAATCGCAACGAAATGACAAGCACACCAAATATTGTTTTATAATGGGTTCTGGTTGTTCTGTAGAAAATGGTATAGCTACAGGTTGGGCGTTGGCTGACAAATGGTACAGGGAATTACCCGATCATTATTCTGGCGACGAAATTGCA
>Ga0302309_10000877_pt1 | contig 31053 bp, 26 predicted proteins | sample III_Palsa_N1_1_FD_200453 | JGI IMG/M metagenome (GOLD analysis project Ga0302309, IMG submission 200453) | Peat permafrost microbial communities from Stordalen Mire near Abisko, Sweden - III_Palsa_N1_1 | ecosystem: Environmental > Terrestrial > Soil > Palsa > Peat permafrost | place: Sweden... | reverse complement strand
TCAGGGCTTTTCGTGAAGGAAAGATCCATGATGAAAAATTCAGGAGCCTTCGCCTTGCCCGTGGTGTTTATGGCCAGCGCCAGCCGGGTGTACAAATGGTGCGTATTAAACTACCGTTTGGCAAAATTACTTTTAAACAGATGCTGCGTATTGCCGATATTTCGGACGAATACGCCAGCCACAACCTGCATTTAACCACCCGCCAGGATATACAGATCCATTATGTAAGCCTCGACCGCACACCGCAGCTTTGGGCCGAACTGGAAAAGGATGATATTACACTGCGCGAAGCTTGCGGAAATACCGTAAGGAATGTAACCGCCTCTCCCACTGCCGGTATCGATCCGCTGGAGCCGTTTGATGTATCGCCTTATGCGCATGCTACATTCGAATACTTTTTGCGTAACCCCATTTGCCAGGATATGGGGCGTAAATTCAAAATATCATTTTCATCAAGCGATGCCGATACTGCTTTCTCGTACATACACGATATTGGCGTAATACCAAAATTAAAGGCCAATGGCGAACGTGGGTTTAAAGTTTTATTGGGAGGCGGCTTAGGCGCTCAGCCCTTACTGGCCAGTATTGTTGAGGAGTTTTTGCCTGAGGATCAGTTGATCCCTTATATTGAGGCTATCATACGCGTATTTGACCGTTATGGCGAACGCAATAACCGCAATAAGGCCCGCCTTAAATATCTTATTCAAAAAATAGGGTTGGATGAAGTACTGCGGTTGGCTGAAATAGAAAGGACTGCCAACAAGGTAAAAAGCTATACCATCAACCGCGGTTCGCTGGATACCCCGGTTTTACCTGATGTGGCCTATCATCCTGAAGTAACTATAACCAACCCGCTTCGTTACGAGCAGTGGCTGGTAACAAACGTATTCGAGCAAAAGCAAAAAGATTTTTACGGCGTATATATTAAGGTGCCGGTTGGCGATATTTCATCTGATACCGCCCGTAATTTAGTTAAAGCTTTAACACCATTGGTGGCTGATGAAATACGCATCACCCAAAACCAGGGCCTGCTGTTAAAATTCGTCCGTAAGGAAGCCTTGCCTGCCTTGTATAACGCCTTAACCGAATTAGATCTGTCGGCACCGGGTTTTGATAGTGCGGCGGATGTTACCACCTGCCCCGGTACTGATACCTGTAATTTAGGCATATCCAACAGCATGACCTTATCAAAGGTGCTGGAAGATGTGATCTATAATGAATATGAAGAATTTATATTTAACCGCGAGATTAAGATAAAGATCAGCGGCTGTATGAACTCCTGCGGGCAGCATGGTTTGGCGCATATCGGGTTCCACGGCAGCTCGTTAAAAGCGGGTACCAGGGTATTACCATCGGTACAGGTTTTATTGGGCGGCGGAACAGTAGGCGATGGCATTGGACGCGCTGCTGATAAAGTGGTAAAAGTACCCGCGAAAAGGGCCACGCATGTGTTAAGGGCGGTTTTAGATGATTATAAAACCAATTCAATTGCCGAAGAAACATTTCATAATTATTACGACAGGCAGGGTAAGGATTATTTTTACCAGTTGTTAAAACCACTCGCAAATCTTGCCACCTTAACTGATGATGAGTTTGTTGACTGGGGCCACGAAGAAACCTTTGCTACCGCCATAGGCGTTGGCGAATGTGCCAGTGTTGTAATTGATTTAGTGGCTACGTTGTTATATGAGTCGGATGAAAAAATGGGCTGGGCTAATGAAGCTTTTAGCCGTGGCGCCTGGTCAGATGCTATTTATCATTCCTATAATGTATTCATTACTTCGGCAAAGGCCTTGTTGCTGGATAAAGCTATAAACAGCAGTACACAGGCTGGTATCATTCGCGAGTTTGATGCCAATTATGTTGATAAAGGAGAGTTTGCTATTGATGGTACATTTAACGACCTGGTATTGCAGATCAATAAAAACGAGCCATCAGAAGAGTTCGCGAAAAAGTATATAGCTGCCGCCGAAGCATTTTTAGGGGCAAGCAAAATAAAAAGAGGGGAATTGGTTTGATCATGATAGAAACACAAACAAAAAACACAGTTAAAGAGCCACGTGTTACATTGGTTGGCGCAGGCCCCGGCGATGCCGATCTGATCACCATAAAAGGCATAAAAGCATTAAAAACAGCCGATGTTGTTTTATATGATGCCCTGGTAAATGAAGAGTTACTTGAATTTGCCCCCGAACATGCTGTAAAAGTATATGTAGGCAAACGCAGTGGCGATCACTCCTACTCACAGGATGCCATTAACAAGCTGATGATTGATTATGCGCTTAATTACGGCCATGTGGTGCGCTTAAAAGGTGGCGACCCGTTTGTATTTGGCCGTGGATATGAGGAATTAGATCATGCGGCATCGTATAGCATCCCATGTACTGTAATACCGGGCATATCAAGTTCAATTTCTGTTCCCGGCTTGCAGCACATACCGGTTACCCACCGTGGTTTAAGCGAAAGCTTTTGGGTAGTTACAGGCACTACTGCCGATGGCAAGGTATCAAACGACCTTTACGAAGCTGCCCGCACCAACGCTACTATTGTAGTGCTGATGGGCGTGCATAAACTGGCTGCAATTACACAGATATTTAAAAACGAGGGCAAAAACAAACTACCGGTAGCGGTTATTCAAAGTGGCTCAACCGGAAATGAAAAAATTGCCGTTGGGATTATTGATACGATTGTTGAATTAGTTGAAGAGCAAAAAATATCCTCGCCCGCGCTTATTGTTATTGGCGAGGTAGTATCTTTACATCCGCTGTTCCAACCTATTAAAGAGTTTTATGACATTGTTGCCGAAGGATAGCAGTTTAAAAATAATTCAGGACGAAAAAAACAAGGGCAATCAGTTATTCCCGGTTTTTGTAAAGCTGAATGAATTGCATACGGTGCTGATAGGTGCAGGCAATGTTGGCTTGGAAAAACTAACTGCTGTGCTCAATAATAGTCCGCTTGCAAGGGTAACTGTTATTGCCAAAACCTTTGTTCCGGAGATCCATGCTTTAGCCTCTGAATTTGATGGGCTTACCATCATACAAAAAGCCTTTGCCGAAACTGATCTGGATAATGCCGATATCGTAATAGCCGCCACAAACGATAATAAGCTCAATAACTACATCAGGCAATCGGCGCATGACCGCAAATTGCTGATCAACGTGGCCGATAAACCCGAGCTATGTGATTTCTATTTAGGCTCCATCGTACAAAAAGGCGATCTGAAAATTGCCATATCAACCAACGGCAAATCGCCAACTGTAGCAAAAAGACTGAAAGAAGTTTTAAACGAAGGCCTGCCTGCCGAGCTGGATGTTACGCTGCAGCAAATGAGCGAGCTAAGAAATTCACTTTCGGGAGATTTTGCCTACAAGGTTAAAAAACTAAATGAAGTAACATCGGTACTGGTTGATAAAAAAACCGAAAGCAACAAAAGCCTGATATGGCTTATATGGGGCGCTATTATTTTAGCCATTGGCGTTACCGTAGCTACACTTTGGTACAGGGAACCGGCATTTAAATTATATGTGCAGGATATTAACCCTGTGTTTTATTATTTCCTGGGTGCAGGCTTTCTTTTCGCGCTGATAGATGGCGCTATCGGCATGTCGTACGGTGTTACTACCACCAGCTTTTCGCTTACTATGGGCATCCCTCCTGCCGCGGCAAGTATGGGTGTACACTTATCCGAGATCATGAGCAACGGTATTGCGGGATGGATGCATTACCGCATGGGTAACATCAACTGGAAATTATTTAAAATGTTGCTTATACCGGGTATCATCGGCGCGGTTGCGGGTGCGTACCTCTTATCGTCATTAGAGCATTACAGCCAATACACCAAACCGTTTGTTTCGCTATATACATTAATATTAGGCAGCGTTATCCTTTCAAAAGCATTTAACCTTAAACGCAAACGCACTACCGAAAAAATTAAACGTATCCCTTTGCTTGGCCTGGGCGGTGGTTTTATTGATGCGGTTGGCGGCGGCGGCTGGGGTTCTATCGTATTATCTACCCTGATAGCCGGTGGCCGTAATCCTCGGTTTTCATTGGGTACTGTAAAGCTATCCCGCTTTTTTATAGCCCTGATGAGTTCATTAACGTTCATTACCATGCTTAACGGCAACCATTGGGAAGCGGTGGCAGGTTTGGTTATCGGCAGCGCACTGGCATCGCCTATCGCGGCTAAAATTTCAAACCAGATATCAACCAAAGCCATTATGGTGTCGGTTGGTGTAATAGTTATATTGATAAGCATTAAAAGTATTGCGGCTTTTTTAATTAAAGCTTTTTAAGATGAGTGGTTTAACAGCAGATATAAAACAAAGTATAGCCGGCCTTGGGCCTGTGGAAGCGCTGGATTTTTTAGCCAAAGCTTTCCCGGGGAAGATCATATTCTCCACCAGTTTTGGCTGGGAAGACCAGGTGATCACACACATGATATTTGCTAACCGCTTACCCATCAAGGTTTTTACATTAGAAACCGGGCGTTTATTCCCCGAAACATATTATGTTTGGAACCGCACAATGGAAATATACGGTCAGCCCATACACGCCTACTTCCCCAACAATCAGTTGCTTGAAGAAATGGTTAACGCCAAGGGGCCAAACAGCTTTTATGAGTCGGTTGATAACCGTAAGGAATGCTGCGGTATACGTAAAGTTGAGCCTTTAAAGCGTGCCTTGGCGGGCAATCAGTGCTGGGTAACGGGCATCCGTGCTGAACAATCATTTAACCGGCAATTTATGGACAATGTGGAGTGGGATGATCAAAATGATTTGATTAAATTTCACCCGGTTTATAACTGGACTTTAGACGAGATAAAAAATTATATAAAACAATACAATATACCGTACAATACCCTGCACGACAGAGGTTTCCCCAGCATAGGCTGCGCGCCATGTACAAGGGCTGTTAGAGAGGGCGAAGATTTCCGCGCCGGCAGGTGGTGGTGGGAAGATCAAACGAAAAAAGAATGCGGGTTGCATGAAAGCCCCACCCAACCCTCCCCGGAAGGGAGGGCTTTTGAAACGAGTTAAATAGATTAAATTAATAACACTAAAAATAAAAGTCTCCCCTGCCGGGGGAGATTTAGAGGGGGCTATGAGTAAACATCAACTGGATTATTTAGACGAGCTGGAGGCTGAGGCCATTTATATTTTACGTGAGGTGGCGGGCCAGTTTGAGCGCCCTGCCCTGTTATTTTCGGGTGGAAAAGATTCTATTACACTGGTACGCTTGGCCGAAAAGGCTTTCAGGCCGGGCAAGTTCCCTTTCCCGTTGGTACATATCGATACCGGCCATAATTTTGTTGAAACTATTGAGTACCGCGATTCCATGATCAAACGTATTGGCGAGAAGCTGATCATAGGCAATGTGCAGGATTCTATCGATCAGGGGAAAGTAGTTGAACAAAAAGGAAAGAATGCCAGTCGTAATGCGTTACAAACCATAACCTTGCTTGATACCATTGCCGAAAATAAATTTGATGCCTGCATAGGCGGTGCCCGCAGGGACGAAGAAAAAGCCCGTGCCAAAGAACGCATATTTTCCGTTCGTGACGAGTTTGGCCAATGGGATCCGAAACGCCAGCGCCCTGAACTATGGAATATCTACAACGGCAAAATACACAAAGGTGAAAATGTGAGGGTATTCCCGATAAGCAACTGGACTGAGCTTGACGTTTGGAACTATATCCGCAGGGAAAAAATGGAATTACCATCCATCTATTTCGCCCATGAGCGCGATTGTATTACCCGTAACGGGCAGTTAATGGCAGCATCGCCATTTTTAAACATGGACGATGAGGATGTGATCGTACGTAAAAATGTGCGTTTCCGTACCGTTGGCGACATGACCTGTACTGCGGCTGTGGAATCATACGCATTTGAAATTGATGATATTATTGACGAAATAAGTTCTTCCAGGATAAGTGAACGTGGCGCACGCATGGATGATAAAGTAAGTGAAGCCGCAATGGAAGACCGCAAAAAAGGCGGATATTTTTAAATCTAATGTCATGCCGAACTTGTTTCGGCATCCCACTAATTACCCCTTGCATAATTTACTTAGCAAGTGAGGTGCCGAAACAAGTTCGGCATGACGGTTTGTGGTAAAGAAAAGAAACAATATGGAAATACTAAAATTTTTAACAGCAGGCAGTGTCGACGATGGAAAAAGCACCCTAATTGGTCGCTTGTTGTATGATAGCGAGTCTATACTTTTAGATCAGTTAGAAGCCCTGCAAAGCTCTAACCGTAAAAATGATGACGGCACTATCGACCTTGCTATATTAACCGATGGCCTTAAAGCCGAACGTGAGCAGGGCATTACCATTGATGTTGCCTATAAATACTTCCAGACAGAAAAACGTAAGTTCATTATAGCGGATACACCGGGGCATACCCAATATACCCGCAACATGGTAACCGGCGCGTCAAACGCCCACCTCGCTATTATATTGATAGATGCGCGTAAAGGTGTTATAGAGCAAACTATTCGTCACTCCTTCCTGGTATCGCTTTTGGGCTTGCCGCAGGTGGTGGTTTGCATCAATAAAATGGATATGGTTGATTTTAGCGAGGATGTGTATAACAATATTGTTAAAAACTATCAGGCACTTGCCGCAAAGGTGGGTATCAAAAATGTAGCCTATATCCCTGTAAGCGCGCTTAAAGGCGATAATATTGTTTATAAATCATTAAACATTAATTGGTACAAAGGCAAAAGCCTGCTCGATTACCTTGAAACTGTTGAAATACCTGTTGATGATACCGTAGCCCATGCCCGTTTCCCGGTGCAATGGGTGGTACGCCCGCAAACTGACGACTTGCACGATTACCGTGGCTATGCAGGCCGCGTTTCAAGCGGATCATTCCGTGTTAATGACAGGGTAACCGTGTTGCCATCAGGTTTCAGCTCAACCGTTTCGAAAATCGAGCTATTTGATAAAGAACCTGTTGAAGCATTTGCCGGCATGTCGGTAACCGTACATTTAAAGGACGAGATCGATATCAGTCGCGGTGATATACTGGTAAATAGCGATTATCAGCCACAACTCTCCCAATTGATTGAAGCCGATCTGTGCTGGATGGATACCCGCGCACTGGATACTTCACATACTTATTTTATACAGCATAACAGCAAAGTAACCCGTTGCCGCATACAGGAAATACTGTATAAAGTGAATATCAATACACTGGAAAAAGAGTATAATGAGGATTTTAAGCTAAACGATATAGGCCGCATCATCATCAAAACTGCCGATGCTTTAGCTTTTGATGCGTATGATGTAAATAAAGCAAACGGTGGCGCCATCATCATTGATAGCCGTACCAATGTTACCGTTGGCGCTTTGATGTTAAGGGCAGTAGCTGATTAACCCTCCTCCCTCTTATACGATATTGAGGCACTAAGGCAACACCTCTCTCCCGCGCGTCATTGCGAGGTACGAAGCAACCTCACACGTAAGGTTGCCAGCGTGCATGTTCGATACTTGGCTTGTGAGGTTGCTTCGTACCCCGCAATGACGAGATTATAATATTGCCTAGTTATACATACTGATACCCAATAATTTATCACACACAATTTTATTTTTAAATAAAACTTGCACACTTAAAAATTAAACATATATTTGCACTACTAAAAAGGTAGACTATATAGATATAATAGATAATGAACATCTCTACACCACAGCACCATCTTCAGTACTTCAACTATTGTTATTCTAAAATAACAAGCGCATATATGTGTTGTTGCTAACCGCCCCGCCATACACATCAGTATTTTACACAATTTTCTTATTCAATAAATCTTAAATCTTTAAATTAAAGGACATGAAACACTCATACCTACTCAAATCGTTATTCGTAATTGTTTTACTATTTTCCGCTGTCGCCTCAAAGGCACAACAAAATGATGAACTGCTTAATCTGCTCATCAAAAAAAATGTAATAACCGAACCTGAAGCTGATTCATTACGTGCCGATCTGGCCGTTAAGGAGCAGCAACAAAAGGATAAGGACAAAGAAAACCAGCATGGTATAACCATCGGCAGCAAGGCCCTGCAAATAAGCGGCTTAATTCAAACCGAATATGAGGGCTTTGAACAAAGCACTAAAACCAACACATTTTTACTGCACAGGGCCAGGCTTGATGTTAAAGGCAGTGTAACTGATGATTGGAGCTACGAGGTGTATACCGAATTTGCAGGTGTAACCCCAAAGCTGCTGGATGCTTATACTACTTACAAAGTTGCCGACTATTTAAAATTCACCGCCGGCCAGTTTAAAGTACCTTTCTCTGCCGAAAGTTTAGTAGCCGATGCTGACCTGGAATTTATTGACCGTTCGCTGGTAGTTAATGGGCTTGCAGGCAGGTCGACTGATGTTATCGGCAACCAAAACGGCCGTGATATTGGCGCACAGTTAAGCGGCAGCTTTGCCAAACTGAACGACCATTACCTGTTTGATTATTACTTTGGTGTTTTTAACGGTGCAGGTTATGATGTAACTACCGATAACAATAACCATAAGGATATTGCCGGGCGTTTAGTTATTCATCCAATAACCAACCTTAGCATTGGTGCCGATTTTTATGCCGGTCAGGATGTTTTTGCTGTCGGCTCGGCAGCGGCAGCTACGCATAAAAGAAACCGCCAGGGAATTGACGGCAGGTACGTTTGGGGCAATTTATCATTAACCGCAGAGTATGATAAAGGTACCGATAACATCATAAACCGCAACGGCTGGTTTGGCCAGGCAGCATATTTTGTGATCCCTAAACATTTACAATTAGCAGCAAGGTATGATACGTATGATCCTACCCAAACCATTACTACTGACCGTACAACCAACTATGCAGGCGGTATAAACTACTTCTTTAACAAATGGGCAAAGTTTACGGTTGATTATGTTGATGTGCGCGAACAAACTGTACAGATCAAGAACAATTTGCTGGAAGCACAATTGCAGCTAACCTTCTAACCGAAAACATCAGATACTATGAAAATACCCTTAAAAAAACAAGTACTTATAGTTACCACGGTAGCTATAAGTACGCTTTTGGTGGCATCATCCTTTGTAAAAAGGCATGATACGCCGCCTGCCGATGACCTGCAGGGAACCATAACTATTTCAGGAGCATTTGCCCTGTACCCTATTACCGTTAAATGGGCAGATGAGTTCAGAAAACTGCACCCAAATGTAAAGTTCAACATCTCGGCCGGTGGTGCGGGTAAGGGAATAACCGACGCGTTATCGGGCCTGGTTGATATTGGTTTGGCTTCGCGCGATATTTATCCGGCTGAGGTTAAAAAAGGCGCTTACACCGTTTATGTAACCAAGGATGCCGTAGTACCAACGTTTAATACGGCTAATCCCGATGCCCCTGCTTTACTTGGGCGTGGCGTTAAAAAGAGCCAGTTTGCCGATATTTTTGTTACCGGAAAAATAACCGACTGGAAACAGGTTGGAGGCCGCATATCAGCCCCGATACATATTTATACCCGTTCAGACGCGGCAGGTGCGGCAGAAACCTGGGCCAAATATTTTGATAAGAAACAGGAAGATCTGCTGGGCGTAGCAGTTTATGGCGACCCCGGTTTGGCTGAAGCTGTAAAAAAAGACCCGACAGCTATCGGCTTTAATAATATTGCCTATTTGTATGATCTTAAAACCCGTAAACAGGTGGCTGGTGTACATGTTTTGCCTATCGACATAAACGGTAATGGTAAGATTGATGCCGATGAGAACTTTTACGGAACGGTTGATGAGTTGACTGACGCTATCGCCAGCGGCAAATATCCTTCCCCTCCGGCACGTAACCTCGGCTTCCTGTTCAAAGGCAAACCACAAAAAAAGGAACTGATAGCCTTTGTTAAATATGTATTGACCGATGGCCAGAAATACATCGATCAAAACGGTTACATCGCCCTATCCAAACAAAAAATACAGGAGGAGCTGAAAAAGGTTGAGTGAATTATTTAGTGAATGAGTGATTAAAAAGAATAATGAACACCTAATATTCACTCAACCGCTAATTCACTCATTCACTAAATAAACATGCAGTTACGACTAATTAAAGATAAAATTCTTTCGAAACTGATGTTGGTGTTTACACTGGCATCAGTTTCTATCATTATTATTATAGGGGTTGGTTTATACTACCGTTCGCTGCCTGTTTTGAGCAATTCATCATGGGGGCATTTACTCACTTCATCAGTTTGGAAACCAATGAAGGGCTTATTTGGCTTTTACCCCTTTATTATGGGCACCCTGTGGGTAACGGGCATCGCTATTATTATCGCACTGCCTTTATGCTTATTAACCTCGTTCTACCTGTCGGAGTACGCCCATGCCCGTGTAAAGCGCTTGCTCATACCCTTTGTTAACCTGTTATCCGGCATACCACCGGTAATTTTCGGCGTTTGGGGCGTGTTGTTTATTGTGCCGTTCATTCAAAGTTCTATCGCGCCGCATTTTGTAACTTTTTCTACAGGGTACAGCGTACTGGCGGGCGGCATAGTGCTTGCGGTGATGATATTCCCGCTGATGGTAAGCATTGTTAACGAGGTATTAAACACCATACCACAGGAGTTAAAAGACGCGTCGCTGGCCCTGGGCGCAACCAGGTGGGAAACCATTAAAAACGTAACCATACGTAAAGCCGGGCCGGGTATTGTAGCCGCTACAGTGCTTGCCATTTCACGTGCCTTTGGCGAAACGATTGCCGTGCTGATGGTTTGCGGTAATAACGCGGTGGTACCACATTCAGTTTTTGATACAGGCTACCCCCTGCCGGCCCTTATTGCCAATAATTATGGCGATATGATGTCGATACCCCTATATGATTCAGCTTTGATGTTTGCGGCCTTGTTGCTGTTTATCATCATCCTGCTATTTAACGTAATATCGAGGATAATTTTAACCCGTTTGGAAAGGAAACTTGCAGGATGAGAAAACGAAAATTAGAAGAACTGTTTATTAAGATACTGATGATACTGGCTACCATTATTGTAGTGGGCAGCTTTTTCCTTATTGTTGGCACCATATTCAGCAAGGGCATACCTTATATGTCGCTGGATATGATCACTAAAACACCCGGCGGCGGGTTTTATATAGGCAAAGAGGGCGGCGTGTTGAATGCTATCGTAGGGTCAATTTACATAGCAGGCGGCGCTACTGTATTGGGCTTGATCATCAGCATACCGGTGGCTATCTTCATCAATATGTATATGGCAGGCAAAAACTTCCTGGCGAACACCTTCCGAATGGCGTTTGATGTACTGTTTGGCATCCCATCTATTGTTTATGGCGCATTCGGTTTCCTTATCATGGTTTATTTTGGTCTTAGGGCATCCTTATTGGGCGGTATCATCGCGGTAACGCTATTAGTGATACCTATATTGGTACGTACGCTTGATGAGGTGATACGCACCGTGCCCGGCGAACTGCGCGATGCTGCCTTATCCTTAGGCGCTACGCGCTGGGAAATGGCAAAAGTTGTTTTAAGGCAGATCAGGCCGGGGATATTTACCGCTATCCTCCTATCCTTCGGGCGTGGTATTGGCGATGTGGCCTCGGTACTATTTACTGCAGGTTTTAGCGACAATATACCAACCTCGCTGCATGAACCTGCTGCCACGCTGCCGCTGGCTATATTTTTTCAGTTGGGCAGCCCTGTTGCCGAAGTGCAGGGCCGCGCTTATGCCTCGGCGCTTATACTCACCATCGTAGTTTTAATCATCACCATTTTATCTGAAATACTGATAAAAAAGTTCTCAAAACATATCACCAAATGACCACCACTCCACATATCAGCGTTCAGCATTTAAATGTGCATATAGCCAACCAGCATATTTTAAATGATATCAGCATAAACATTCCCAACAAAAAGGTAACCTCTATTATTGGCCCCTCGGGTTGTGGCAAAACTACGCTGCTAAAGTCATTTAACCGTTTGCTGGATAATACCCCCAACGTGAGCATTACAGGCAAGGTTTTGGTTGATGGTGAGGATATTTATGATCCTAATGCCGAAATAACGCATATCCGCAAAAAAATGGGGCTGTTATCACAGCGGCCATATCCATTGCCTATGTCTATTTATGATAATGTGGCCTATGGGCCGCGCATACATGGCAATCCTAAAAAGGCCGAGCTGGATGAACTGGTAGAAACCCAACTGAGGGCAACCGGTTTGTGGGAGGAGGTGAAAGATCGCTTAAAAGCGCCCGCTACACGCTTGTCTATCGGGCAGCAACAGCGTTTGTGCCTGGCAAGGGGTTTGGCGGTTGAGCCCGAGATAATTTTAGGCGATGAATCTACCTCGGCATTAGACCCCGTATCAACCCATATTATCGAAGACCTTTTTATCCAGTTAAAGGAAAAATATTCCATTGTATTGGTAACGCACATTTTAAGACAGGCGCGCCGTGTATCCGACTATATTATATTTGTGTACATGGGCAGGATCATTGAGTTTGGCCCAACCGAAGAAGTTTTGCTCAACCCAAAACAGGAGTTGACCAAAGAATACGTAAAGGGTTTTATCAGTTAAAAACAATACGTTTTAATACATTACTTTACATAAAATACTCATTTTATGTAATTTTATATCATTTTTGTATATAGTTAGACCATTTACGCCATTATTCACTTTAAAAATATCATATTTGTTAAGTTTTAATGCATTTTTAAAACGTAATTAAACTAAAATATATATTTTATATGTTTTTTGTTTGAATTTTAATGAATAATGATATCAAATGGCTTTTAAATACAACCGTATAATTATAAAAATTGGCTCGAATGTTTTGACCAAAAGCGACGGTTTACCCGACACTGAACGCATTGCCCATTTGGTTGAACAGATAGCTATCATAAAAAAACAAGGCAAGCAGGTTATATTGGTTTCATCGGGCGCGGTGGCATCAGGGCGAAGCCTGATAACCGTTTCGGAAAAATATGATGCCATTGCCGCAAGGCAGCTATTGGCTTCTATCGGGCAGGTGAAGCTCATCAATACCTACGCGCAGCTTTTCGAACGCTTTAATATACTTTGCTCGCAGGTATTAGTTACTAAAGAAGATTTCCGCGACAGGCTGCATTACCTAAACATGAAAAACTGCCTGGAGTTGTTATTGCAATATGAAGTGATTCCGGTAGTGAATGAAAATGATGTGGTGTCGGTAACCGAACTGATGTTTACCGATAATGATGAATTGGCGGGCCTAATTGCCTCCATGCTGAACGCGCAGGCGCTCATTATCCTTACCAATGTTGATGGTATTTATAATTGCGACCCAAAGCTGGAAGGCAGCCATGTGATTGATGAAATTAATGATGCCAATATTGATTTTTCAGCGTTTGTTAGTTCAGGGCGTTCGCAATTTGGGCGTGGCGGCATGATCACCAAGTCAAATATGGCGCAAAAGGTATCTGCTTTAGGCATAACTGTACATATTGCCAACGGCACTAAGGATAATATACTTACCGATGTACTCGAAAACAAAGTTAAGCACACCCGCTTTATCCCCAATAAAACGGCATCGGGCAAAAAGAAATGGCTGGCACATTCAGAAAACTACGCTACCGGAATTGTACAGGTTAATGATGGTGCAAAAACCGCGCTTACATCAAGCAGGGCCACCAGTCTGCTGCCGGTTGGGTTGGTAAATATTTTATCGGACTTTAAAAAAGGCGATATTATTAAACTGGTTGATGATAAAGATAAGCTGATAGGTTTAGGCATTGCCGAATACAGCGCTGATAAAGCGCGTGAGAAACTTGGCCAGAAAAATCAAAAACCGCTGGTACATTATGATTATCTTTATTTGCAATGATAAACGCTTTGAGCTATACCCATTATTTTGAAAACGCGCTGATAGCCGGCAGAAAGTTAAACCTTGCCCCTGCCCTTATAAAGCAGGTATTGCATGACCTGGCCGAAACAGCTATAGCCCAAACTGAATATTTGCTTGAAGAAAACAAAAAAGACCTGGATAGAATGCATCCCGCCGATCCAAAATACGACCGCCTTAAACTAACGGAAAGCCGCATAAGCGACATAGCGAACGACATATCAGCCATAGCAAAACTAAAAAGCCCTTTGGGTGAGGTTTTATCGGCTGATACAAGGCCCAATGGTTTGCAAATCTCAAAAGTACGGGTGCCATTGGGTATTGTTGGGGTGATATACGAGGCCCGGCCCAATGTAACCTTTGATGTGTTTGCCCTTTGTTTTAAAACAGGCAACATCTGTATATTAAAAGGCGGCAGCGATGCCGATTTTAGCAACCGCGCCATTATTTCGGTTATTCACAAGATACTGCAAAAGCATCATATCGATACAAATACCGTTACCCTGTTGCCCGTTGAGCGCGAAGCAACCGAAGCCCTGCTTAACGCGATAGGTTATATTGATGTATTGATACCACGTGGCAGTCAGTCGTTGATAAATTATGTGCGCAACAATAGCAAGGTACCCGTTATTGAAACCGGTGCGGGCATAGTGCATACTTATTTTGACGAATCTGGTGACCTTGAAACCGGAGCGGCTATTATAGCTAATGCTAAAACCCGCCGGGTAAGTGTATGTAACGCGCTGGATTGTTTGATCATTCATAGCAGCCGTTTGGCCGATCTGCAAAAAATAGCTGAACCATTGGCTGAAAAACAGGTAGAATTATTTGCCGATGATAAAGCCTATGCCGTATTGAACGGGCATTACCCTGCTGCCCTGCTCAATAAAGCGCAGGCAGAACATTTCGGCACCGAATTTTTATCGATGAAACTCGCTGTAAAAACTGTGGATAGTTTAACTGAGGCGCTCGGCCATATCGCCCAGTATAGTTCAAAACACAGCGAGGCGATCATATCAGAAAATGCCGCTCATATCGAAACCTTTTTAAACACAGTTGATGCCGCCGCCGTATATGCCAATGCGTCAACCGCCTTTACCGATGGCGCCCAGTTTGGCCTCGGCGCCGAAATAGGGATCAGCACCCAAAAACTGCATGCCCGCGGGCCAATGGGCCTCGAAGAACTAACCAGTTATAAGTGGATAGTTAAAGGCCAGGGACAAACACGCAACACGTAATTTCTTAAATTATTATAAAATGAAAAAGGTGCCTGCTTAAAACAGGCACCTTCAATTTTGTTGTGTGGTTTTTTTACTTGTTTGCTTACTACTTATACTAAGTAATCAAGTACAGCAACGCAGCAAATAGTTACAAGTATTAGGCCTTGTAACTTTTGTTCAATTGACATTTGAGCAATAGTTTTCATTAATTATTTAATTATTAGGGTATAGCAAATATATATTGTAATGGTTTCGTTACAATAGTATACTACATTTTTATCAAATTTTTTAAATAAAAAAGCATAGTATATTATTCTTGTAAACTGTACAATTATCGGATGAAAAAATGGTAATAAAATGTTCGCAAAATTGCAATTTACATATCTAACAAAATCACTCTTAATATGCTTTTAAACGATACTGGCAACGATTTAGTTCTTTTTTTTTGAAAAAAAACATAGTGTTAAATTAACACAAACTTCCGAATGCCAATTTAACATTAATTTAAGGCACTATTTTAGCTCGATATGTATAAAACTTATGCGGATAATTTCGGTCAATCCATCAAACGGAAAAACTCTTAAAAAATACAAAGCCCACAGCGATAAACAGGTTGAGCAAAAGATAAAGGAAACACATTTTGCCTGGTTAAGCTGGCGCGAAACAAAAAGCACTGAGCGCAGCCGGCTTTTAACTGAAATGGGCAAAGTACTGCAAAAGCAAAAGCCCCACCTTGCCCGCTTAATGGCTTTAGAAATGGGCAAACCCATAGCTCAGGGAATAGCAGAAATAGAGAAATGCGCGGCTGTATGCGATTATTATGCGGCGCATGCAGCAACTTATCTAAAAGATCAGATAATTGAAACAGAGGCCTTAAAAAGCTATGTTACGTTTCAGCCTATTGGGGTGGTGCTGGCTATAATGCCCTGGAATTTTCCTTTCTGGCAGGTTTTCCGGTTTTTGGCCCCTGCTTTGGCTGCAGGTAATTGCGGTGTATTAAAACATGCTTCGAACGTACCCGGCTGCGCTTTGGCTATCGAGGCTATTGTTAAAGAAGCTGGCTTTCCTGATAAAGTATTTCAAACATTGCTGGCCGGGAGCGGCCAGGTTGAAAAAATTATTGAGAATAAGCATATCATGGCCGTTACCATAACGGGCAGCACCGCCGCCGGGCAAAAGGTAGCACAAAAAGCAGGTTCACTGCTTAAAAAAACAGTGCTTGAACTTGGCGGCAGCGATGCCTATATCGTGCTGCATGATGCAGACCTTGATAAAGCCGCTGAACTTTGTGTTAACAGCCGCATCATCAACAGCGGGCAAAGCTGTATTGCCGCCAAAAGGTTCATTGTGGTAAAAGCTGTCGAAAAGGAGTTTACCCAGCTATTCCTGCAAAAAATGGCGGTTAAAAAAATGGGCGACCCGTTGGAATCTGGTGTAGATATCGGGCCGCAGGCCCGCGTCGACCTTCGTGATGAGCTGCACAAACAGGTACAGGGCTCTATAGCAAAAGGCGCTAAGTGTATTTTGGGTGGCGAAATAATTATCGGTAATAATGCCTATTATCCACCTACTATCTTGACAAAAGTAAAACCCGGCATGCCTGCTTATGATGATGAATTGTTTGGCCCGGTAGCGGCCATCATCAGCGCGAAGGATGAGGAAGATGCCATACAAATTGCCAACAGTAGTGTGTTCGGATTGGGTGGGGCGGTGTTTACAAAAGATAAAAAACGGGGTGAAATGATAGCCGCCACCCGGATGGAGGCCGGTTCGTGTTTTGTAAATTCAATGGTAAAATCCGATCCGCGTTTGCCATTTGGCGGTATAAAACAATCAGGCTACGGGCGCGAATTAGGACTTTTTGGGATACATGAATTTGTAAATATCAAAACAGTATACATTGCCTGATAAATTATATCCATATAAAGTATTTATCAATATAAACTTCATAATAATTTGATTACAAATACTAATTAACTATTGATTAACTGGCGCTTGATCGGGATTATCAATTTAACAATCCAAAATTACAGTTCGTTGTTAATCAATGCCATCACAATTTAGTATTTATTTAAATAGATACATGTCCTTTATATTATCTAAATATTAACTTTAAACATTATTTAAAATAAGCCTGATTTAATGTCCCCTAAAAAAATTACAAAAGTAATTGCCTGGATACTTATCGGGTTCACAGCATTTGCTGTGCTATACCTCCTATCCGCTTTTGTTTTGTCAAGGATGAGCGTTGATAAAGAATGGGGCTCATCCAATGATGTAGCCATTTATATCCTCACCAATGGCGACCATACCGATATCATAGTACCGGTTAAAAATGAAATTAAAGATTGGAGTAAAGAGGTGACCTATCAAAACACCATAACTCGTGATACCTCGGCTAAGTTGGTGGCATTAGGCTGGGGCGATAAGGGATTTTACTTAAATACGCCCACCTGGGCGCAACTAAAATTCAGCGTGGCGTTTAAAGCTGTTTTCGGCTTAAGTACTTCGGCCATACATGCTACGTTTTATAAAAGCATGCACGAAGATGATGAATGTAAGGAGATCATGATCAGCAACATTCAATATTCAAAGCTGGTAGCTTATGTCGACAGTAGTTTTAAAAGAGATACACAGGGAAACGTTATCAACATAAAAACCACTGCTAATTATAATAACAACGACGCCTTTTACGAAGCAAAAGGAAAATACAGTCTGTTTTACACCTGTAACACCTGGGCCAACAACGCCCTGAAAGCCTGCGGGCAGAAGGCCTGTTTGTGGACACCATTTGATAAGGGGATATTCTATCAGTACAGGTAATGAATTTGAAAATTTGGTGATTTGAAAATTTGAAAATGATTTGATCTTCTAAATTTCAAATTCAAAAAGGAATTTTCAAATCAACAATCTTACCCTCCCCTGACCTACACCTATATTAACCTAAAACACAAAAACGTATCTTTGCGCCCAATATGAGTAAGCACGGCAGGATATTAGTGGCAATGAGCGGCGGGGTTGATAGTTCGGTAGCGGCAGTAATGCTGCATGAGCAGGGCTATGAAGTTATCGGCCTTACCATGAAAACCTGGGACTACGCCTCATCGGGCGGCAGCTCAAAGGAAACCGGTTGCTGTAGCCTGGATAGTATTAACGATGCGCGGGCTTTGGCTGTAGGTTATGGCTTTCCACATTATATACTGGATATCAGGAGCGAGTTTGGGGATTTTGTGATTGACAACTTTGTTGATGAATACCTGGCAGGCCGCACTCCCAACCCATGCGTTTTATGCAATACCCACATCAAATGGGAGGCTTTACTTAAACGTGCCGATAAGCTTGACTGTGAATTTATTGCCACAGGCCATTATGCCAATATCCGCTTGCAGGATAACGGCCGGTATGTGATCTCAAAAGGCAAGGATGAGAATAAGGATCAATCCTATGTACTTTGGGGCGTGTCGCAAAAAAACCTTTCGCGTACTAAATTCCCATTAGGTAGTTTTTCAAAACCCGAAATAAGGCAAATGGCCATGGATATGGGGCAGGTTGAACTGGCCGGTAAAAGCGAGAGCTACGAGATCTGCTTTGTGCCCGATAACGACTACAGGGCCTTTCTGCGCCACAAAGTTGAAGACCTTGAACAAAGAGTTGCCGGGGGCAATTTTGTGCTGACAGACGGCACCATTGTAGGCAAACACCAGGGCTATCCCTTTTATACCATAGGGCAGCGCAAGGGTTTGGGCATTGCTTTGGGGCATCCCATGTTTGTAACCAACATTGACCCTGCCACCAATACCGTTGTTTTGGGCACTGCCGACGAACTAGAACGCAAAGAAGCCTGGGTAAAAAACTTAAACCTGGTTAAATACGAAAGTATTAACGAGCCCATTGAGGCCATAACAAAAATACGTTACAAAGATGCAGGTACCCAAAGCACCATTGTACAAATGGGCGAACACATGAAGGTTGATTTCCATCATACGGTATCGGGTATAGCCCCGGGGCAATCCGCTGTTTTTTATGAAGGGAATGATTTGCTGGGCGGCGGGTTTTTAATGTAGGGGGTTTGTTGTAATGTTGGAAAGTTGTAAAGTTGAAATGTTAATTTCGCTTTGTTTATCCAAAAAATTGGCAACCTTAAAACCTTACAACTTTCAAACATTTCAACGCTCTTCGCCAAAAACAAATTTGCGTTTCCCTTTCTTTATGTTTTATTTGCAAAAAAATAACTGCTTAAATGGCTAAAAATTTACTGATTGTTGAATCACCGGCGAAAGCCAAAACCATAGAAGGATACCTCGGTAAGGACTTCACCGTAAAATCGAGTTATGGGCATATCCGTGATTTAGTTAAATCTGAAGACGCCATTGATATTGCCCATAATTTTGAACAAAAATACGAAGTCCCCTCCGATAAAAAACAGATAGTAAGCGATTTAAAGAAGTTAGCCAAAGAAGCCGACATGGTGTGGCTGGCATCGGACGAGGACCGTGAGGGTGAGGCCATATCCTGGCATTTATTTGAAACTTTAGGGCTGAAAGAAGCGAATACCAAACGAATAGTTTTTCATGAGATAACCAAGCCTGCTATATTGCGCGCTATTGAAAACCCGCGAAAAATAGATTATAATTTAGTTAATGCCCAGCAAGCCCGCCGTGTTTTAGACAGATTGGTTGGTTTTGAACTCTCCCCCGTTTTATGGAAAAAAGTTAAGCCATCGCTTTCAGCAGGCCGTGTACAATCCGTTGCGGTTAGGCTGATAGTTGACCGTGAGCGCGAGGTAAATAAATTTAAATCAGAGGCCGCGTTTAAGATCGTAGCCATATTTGGTAAAGGTAAAGAAGCTTTTAAGGCTGAATTGCCCGAACGCTTTACGCAGCAAGAAGATGCCGAAAAGTTTCTGCAGGATTGTATCAACGCTGACTTTGATGTAAGATCGCTGGAAACACGCCCTGCAAAACGGGCACCTGCAGCACCGTTTACAACATCTACCCTACAGCAGGAAGCCAGTCGTAAGTTGGGTTACTCGGTATCGCGCACCATGCAGGTAGCACAAAAGCTGTATGAATCGGGGCTCATTACTTATATGCGTACCGATTCGGTTAATTTATCTGATACCGCCCTAAATGCTGCGGCTGATGAGATCATATCAGCCTATGGCGATAAATATCATCAGCACAGAAAATATAAAACCAAAAGCGCGGGTGCGCAGGAAGCACACGAAGCCATCCGCCCAACCTATTTCAACCAACACACCATTGGAGGCGATGGGTCTGAGAAGCGTTTATATGAGCTGATCTGGAAGCGTGCCATTGCATCGCAAATGAGCGAAGCACAGTTTGAGAAAACTACCGCAAAGATCAGCATATCAACCCGTAAAGAGGAACTGGTAGCCAATGGCGAGGTAATGAAGTTTGATGGTTTTCTTAAGGTTTACCTGGAATCGAACGATGACGAGGAAGAAACACAACAGGATGGTGAAAATGCCATGTTGCCGCCATTAACCAAAGGGCAGCGTTTGGCTTTGCAGGAAATGTCGGCTACTGAACGTTATTCCCGTCCGCCTGCACGCTACACCGAAGCCAGTTTGGTAAAGAAATTAGAAGAACTGGGTATTGGCCGTCCCTCAACCTACGCTCCTACCATATCAACTATACAAAACCGTGGTTACGTTGTAAAAGAGGAACGTGATGGCAAGCAAAGGGCTTTCAGGGTATTAACGCTTAAAAACGGCGCTATCCTTAAGGAACAAAAAACGGAAAATACGGGTGCCGAAAAAGGCAAGCTATTCCCTACCGATATTGGCGCTGTTGTAAATGATTTTTTGGTGCTTTACTTTAAAGGCATCGTTGATTTTAACTTTACAGCCAGCGTTGAAAAACAATTTGACGAGATAGCACAGGGATTAAAGGAATGGACGGATATGATCCGTACGTTTTATGATCCTTTCCATAAAGACGTGCAAAGCACTATTGAAACAGCAGATAAAGCTACCGGCGAGCGTGATTTAGGCCTGCACCCCGTAAGCGGTAAAAAAGTATCGGTACGCATTGGCCGTTACGGCCCCTTTGTACAGGTTGGCGAAAATGCCACCGATACAGAGCCGGAAAAGCCCCTGTACGCCAGTTTGCGTAGCGGGCAAAGCATAGAGACCATAACCATTGAAGATGCCTTAGAACTGTTTAAATTGCCTAAAAAAGTAGGCATGTTTGAAGATAAGGATATGACGGTTGCCATTGGCAAATTTGGCCCGTACGTAAGGCATAACAGCGCTTTTTATTCGCTGCCTAAGGATATCGACCCGCTTGACCTGAGTGAAGAGCGCGCCATTGAACTGATACTTGAAAAACGTAAAAAGGATGCTGAAAAGCTGATAAAGGCCTTTGATGAAGACCCAACCGTTAAAGTATTAAACGGCCGCTGGGGCCCTTATATTGAATTTGGCAAACAAAACGTTAAGATACCTAAAGGCAAAGAGCCACTTGAGCTAACTTACGAAGAATGCAAGGCCTTAGCCGCTGCCGAGGAAAAAGCGCCCAAAAAAGGCGGTAAGAAGTTTGCGAAAAAGAAATAGGTTGAAACGTTGTAAGGTTGTAAGGTTAACGTGTATTTAATATACATCTCAAATAACGTTTCAACTTTAAAACATTCCAACCTTTCAACAATTTTTAACAATGATAAAAGACCTCCCCGAAAATATAGTTGAAGATATTGCTATTGCGGTAGCGCTGGAGAAGGAAAGCGCCGAAACCAAGTTGTGGTATGTGTACCTGATCAACCTGAAAAAAGAACCCATTGAAAATGTACTGATCACCTCCAAAGGCTATGGCGAAAAGGATGGAGAAAAAGTAAAAACCTCTACCCTGCGGCACATGTTCCCGCTGGTAAAAAACGGCGCATCGGTACTGATAGAGCCTATCGACGAACAAACGTTCGGTTTAAACAATGAGTATTGGCTCAGTTATTACATTGGCAATAACATCTTTGATAAAAAATTCATCTTTTTGCCTGAAAGCATAGTGGAGTTGAATTTTATTAAGCTGCCGGTAGTGAATAAGATCGGGGTGATGATACGGTAAATAAGTTTTATTTATATTTATAAATCAATGTCATTTCGAACCTGCGCGGGCTGGCTGTGATTAAGGCAGGTGAGAAATCTTGTACACCCGCATAGCTTGCTTTGCATGTTACAGAAGATTTCTCTCTCGTACCTCGTTCGAAATGACATTATAGATTAAATTAGATCATCCCATGCTTGAACAATACGACCTGCATAACCTCATGGTGCTCGACATTGAAACAGTGCCGCAATACAGTTCGCACGATCAATTACCCGAGCAGTTTCAAAAGCTATGGGAGCATAAAACCCAATACCAGCGCAAAGAGGAAACCGCCGAAAGCTTTTATGAGCGCGCGGGCATCTGGGCCGAATTTGGCAAGATCATTTGCATATCAGTAGGCATATTTACCGGTGGTAAAAAAACCGGGCTGCGGGTTAAATCCTTTGCATCTGATGATGAGCGGGAATTATTAGAAGAATTTTCGGCAATGCTCGCCTCTCAACCTGCAAGCCTCATCTTATGCGCTCATAATGGTAAGGAATTTGATTTCCCTTATATCTGTCGCCGTTTGTTGGTTAACGGTTTGCGGATGCCTGTACAGTTGGAGCTATCCGGTAAAAAACCCTGGGAAATAAACCATTTGGATACCATGGAGCTTTGGAAGTTTGGCGATTATAAAAACTATACCTCATTAAGCCTGCTCACCGCTATTTTTAATATACCCACACCAAAAGATGATATTGATGGCAGCCAGGTTGGCCATGTATACTGGAACGAAAAAGACCTGCCGCGCATTTGCACCTATTGCCAAAAAGATGTGGTAGCCACCGCCCAGCTATTAAGGCGCTACCGCGGTGAGGAGCTGATAGCTGATGATTGCATAACTATTGTCGGGTAGTAAAACAAAGCTTGATATTGGGAGACTACTTAGCCTTGATATGATCAAGATTTTGGATTTTACCATTACCAAATGACCAATTTTCCTTACCCCCGTTTTCAGTCAGCACAATTATCACATCATTTATTAAAACCGGGGTTTGAGCAGCAATATTACCGGCAATAGCCGCATACAATTTCTCCTTTTGCTCATAGCTTCTGCCCGATCCTGCTGTTATTTGTACATAAACCATATTGGCAGTATGGGCTATACCCAAATAATTTTGTGGATAATATAGTTGAGAGCCATCAAGCTCTCATCAACTACATGAAAATAGTCACCCTCGGACACATTAAACTCATCTATTAAAGCCTGGTGTACGGCTTCGGAGATTTTTTTCTTATGCCCGGCCAGGGTAGTTTTTAAAAGGCTTATTCTTACAAAGGGCATATTTGTTTTTTAGATTTTAACAAAAAAAAGTTAAAATGATTAGCCGGGGTTGATCTGTTATTTTGACTTTCCCGGCCTTTTCGCTTTGGAGATGGCTTTTGTGATGGTTTTTCCCTCCACCAATTGCTTTTTATCCTTCACTTTGTCTAACGAGTTGGCGTAAGCCTCTTTTATCAGCATTTCAATATACTCATTGGGGAAATCAGCTATATTTTTCACAAGAAGATAGCGATACTGCTTGCCATTGCCCAATAATATTTTCTCCGGATCGGCAATTTCACTCCCCCAATAAAAGCCAAAATGAATATTCATGCCGCCCCTGTAAATGGCTACAGAACAAAAGATGTGCCCCTGCCTATCGGTAGGCGACCAGCCAAAGGCAAGTGCATTGTAATTATCATAGATCAGCTCGTTTGCTGTAGGATACCTGTCCCATACAAAATCGCGCAGCCATAATACCAGCTGCTGTTTATCCGTAGGGTATGGATCAAGAAACCTCAACAGATCGGCCGCGTCCTCTTTTGCCATATTTTTATAAAATATTGATGGAGTAATTCAGGTTAAATATAATTGTAATATATTTAAATTCATTAATTGTTATGCTTGCATCAAATCCTATCATCATAAAAAGAACCGACAGCAATGACCCTGATTTTCAATCATTAGTAGTGTTGCTGGACGCTGACCTCGCCAATAGGGATGGCGAATTGCACGCGGTTTACAGTCCGCATAACAAGCTAAAATACATTGACACTGTACTTACAGCCTATCTTGATGATGTACCCGTGGGTTGTGGCGCATTTAAGGCCTTTAACGACACTTCAGTTGAAGTAAAAAGAATGTTTGTAAAACCCGATGCCCGCGGCAATGGCATCGCGAAGCTGGTTTTAAAAGAGCTGGAACTATGGGCAGCTGAAAAAGGGTTTATATACACCACATTAGAAACCGGTAAAAAGAACCCGGAGGCTGTTAACCTGTATCAAAAGCAGGGCTATCATCTAATTGATAACTATGGGCCTTATATTGGAATGGATAACAGCATTTGTATGCAAAAGACACTGTAAAGCAATCCTATTTTTTAACTGGGCTATAAAGGCTCATAAATTCCTCGGCTTTGTTTACCATATGCATTGAACCAATAAATATGGCCGAGCGCTGGTGTAAGCTGGTCACTTCGGTTTCCACAATACGTTCATAGCCATTGCTTGCCCTGCCCCCGGCCTGCTCAATTATAAATGCCATAGGGTTACATTCGTACACCAGGCGTAGTTTCCCATTAGGCGCGGCGGATGTAGCGGGATAAATAAATATACCGCCCTTTATTAAGTTACGGTGCAGATCGGCCACCATGGAACCTATATAGCGCGATTTATAGGGCCTGCTTGTGGGCTCATCCTCTACCTGGCAGTATTTGATGTATTTTTTTACACCATCAGGAAAATGGGCATAATAGCCCTCGTTTATTGAATAGATCTCACCTTCGGCGGGTATTTTCATGCAGGGATGCGAGAGGCAAAACTCACCTATCGACGGATCGAGCGTAAAACCATTCACACCCTTACCGGTGGTATAAACCAGCATGGTTGATGAACCATAGATCACATAACCGGCAGCCACCTGCTGTATGCCGGGTTGTAGCACATCATCCATAGTTGCCTGCATACCGGTTGACCTTCTGCGGTAAATAGAGAATATGGTGCCCACCGGTACATTCACATCAATATTCGATGAGCCATCGAGCGGATCGATGGCTACAATATACTTGGCGTTTTTTGATATAGCCGATTCAATGCGGATAATATCCTCATTCTCTTCCGAAGCGACGATACAGCATTCACCACCGCTGCGTAGCGCCGAAATAAATTGTTCATTGGCATACACATCCAGTTTCTGCTGGCTTTCGCCCTGAATGTTGATGCTGCCGGCATTGCCTAATATATCCATCAGCCCGGCCTTGTTCACCTCGCGGTTAACAATTTTAGCGGCTATCCCAATATCGCGCAGCAAACGCGAAAGCTCGCCTTTGGCATATTGAAAATCGGCCTGTTTTTCAATTATAAACTGGCCAAGTGTTTTAACCGGCCTGAACGACGGCTTGTACAAATAGCTTTCTATATCGGTTATCTGTTCGTTTATAAGCGCTTCCATAAAACTGCCCCGATTAAATTGCTTTTAACAGAACAGGTTCTTTCTTTAGCTGATCTTCTATCTGCTTTATGGCATAAACCGTTTTCATAAATGAATCTGGCGTTACCGATATGGAGTCGATACCTTCCTCAACCAAAAACTGTGCGAAATCCGGGTAATCGGATGGCCCCTGGCCGCAGATGCCAACCTTTACGTTCATCCGTTTTGCGGTTTTTATCAGTGATGATATCATCATCTTTACGGCATCGTTACGCTCGTTATATAAACCTGCAACTAAGGATGAATCTCGGTCTAAGCCCAATACCAATTGTGTAAGGTCATTTGAGCCGATAGAGAAACCATCTATATGCTTACCGAATTGCTCGGCTAATATTACGTTTGATGGTACTTCGGCCATTAAGTATACCTCAAGGCCATTCTCGCCCCTTCTTAGGCCATATTCGTTCATGGTTTCATAAACCATCGTTAATTCATTCACGGTACGGCAAAACGGTATCATCACCACCACATTATCAAGCCCCATCACTTCCCTAACCTTTTTAATGGCTTTACATTCCATCCCAAACGCTTCTTTATAAGCTTTGGAATAGTAGCGTGATGCTCCCCTCCATCCTATCATCGGGTTTTCTTCGGTTGGCTCAAAATATTTACCGCCGGGCATATTGTAGTACTCGTTGGTTTTAAAGTCCGAGAAACGTACAATAACTTTGTTAGGATAAAAAGCCGCAGCTATTTTGGCTACACCGTAGGATAGCTTTTCAATAAAAAACTCCTCGCCATCTTTATAACCTTTGGTCACTTCTTTTATATGCGCGGTTAATTCGGCATCATTCAACTCCTCGTGCTTAAGCAAAGCCATCGGGTGAACTTTTATATAATTGTTGATGATAAACTCCTCGCGGGCCAGGCCAACGCCTTTATTTGGATAATGCGCGTATTGAAAAGCAATATCAGGCGATGCCACATTCATCATCACAGGTGTTTCTATTTCAGGCAGATCAGAAAGGTTATGGTTTATTTTATCAAAGGTTACAACACCTTCGTAAATTATCCCGGCCTCGCCTTCAGCGCATGACGCGGTAATGCGCTGCCCGGTTTTTAAAATAGCGGTAGCATTTTCGCAACCCACTATAGCAGGCACACCCAACTCGCGGGCTACAATGGCGGCATGGCATGTCCTGCCACCTTTATTGGTAATAATAGCGGCGGCTTTTTTCATTACCGGTTCCCAATCCGGGTCGGTCATATCGGTTACCATAATATCGCCGGGTTTAAAGTTTATCTGGTGGATGTTGTGTTTTTCCAAACCTTCCAACACATGTACCCTGCCAGATGCTATCTTATCGCCAACGGCAATACCTTTTAACAAAACTTTATCGTGGCGCATGGCATCATGGATCTTAAACTCGATGATCTTATCAACTTCCTTACGGGAGTGTATGGTTTCGGGCCTTGCCTGTACAATAAACAGCTGGCCGCTTATGCCATCAACCGCCCATTCCACATCCATCGGGCACCATTTGCCTTTTAGCTTTGAGTAGTAGTTTTCGATAATAACTACCCATTGGCTAAGCTGTAATATCTGGTCGTCGGTAAGGCAAAATTTTGCGCTGTCGGCTTTGGGTGTTTCAATAATCCGCACCCTTTCCTGTTCGGCTACACCGTAGATCATTTTTTGATGCTTTTTACCAAGTTTTTTCTCTATGATAGCCCTGTAGCCTTCTTTTAACAAGGGTTTAAAAACAATAAACTCATCGGGACTAACCGATCCCTGCACTACCATTTCGCCAAGGCCGTATGAGCCATTGATGATAACGGCATCCTTAAAACCGCTTTCGGTATCCAATGAAAATGCCACGCCGGAAACCCCACGGTCGGAACGCACCATTTTTTGAACACAAACCGACAGGCCAATCTTGAAATGATCGTACCCGAATGATTTACGGTAGCTGATGGCCCTATCGGTAAACAATGATGCAAAGCAATTTTTGATGGATGTTAACAGGCTTTGCTGCCCGCTGATGTTAAGATAGGTATCCTGCTGCCCCGCAAATGAAGCATCGGGCAGGTCTTCTGCCGTTGCCGATGAGCGTACAGCTACATCTACCGCATCCTGTTTGTATTGCAGGATAAGCATTTTATAGGCCTGTTTTATCTGGTCTTGCATTATAACCGGGAAATTACCGTTGCGGATGAGTTCGCGGATCTCTGTGCCGCAATCCATCAACTGTTGCAGGTTCTCTACATCGGTTTTATCAATTATATTCTTTATGGCTTTGTCAAGCTTGTTGTAGGTTATAAAATCATAATAGGCTTTTGCAGTTATAATAAACCCATCAGGAATGCTGATTCCGAATTTATCAAGATGCTGCAGCATTTCGCCAAGAGAGGCATTTTTACCACCCACCAGTTCAACATCCTTTATTGAGGCTTCAATTAATTTCAGGATATATTTTTCTGTTTTCATAATAATTTTTTTATGAAGCAAAAGTATATACACTCAAAATGCTTTTATTTGTAAATGTTAATTAAAAATAATACTATATTAACCTATTTTATAATTATTAATGTAATTTTGATTATAATAATATAAATGAAGTTTTATTTAGAACATTTATTAAAGGATAATAGCAAATCTTTCTCCGTTACGGAGGCAGCATATTATCATGCGCTGAATGATTTTCACTATCATCCGGAATTAGAGCTTATTTATATTATGGAGGGCGAAGGTGTTTTACTAATAGGCGATACTTTCGAACGGATCAGCAGCGGCGCCATGATCATGATAGGTTGCAACGTGCCGCATATGTTTAAGTTTGATACCCACACCTACCAGCACGATTTGATGAAGCAGGGTAAAATAAACTTGCCACTTAAACTGCTCACGCTACACTTTAACCCCGAAGCATTTGGCGAAAGCTTTATGATGCTGCCTGAAAACAGCATGATAAATAATCTTTTAAAAGATGCGCTGAAAGGCTTGTTTATAAATAACGACACTAAAAACCAAGTACTGGATGCAATGCACCGGCTAACCACATCGCCAAATTATGAGCATATCCCGCTTTTAATGCAATTGTTAAATATGGCCGGGATGAGCCAGGAACGGGCATTCATTACCAATCCGCCTGATAAAAACGCTTACAATAAAACCGACGAAACACGGCTGACCAAAATATACCTGTACACCTTAAATAATTTTGCCAGGGTTATAAAACTCAAGGAAGTTGCTGATATAGTGCATATGGTGCCTAACGCCTTTTGCCGCTACTTTAAGTTGCGTACCAATAAAAGCTATTTTGAATTTTTGTTGGATGTTAGAGTAAGGCATGCATGCAAACTGCTAAAGGAAAAGGATTATAGCATAGTAGTGGTTTGCTATGAATCGGGCTTTAGTAACCTATCAAACTTTAACAGGCACTTTAAGCTCACCACGGGTAAAACCCCGTTGGAGTATCGTAAGAATTTTCAATTATAGTAAAGAAAATAGATGTCGCGGGCAGATTCGAACTGCCGTAAAGGGTTTTGCAGACCCTTGCCTATCCTCTCGGTCACGCGACTGAATACTTATCAGAATAAAGCAAGAGAATAGCCGGTTCCGCAGAGATGGGTATTGGTATCTTCTTATCTTTCTCCGTTATACGGAGCAGGAATTAGCACCTTTTACTTGCTATGTTATAGCAGGTATAGGTTGCCAAGACGTCGTAGGGCCTTTCCCTCTGTCTTTCTGGATAAGTAATTAAAAGAACAATGAAACAAATGTAGAAATAAATTCTATTATTCCTATAGATTAAATATATAAATTATTACTGATCTGTTTAAGCGACTGATTTCTAAGCAAATAATTTTCTACTTTTCTGCAGGCTCGTAATCAACGGGCAGCATTTCGGGCATGCGGCTCTCTCCCCAGCTCCCTTCCATCGTAACACTTTCCGGGTTAAGGATAATCCCGTTATTATCAAAAAAAGCATCCGCGGCATCAATGTTTATGGTTGACCCTGCTAACGGGCTGTTATCGTATATCACATACAGAAAGTCCTTAAATTCCAAAGCATACTCATCTTTTTGGTCGGTAAGTTTGGTATACTCTCCTCTTCCGAGTGGTGTGGTTACCAGTGTCTCGATATATTTGGCACCCGGCCCTTTTCCATAATCGGGGTTTGGTTTTCTTATCAGGCGCTCCACCTTAAAACCTTCTTCTTTAACCCTGTTTGCGATTACTGAACGTAAAAAATGCATATCGGAACCAAGATATGTTTTCAAGCGTCTTTCATGCCATTTTTTAATTTGCCGTTCACTTCCTTTTAGATCTTCAAAAAACGCGGCTCCCGCAAAATAAAGTTTACCACTCATATAATCATGGTCAAAAGCCGATAGCATATACTTTATCCTATAGCCTAAAGCCTTGTTTTCGATGATCAAAAAGTCCTGCGCGGTTGCGGTTAAGCTATCCTTCACGGCATCAAAATCAAGCACATGCGGGTTAAGTATGGTACAATCCTTAGCATTATCGCCATTCCCCAAAAAATCGCGCTTAAACTCTTCATAATGGCGTTCCCAATGCGGGTCGGGGCCTATCCTCACTTCCTTTAATACAATGCTTTGCTGGGCAATATCCATTTCGGGCAAAGCGATATCCTTATTTACCAAAATGCTTTGCGAGTAAGTGGCATACCCAATTATGGATACGATGAGCGTATACTGCCCGCCGCGTACATTGTTAATAGTAAAAGTACCATCGTCGTTAGTTTTGGCCCCGGCCGATGCATTGCTTAAAAATACGCTGGCATTGGCAACCGGCTTTTTGGTAACAATATCAACTACCTTACCGGTAATACGGTACTGCCCCATAGCGGCAACAGGCAAAAACAACAAAAAAAATATAAGTTTTTTCAGCACGCTCAAATATAAACTAAATGGTTAGTTGTTTACAAGTGTAAATAAGGTTTATAGCAGTTAAAACCCATTAAATTGCATTACTTTAATCATAGCAATGCCTAATAAAAGAAAAGCCTGATGAAATATTTAACCAGGCTTTGATCTGTATGTCGCTTCGGCGACCGAAGGCGGTGAGGGAGGGATTGGAACCCAACCTCATTTATTAATGATATTCAACTACTTATAACACTTAGATTCATCCAACTACATGAATGACTCACCTGAATTTTACTACTGCAAATCCAATACTAATTTAAACATAAATTAGCGATTATGCAATTTAGATTTGAATTTTTCTGGTCAACGTAGCCGGAATATTTTAGGGTGGCAACCTCTTTGCTACCAACTTTACTTTTTAAAATACCTCATTTTCGCTGGAGATTCCGCTCAAACTGACCACCTGATTCCGATTTAAACTGACCACCCGTTCCGGGTTCAAAGTGACCAGGGTATTCCGGATCAAACTGACCACCCCTTTTTTGTAGTTATGC
>Ga0302309_10000875_pt1 | contig 31284 bp, 16 predicted proteins | sample III_Palsa_N1_1_FD_200453 | JGI IMG/M metagenome (GOLD analysis project Ga0302309, IMG submission 200453) | Peat permafrost microbial communities from Stordalen Mire near Abisko, Sweden - III_Palsa_N1_1 | ecosystem: Environmental > Terrestrial > Soil > Palsa > Peat permafrost | place: Sweden... | reverse complement strand
CGTTTCTCGGGGTCTTTTTCCAGGCAGGTGCTTATCAACTGTAATAGCCATTGGGGAACTCGCATTTCCAGATCGCGTTTTTGTTCCGGCCAGCCTGCCGGCACATTGTTTTTGCGCAGCGCCAGCACATCGGGTACAGGAGATTCCATATGGGCGATCATTACCGCGTTGCGTGCTGTCTCGCCGCTATCATGCAATGGGAAGGGCACCTGGCCGGCCAGCAGTTCGTACAAAATAATGCCATAGCTGTAAATATCTGTCGCCATATACATGGCACCGGTATTTTGTTCCGGCGCCATAAATTCAATGGCCCCGGCGTGGCGTATACTGGTGCGGCGTTGTTCGTCGGACATGATAGCAAGCCCAAAATCCAGCAACACATAATTCCCCGAATGAATATTGTATTTTACGTTATTGCTTTTAATATCGCCGTGTTTCACTCCCACCATGTGGCAGTGCGAAAGCGCATTGGCCAAATGATCGGCAAGTTTTAAAACTTCTTTTATGGTGAAAACCGGATCGTGAGGTGGTTTTAGCAGGTCTTCCAGGTCGGGCCCCTCAATAAACTCCATTTCAATATAAGGGAACGATCCGCTTTCGGTTAGCCCCGAAGCAAGGATCTTTACAACGTTAGGATTTGGCTGCTCATTAACTTTTTTAAGCTTGTTTACTTCATTCTGAAAAGTGCGGAAATTTTTGTCGTCATTATCCTCGGTATGTATCGGCGTAGGCAACAATTTAACGGCGCTGATGATAGGCCCCATCCGGCGCCCTTTATAAACCGAACCCTGCCCACCGGTACGCAACGCGCCCATGTTCTCCAAACCTTTCGTGATCGTAAATACTTTACTCATTGTTATTTCCTGCAGCCAATATTAAATAAAAAATTGCCGACCTTTTTTACCTTCTAATTAATACTAACGCAACAGTTAAAGATATGTTCATTAGATGAAGAAGCAATTACTAACATTCATAAAAAAGAAATACATCTTCTAACTGTTTTGTACACATCTGAAACCAACATGTTCCATACCACTATCCTCTGTACTTTTCATTCTTCGGGCTACTCTAAAACCCGAACAATAACTATCGTTACATAAAAATGAGCCGCCACGCATTACCCGCTTAATGGCGTAAGGTTCCCGCGGGTCAAAACTTTTTGCAGGCACTTAGGGGTCTGTCGGCAAGCTGTATGCTGGCACCAGAACCGGAAGTTACATGACCGTTGAAAAGCTTCAAGGTTAAAACGAGTTCGTGGTATCTCCCTTGAAATATGTTCCGAAATGACTCGAAAGCTGGTTTAAACGAATATTATTGTATGCCTGCCTTAACTGCAGCCACTGGGGCGAGAAGAAGAACTTTTTAAAATTTTCGCCATGTTCATGCCCCGGCATAATACTAATATAAGTGCTCATATTGGCAGCACTGCTGGCCACCCATTCCAGTTCCTGTTTATCATAGATCTGCTCGGCATGAAACAACTGATCCAGCCATGCAAGCCGCACAACGCAATACTTAACCGGGCATCCTTTATCAGACGGTTGAAGCCCAATATGTTCGATATCTTTACCTATAGCTATTGCCGACCAACCGTTATGCTCCTGGTAGATTTAATGAATTAGGTAGCTGGTCAGTTAGCCTTGTCATATAGTTTTTTGTTATCTTATTACCGGTTTCATCCTGGTAATCATTTAATAGGTGATAGAATCGCCAAGAGCTGTCCAGGTGGTTTCTTTTGGCACAAAGACGTGAATACTAAAAAAACCAAGTAGTGAGAATTTCTCATTTTCTTAATTTATAAAGTCTCAGGACACATGATATGTGGTGGCCGGCAATTTCTAATTTAAATCCTTGTTTACAGCGGCAATTGCCAAGCCCTCCATAACCTTGTAGCCTGCCAGGTTTGGATGCACACCATCCTTTGAATATTCCGCTCTCAAATCTTTTTTATCATCAACCAAAGCTGTGTAATAATCCACATAAATAATATGTTTAGCCTTAGCGTAATCACTTATCCATGTGTTTAAGGCAAGTATGCTCAGCAATAAAAAAATAAAGAATTTTGCTGCTTTAATGATAAAATAAGAGAAACCATTTTTTAGGGCGCTGATATACATACTTAGTTTAATTTATAGCGGTATGCCCATTTTTAAATAGCATGCCAACTTAAAACTGGTTAAAATAACGCCATTCAGCAGTATGACCCTTTCCGATAAAATATACTGCGCGGGGGCGATACACCCCGTTCAGCATGGAGCGACAATTACGCTTAAACAAATGCGTAATTTTTTCGTTATTTTGGTTGATTCTTAAAATAGTCAAGCCTCCCATGCAACTAACCGACGGAGAAGATCTATATAACACCGTGCTCCATGCGCCCATAGGTATTTGCATACTCCATGCGGATAGCCTCGTTGCCGAGATTGTTAATGATAAATTCCTGGAAGTAGCCGGCAAACCTTACGAAGCCTTATTCGGCAGGTACTATTGGGATGCGTTTGCAGAAGCCCAGCCTTTTTACGAAGCAGCGCTGGCAGGTGTGGTTCAGACCGGCGAGGCTTATTACGCGGATGAGGTCGAATGGATGCTGATCCGGCATGGCCGGGAGGAAGTGATCTTCGTCACCTTTGTTTATGCCCCGGTGAAAGACAAGTCCGGTAAAATAAGCAAAGTGGCCGTTTGGGTGCTAGAAAATACCAGGCAGGTTAATGAACGGCGAGCGGTTACCGCCAATGAGGAGCGCCTCAGGGCCTTGGTTACTGCTACGTCCGATGTTATCTATAGCCTGAGCGCGGATTGGCAGGTGATGCGCCAACTGGATGGACGTGGCTTTTTGAAAGATACCCATGAGCCGATAACTGAGTGGCGCGCTCAGAACGTTCACCCGGATGACATGGAAAAGGTCAACGCTGCAATCAATGAGGCCATCCGGGGGAAAAAAATATTTCAGCTGGAGCACAAGGTATTACGGGCCGACGGGTCTCCGGGATGGACGTTTTCTCGGGCAGTCCCTATTTTGGACGTTCAGGGCGGCATCGTTGAATGGTTCGGCGTGGCCAGCGATATTACCGAACGTAAGGAAATGGAAGAAGCCCTTCGGGAAGCAAAAGAGCGGTCTGAACAACAAAAAAGATTGTATGAAACCATTACCTCCGGCACCCCTGATCTGATGTACGTGTTTGGCCTGGATTACCGCTTCACCTATGCGAACAGCGCATTGCTGTCTATGTGGGGCAAGACCGACGAAGATGCCATTGGCAAAAGCCTGCTGGAAAATGGCTATGAGCCCTGGCATGCTGAAATGCATGAACGGGAGATCGACCAGATAAAAGCGACCAAACGAACTATACGCGGTGAGGTAGCTTTTCCGCATGCCACATTAGGCAAACGAATCTATGATTATATTTTGACGCCGGTATTCGATGAACATGGCGAGGTAGAAGCAGTGGCCGGCATCACCCGGGATATCACCGAACGCAAACAAGGGGAAGAATCGTTGGCGCGCAGTTCGGAAGAATTACAGGCGATCAATGAGGAAATGGCCACTTCTAATGAAGAGCTGGTTATCACTAATGACGAACTTCTGCAGATCCAGCAGCAGTTGGAGGAAGAAACCAGCGAAAAGCAAGCCGCTATTGACCGCCTGGAAACCAGTGAGCAGCAGGTACGCAGTATAGTTGCCGCCGCACCGTTCCCGATCGGCGTTTATACCGGCCGGGAGATGCGCATCCTGATGGCTAACCAAGCCATTTTGGATGTCTGGGGCAAGGGCAGCGAAGTGATCGGCAAGACCTACCATGAAGTATTGCCTGAACTGGCCGGTCAGGATATTTACCAGCAACTGGATAACGTGTTTATAACCGGTGAGCCGTTCCATGCCCGTAACCAGCGGGTAGATCTTATGGTAGATGGGCGATTACAGTCCTTTTACTTTAATTACAGCTTTACACCACTGCATGATGCAGACGGCCAAGTTTACGGGGTCATGAACACGGCAGCGGAACTCACCGACCTGGTACTTGCCAAGCAGCAGGTGGAACAAAGCGAAGAGAACCTGAAGGCTATGATCGCGCAGGCGCCGGTGGCCATGTGTATCCTGTCTGGCCCGGATCATGTGATCACGGTCGCCAACCAGCTAATCGCGGAACTTTGGGGCAAGCCTCAGGCCGATATAATGAACAAGCCGGTTTTCGACGCGCTACCGGACGCCCGCGGGCAGGGACTGGAGGAAGTGATGAAGAATGTTTACCAAAGCGGAGAAACGTTTTATGCCAGCGAACTGCCGGTATCGCTGGTTCGTCACGGGCAGCCGGAAGTAGTTTACCAGAATTTCGTTTACCAGGCCTATCGCGATGGCGCCGGTCTCATTAGAGGTGTAATTGCTATCACCATTGATGTGACCGAGCAGGTGTTGGCCCGAAAAACGATCGAACAAAGCGAGGCCGAACTTCGCGAGATCCAGCGCCGGCTGGAAGCTGAATTGGACACCAGCAAACAGGTACAAAGGCAGAAAGATGATTTTATCGGCATGGCCAGTCATGAATTGAAGACCCCCCTAACTTCTCTGACCGCTATTGTCCAGGTGGCCAATACTAAGTTAAAGCAAAGCGAGGATAATTTCCTGGCTGGCGCGATGGATAAAGCTAATCAGCAAGTCAAACGTATGACAACGATGATCAACGGCTTCCTGAATGTTTCCCGGTTAGAATCGGGTAAGATCCACTTAGAGAAACAGGATTTTGATTTGGAACTGCTGATCTCAGATGTAATTGAAGAAGCCAGTCTGACGGCCAGTGCGCATGTGATCCATTTCGTCCGGTGTGCGCAAAGACCAGTAAACGCCGACCGTGATAAGATTGGCTCGGTGATCTCCAATTTTATCAGTAACGCAGTCAAATATTCACCAAAAGGAAAAAATATCAAAATCGCATGTACAACGAAAGATGACCGGGTGATCGTCAGCGTTAAAGATGAAGGCATGGGCATTAAGCCCGATGACCTCGACAAGATTTTCGACCGCTATTACCGGGTGGAAACTACCCATACGCGGCATATTGCCGGCTTTGGGATCGGTCTGTACCTGAGTTCGGAAATCATTGAACGCCACGGTGGAAAGGTTTGGGCGGAAAGTGAAAGCGGCGTGGGTTCTACTTTTTACTTTAGCCTATCGCTTACCGGTACCGGTAGTGATTAATTTAACAGATAGTGATTGGAGATCAGCAGGATCAGCTTATCGTTATCCTTCGCTTCATCCATATTCTCGGTTAATAGCATTTTGGCCTGATCATAGCCCAGTTTATTTTCGGCGATCAATAAGGTGCGGTAAACAGCCACCTCGATATATTTAATAACATGCAGATAAAAGATCATAGCCACATAGCAGGTAAAGAGTTGACTTGAGTTCTGCCGATTGCCAAATAGGTTTCCGGCATAATGGCTTTTATCAAGCTAACAGCTATTAAATGCATTCAGAATCCGGCACAATGGCACAGTTCTCCGTTGTGAGAGAAAGAATTAATTGATTTGACGGGTGAAATCAAGCGACTGACAAATAGTATAGCAATTATTAAAGAGCATTAGAAGAGGGTTTTCCAGTCTACGATCTGTATTTAACGAAATAAATTCTATAATCTGGAAAATGGTCGCATTAAAACAATTCACAATATATTGATTTTCAATTAATTGACCAACTGGCCATTTCTTTGTAGTCGTGCTGGAAAGTTTCCAACATGCGTACAAAATTTATTTTAAGCATTTTTATCTTCTTTTTTTCATTAAAGGCCTATGGTCAAAGCTGTACATTAAGTGTAAGTCTAACTTCGGCGGCCAATACCATATGTTCAGGCAATAGCGTACAGCTAACAGCGACACCCACGAACGGTCTTGCCCCATATATTTATATTTGGAGCACAGGAGAAACAACCCCTTCAATCAATGTAAATAAGGCAGGTACTTACTTCGTTTCGGTAAGTGACAATACACCCGGGTGTCAACCAGTAAAAAAAAGTATTACTATTTCCGTATCGGAAACCCCGGATCAGCCTACGGTTCAATCACAAACCATTTGCCCAAATAGTTCGGCAACACTTGCTGCTACAGCACCCGGCGGCGCATATCAATGGTACGATGCGGCAACGGGTGGCAATTTCCTGGGCACAGGCGCTACGTATACTACTCCCTTGCTCACCCAGGCAACAATATTTTATGTTGAAACGACCCTGAATGTTTGTACAAGTGCCCGCACAGCGGTTACAGTAAACATTACAGGGAACCCCGTAGTTCATGGCGCCACAGTATGCTATGGTACACAGGCCTCTCTTTCGGCCACGGGTGGTGAAAGCTACACCTGGTATGCCACCGCTTCAGTTACCACACCACTTGGCACAGGCCCTAACTTCACTACGCCACCTTTAATAAAAACAACTGTTTATTATGTAGCGGCTGTAATCAATGGTTGCCAGGGGACATTAATACCTGTAACGGCGGTAGTAGGCCCTTCACCAGTGCCTCCTACATCATCAAATACAATGGTCTGTTATGGAATGGCAGCTACCCTGCACGCGAGTATACAGTACGGCGAAATTGACTGGTTTGATGTGCCGGCAGGTGGTGAACCATTAATTACCAGCCCCGACTTTACTACGCCTCCGCTAACTGTTACGACAACTTATTATGTGCAGAGTTCGGCAAACGGCTGCGAAAGCGGCCGAACACCAGTGACTATTACCGTTGAACCATTGCCGGCCACGCCGGTTGTGCAAAACGCTGCCATTTGTGCCGGCTCGGCAGCGGTGCTTACAGCAACATCCCCTGGAAATATATGCCAATGGCTTGATGCTGGTACCGGCAATATACTTGCGATAGGCAACACATTTAATACCCCAATTTTAAATAGTTCAATTACTTATTATGTTCGCGCGGTTAACGGCAGTTGTGTAAGCGCAACGGTGCCTGTAATTGTTAATGTGAACCTGCCACCGCAAGCGCCCACCGCGGCGGGTATCTTAACGAGTTCGGCTACTTTAACTGCAACTTTGCCGGGTGGAACCTATCAATGGTACGACTCGCCGACCAGCGGCAATCTTTTGGAAACAGGCAATAGCTACACTACGCTTCCCTTAACCAAAAATGCAATTTATTATGTGCAAACTACAGTATCGGGGTGCATCAGCCCCCGAACGGCGGTTGCCGTGGGTGTGCTGCCTGCCCTGCAAACGCCCTCGGCAGCAAGTACAATTGTGTGCGCCGGCAGCGTATCCGTTCTCACCGCTTTGGGCCCTGGCGGGGAATATTCCTGGTATGATAGTGCAACTGGTGGTAATCTTTTGTTTATGGGCAAGATTTTTGTAACCAAGCCACTTTTAGCAACAACAAATTTTTATATAGAGACGACTGTTAACGGTTGTGTGAGTGAGCGCGGCATGGTGACTGCCAGCGTTATATCCTATCCTTCGACCCCAATTGTAAACAGCACTACCATATGTCCGGGCTCGTCAGCAGTGCTAACGGCAAACGCATCCGCAAATGGTGTGTTAAGTTGGTACGATTCTGCTACCGGAGGTAATTTACTAGCTACGGGAAATACCTTTAAAACCCCGCCATTGTCACTATCCACAACTTACTATGTTGAAAACACAGCCGGCAGTTGCGCCAGTTTGCGTGTGCCTGTAAGTGTTTCTGTTTACAATGTGCCAACCACTCAATTTTTATATCAAACCGAAATAATTTTTACATCCGATAAAAATCAATCCCCCTCTATTAATAATACTTACGGAGGAACCTTTAGTGCAACACCGTCAGGGCTGGTTTTTGTAAATAACAAAACGGGGCAAATAAATACAAGCGCCAGTACCCCGGGCAAATACACAATAACATTTACGAGCAATGATCCATGCGGCAGCACTTTTAGCTCAAACATCATAATAGCCCCGCCTATAAGCAATGGCTTTGAATATGGCGGCCCTTTCTGCCAGGCCGGTAACAACCCTTTACCAGCTTTACCGGCCGGTACAAATGCCGGCGCTTTTAGTGCCAAACCCACGGGGCTGGTTTTTGTAAGCGACGCTACAGGGCAAATAAATTTAGCCGCAAGTAAAGCTGGCACTTATACAGTTATTGCAACGGTTACACTTGCCACAGGCGGTGCTTTTGTTGATTCTTCACAGGTAATTATCGACCCGCAAGCGATAGTTAGCACGGGCCTAAACCAGGTTTTACCCATAGGGGCGCCTGTACAACTTGCCGGAAGCATTACCGGCGGAACAACCGGCGGAACATGGTCGGGGGGATCGGGTACTTTCTCAAACCCGAACCTGTTGAATGCGGTTTATACACCGTCGCCCAAAGAAACCATTGTTAAGCTGGTACTAATGTCTAATGACCCGCCGGGTGTATGCGGCCCGCAGTCGGATACGGTTACCGTTAATTTTGGTATACGGCCACCGGCGCCCACCGCATTAGGCGCCACTGTTTGTGCAGGCGGCAATGCAAATTTAAACGCGGTAGCGCCCGGAGGCATGTATCAATGGTATGATGCAGCCACGGGCGGGAAATTGCTTTCAACAGGGCCGGTTTATTTAACGCCGCCGCTTGCTTCAGATACCACCTATTATGTGCAAACAACCCTAAACGGGATAATAAGCGCCCGCACTGGTGTTGCCGTTATTGTAAACCCGATGCCGATAGCTCCAATAGTAGCGACACAACCGGTTTGCTCAGGCAACCAGGCGTCGCTCACCGCAACCGGTAATACCGCAGGCTCCTATCAATGGTATGATCAGGCCACTGGCGGCAACCTGCTGTCGGTAAATAATACATTTTTAACACCCCCATTAACAGCAAATACCACTTACTATGTACAGTCGACAACCAATGGCTGCAGCGGGACAAGGACTCAAGTAGATTTGACTGTTGTAGCCAGCCCCGCAATAACCAGCCCGGCAGCCGGCGTTATTTGCAGTGGAAATACTTTAAGCTATACCATAACCGCAAACATTACTTCAGCTACCTTTAACTGGAGCCGGGCACAGGTGGCAGGTATCAGCAATCCCCCGTTAAGCGGACAAACTTCCGCGACCATTAACGAAACGCTGATAAACACTAGCCATAACGATGTAAATGTCACCTACTTGATCACACCATTTGCCAATGGGTGCCCGGGGCCTGTGTTTAATTACGTGATTACCGTGCACTCAACCGATATTATCACCAGCTCCCATGTTGCAACGATATGCACAGCTACTTCGAGCGATTATGCCATCGCAACCAATTCGCCGGGCGTTGAATTTTACTGGAACCGGGCGGCAATACCTGGTATTACTAACGCTGCAGTAACAAACCAGGCTACCGGTACCATTCGTGAACTGCTGTTTAACACAACTAACGCCCCGATTAATGTTAGTTATATCATCACCTACCAAACAAATAACTGCAACGATGTGCCGTTTAATTTAACCGTAACCGTAAACCCCACCATCAGCATAACAAGTGCGGGTTTTGGTATGGCCTGTAGCGGGTCGCCACAAAACTATGCCATTACATCCAATGTACCTTCGGCGACGTTCAGCTGGAAACGAAGCGCCATCCCTCAAATAAGTAATCCCGCTGTTTATGACCAAACAGATTCAACCATAAGCGAAACGCTGCTTAACACGGGGAACACGGATTATAACGTTTTTTACATTATTACGCCAACGGCGTTTGGCTGCCAGGGCTACCCTTTTAATTACATTGTTGCAGTACACCCGCAATTACAGGCACCGGTGGTTGAAAGTAATTCGCCGGTATGCCAGGGTAGTTCCATAAGCCTGAATACATTGCCGGTTGATAATGCCACTTATTTATGGACCGGGCCTGACGGCTTTACATCTTCGGCACAAAACCCGGTCATTAACAACATTAAAAGTGCCAACGCAGGCACTTATTATCTGAATATAATGCTTAACGGCTGCACCAGCCCAACCGACTCGGTGAGCGTTGCTATTAAAAACCCGCCAATAGCAAATGCCGGGCTTGATACACTGGTTTGCGTTGCCGTACCGGCGATCCCGTTGCACGGTACAGTTTCAGGAGGGACCACAACAGGTATATGGACAACAAGCGGGACAGGCACTTTTTCGCCAACAAGCAACACGCTGAACGGGCAATATATCCCTTCGGAGGCCGACAGGGCCGGTGGGTACGTTACTATTACCTTAACTTCAACAAGTACCGATAACTGCACTATTGCAACTTCGGATGTGATCATAAAATTTGGCGAGGCTGTAGCGGTGTTTGCAGGTAACAATCAAAATGTTTGCTCACAAACCACCAATGTTCAGTTAAATGGTAAGATCATCATACCAGGTGGCGGCGTTTGGAGCACATCGGGCGGCGGAAGCTTTAGGCCATCGGCAACCGATTTAAACGCACAATATATTCCAACCGCCGATGATATTAAAAACGATTCTGTGACCTTAACGCTCACAGCCAACGCGCCCGGCCAGTGTTATCTTCCATCGGGTCAAACTAAAATATTGTTTTTACCGCCGCCAAACGTAAATGCCGGCGGAACCAGGTATGTACTTGCAGGATGGCAAATTACGCTAAATCCCATAGTGAGCGACCCTAAAGTCCAATATTTGTGGACACCAAATATTGATATTAATAATAACACCTTGCAAAATCCCGAAATAACAGGCAACGTTGACTGCACCTACACATTAACCGTAACCGATAGCCTGGGATGTGTAAGCCAGGGCCAAACCTTTATTAAGGTATCGCCCAAACTTGTTGTGCCAAGCGCATTTACGCCAAACGGCGATGGGATAAATGATAAATGGGATATTGAAGGCCTTATAGCTTATGCTAATGCGACTTTGGATGTTTTTAACCGGTATGGCGTTAAAGTATTTCATTCAAATGGCTACTATAGCGCCTGGGACGGCACATACAATGGCAAGCCGGTGCCGGTTGGCGTTTATTATTATATAATTAATACTAATTTTTTCGGGCAGGTAATTTCAGGCCCGGTTACCATCATCAGGTAAATTTAAATCCCGTTGTTTAGCCGGTAATGGGCAGCCGCAGTTTTATCGGTTATATTCTTTATTATCTCATCAAGTTCATTGGCCGATACGGAGAGGTATTCTAATATTTTTTTCAATTCATCCTCCTCGCACTGTCCCGAACTGATCAGGGTGGAAAGCGCCATGATCCTGGCGAGTGGAGCCCTCACCAAATGAGATTGTATCCATGATATTTCCCTGAATTTTTCATTTTGATCTTCAACTGCTTTCAGGTAAAGCAGCCGTTCGGTAATATCATTTGCTATTACCACGTTAGCTTTTTCTCCCTTATATTGAAGCGGTGCGATCCTTATTTCAACATTTCTTAACTCACCGTTTTTTTTACGGTGTATTACAATATTATTGGTCAGCAACCCGGGGTTTCTGTTGCCTTCGTCAATGTCGTTTTCAAGTTTAGCAAGTTCTTCTGGCGGCCTTATATCTTTTAGCGTCATAGCTAAAAATTCCTCGCGGGTAAATCCGTAATGTTTAATGGTTTCCAGGTTCACATCCAAAAATTTCAGGTTATGTAAATTAACCACCCACATAGGCAGCGGGCTCAGATCAAACAATTCGCTGTATCTTTTTTCAGATTCCTGCAGGCGCATGATGCTCTTCCGGCGCTCAATGCTATAAACAATACTTTTATATAGCGATACGGAAGTTAATTCATCTTTTAACAGGTAATCAGAAACCCCCAGCGAAAGCGATTTAACGCCGAATGTAAAATCGCTATACCCAGTTAAAACAATTACCGGGATATTTTGGCATAATTCAACTATTCCATTGATAAGCGGTTCGCCGGTATAATCAGGCAGAGACAGATCTAAAAGAATAATATCAAACCTGTAATTATCTCTTAGCAAATTTTCTTTTGCTGTTTTATAACTCTTCGCATGCAATATTTGCGGGGCTTCTATTTGTTCAAACAAAAAATCTTCAACCAACGCAAAATCGCCCGGGTTATCTTCAACTACCAAAATATTGTATTCACCTTTATCCGCAGCCATTGTTTTAATTTTTGGGGATAGATACTATATTGATCCAAAAATCCTCTATTTTGGTTACAGCCTGCACAAACTCATTAACATCAATAGGCTTGGTGATGTAACAGTTCACGTAGCTTTTATAGGATTTAAGGATATCTTTCTCTGCCGACGAGGTGGTTAACATTATAACAGGGATTTGTTTATACTTTTCGTGATTTTTAATGTATGCTAACACTTCGTGCCCGCTCATTTTAGGCAGGTTAATGTCTAATAAAACGAGGTCGGGGATTCCGTCCTTATCATTTAAATCTTCAAAAAAATTAATAACTTCCTTACCATCCCTTATCACCTTTACGATGTTAATTATCTTGCTTTCCTCAAAGGCCTCTGTCGTCAATATAATGTCGCCTTCATTGTCTTCAACTAATAAAATATCTAACGATTTCATGATTTGTTGTTTTTCAATAATGTGAAATAGAAAGTACTGCCAATGCCTTCTTCTGATTCAAGCCATATTCTGCCGCCCATATTTTCAATAATCTTTTTGGTTATGGCGAGGCCCATTCCCGTACCTGAATATTCGTTTTTTGTATGCAGCCGCTGGAAAATGATAAATATTTTTTCAAAATATTCAGCGTTGATGCCAATACCATTATCCTTAACCGAAAATTGCCAATGATCCGCTTTCTCTTCAAAGGAAATGATGATTTTGGGGGGGACGTTTGATCTATGATATTTTAAACTGTTGCTTATTAAATTCTGAAAAACCTGGCGCAGCGGTGTTTTGTAAGTATGTAGGATTGGTAATTTTTCAAATTCAATAATGGCTTTTGTTTCTTCTATTTGTTTCCTGTAAAGCCCTGTAATTTCATTTACCAGCTTATCAAGGTTAACATCTTCCAAATCATCGTCTAGGCTGCCTACTTTTGAGAAATCAAGCAAATCCAGTATGATTTGCCGCATTCGCACGGCGCCATCAACCGCAAAATTTATATATTGTTTACCGCGTTCGTCAATTATCGGGCTGTATTTTTTATCAATTTGGGATAAAAAGCTTGTCACCATTCTAAGTGGTTCCTGCAGATCGTGTGAGGCCACATAAGCAAACTGTTCGAGTTCAGCATTGGATATTGATAATTCTTTGGCCTGCTTTGTAAGATTTTCATTTAAATCTTTTAACTGGATTTCGGCCATTTTACGCTCCGAAATGTCCTTGAAGTAAACTGATAGGCCGGTCCCCGAAGGATAAGCACTGATCTCGTACCATTTAAACAAAGGCGGGTAATAATCTTCAAAATGCACAGCCTGTTGTGTTTCCAGCGCTTCATGATATTTTATGTACGATTCTGAAACTGTTGAATCGGAAAATACGTCCCACAAATTATTGTTGACCATTTCATCTTTGGTTTTCCCCAAAACTTTTACGGCTGTATTGTTCCAGTAGGTAACCGTCCAATTTTTATCAACCGCGAAAAATGCGTCTCCAATGCTTTCTAAAATAGTATTTCTCTCTTCTAATATTTCCGTAACTGCTGCTTCGGCTAATTTACGCTCAGAAACATCTTTGAAATAAACCGACAGGCCGGCACTTGAGGGATATGCGCTTAGTTCGAGCCATAATGACATAGTTGGGTAATAGTCATCAAAATGAACCGTTTGGCTACTTTCCATCGCCACGTGTAACAATTTATAGGTTTCCATTGCCATGGCATCAGCATAAACATCCCATAAAATTCGTCCAATTATTTCGCTTCTGGGCATTCCCATAAGCTTTTCGGCCGTATTATTCCAATAGGTTACTATCCAGTTTTTATCAACGGCATAAAACGCATCGCCTATACTTTCCAGTATGGTGTTCTTCTCCTCAAACGCTTCTTTAGCAGCAATTTCGGCTTGTTTACGGCCGGTAACATCCCTAATGTAAACAGTGAGGCCATTAGCTGCGGGATATATCCCGAGAGCCAACCATAGCTTTAATGGTTGACTATACAGGTCGAAATGTACTGCCTTTCCTGTTTCCATTACTTCATGATATTTACTGTATTGGTCCGTATCAACGGCGTGGGGAAAGGCTTCCCATAAACTATGGCTTATTATATCATTTTTGGACTTTCCAATAAGCTTTTCGGCCATATTATTCCAGTAGGTAACTGTCCAGTTTTTATCAACCGCGAAAAAGGCGTCGCCAATACTTTCCAGTATGGTGTTTTTTTCCTCAAGTGTTTCCTTAACAGCAATTTCAGCCTTTTTACGCGCATCAATATCTTGGAAACTGCCATATATACGCACACATTTACCGCCTGTAAATTCGCTTTCTCCCATTACCCTTATCCATTTTGCTGCACCCTTTGCAGTTACAATTTGGAGTTCCACATCATACGGTGTTCCTTGATCAAAGGCATCCTTAACTTTTTGCCTGATAATAGCCCTGTCTTCCTCTCCCTTGAAAAAACTGGAGGCAGTTTCCAGGTCAGGTTCAAAATCAGTTCCTACTTCATGGATCTCCCTGGTTATGGACGACCAGTAAACAACGCCTTTTACCATGTCAATTTCCCAGCCGCCTATACGCGCCAGGGTTGTCGCTTTATCTAATATATCCTCTAATTCTTTTTTGTCAGTAATGTCTTTTGCTACACCAAATGTTAATCTTTCTTCCGAGACTGGGGTGGTAGTCCAGGCCAGCCATTTTATTTTACCACTTTTAGTAACATACCGGTTCTCAAAATATAATGTAGCATTCCCCTCGCCAATACGGTCGAGTTGCGTAGTAGTAGCACTTAAGTCGTCCGCATAAATAAAATCACTGAAGGGTCGACTCAGCAATTCCAATTCGCTATACTCAAGTATCCTGGACACCGCAGGATTAACTTTCTTAAAATATCCATCGAGGCCAACTATACAAATAATATCAGGCGCCAGGTTGAATACCTGGTTTAGTTCCTGTTCCAATTGCTTACGTTTTATTTCGGCGCCTATATGCAAGCCACAGGTTTCAAAAAGGTTGGTTAGTTCATGCTTTTGTTCAGCATCATGGCTTAAGCCGAGCATTATTACCCCGATTGTTTTGTTATAATGTTGTAAAGGTATTCCGTAAATGGTTTTTAAACTGGCTTTCCTGGCAGCTTCCCTCCTGAAAAAATTCTCATTTTCATCAACATTACGCCAAAACCGGATAGCTTGTGTTTTCCAAATTATACCCGGAAAGCCTTCGCCTTTTACAAAACTTTTTATTTTTACGCTTTCATCGTGGAACACCCTCATCTCATCTTCCCCGCAGAATTTTGATGTGAGGCTGATCTTCTTTTTATCTGAACCTACCAGCCAGGCCTCGGCCATTGCAAAATTACCAAAGTTTGCCAATAGCTCCAGCACGCGTTGTATCGCGCTATGCAATTCAGCATATTCACTAAAAATTAAACTTATATCGGTTAATAGCGCCTTTTCATACTCTTCGTTTTTTCGGTGTGTAATGTCTCTTATAAAAATTGATACGCCATGATCTGAGGGGTACACCCGGTTTTCCTGCCATAGATCAAGTGCGGCGTAGTAATCCTCGTTACATATATATTTTTTACCCTCAATAGCGGTTTGAATGGCGTTGTAAGTGGGTGTGCCAACAACATCGGGAAAAAGCTCCCATATATTTTTACCAATCAACGATTTCGGTGTCATGCCAATCATTTCGCCAATTTTTTTATTGGCGTATGTGTAGCACATCCGCTCATCTAAAGCAATAAAGCCATCGGTTATGTTTTCTAATAACTCTTCAATTTGTTCGGTCTTCTTGTTTATTTCAGCTTCCGCCAGTTTCACGTCTGTGATGTCATAGGTGAGCGAGTAAAAGCCTTTTACCCTATTGTTTTCTTTATCAGGTATATATTGCGCATGCGTGTAAATAGTTTTGCCTTTATTATTATGGAATGTGCGTTCAAAACTCTGCGCCTCGCCTTTTAACACATTTTGTATGTGCTGTTTATGCAGTTTAAATTCATCGTTGCCCAAAAGTTCCTGTTTGCTTATGCCCTGCATTTCGTGCAACTGCTTATCAAACCACTCCAGGTGTGGTTTATTGGCAAACAAACAATGCAAATCAGCCGACCAGTAGGCTATTAATGCCGGCACATTGTCGGTGACGGTCTTTATAAAGCCGGCATTTTCAATAATTTTATCTTGGTTAAGCTTACGCTCCGTGATATCAGACCGTATTGCGACATACTGGTAAGGTTTGCCCTTTTCGTTTAAAAAGGGTACAATGGTTGTATCAACCCAATAAAAGCTGCCGTCTTTGGCCTTATTTTTCAGTTCGCCCTTCCAAACTTTGCCGCCGGCAATGGTTGTCCACAAATTTTTAATAAATGCCTTGTCATGATAACCGGAATTGATGATACGGTGGTCCTGGCCAATTAATTCTTCCTTACTGTATTTCGATATGCGGCAAAAGTTTTCGTTTACATGTTGAATAATCCCTTTTTGGTCGGTAATGGCCACAATGGCTGATTCATCGAGCGCATACTTATAATCAAATAGCTCCTTAAGAGTATTTTCCAATAAGTCATCGGCGCGCTTTTTTTCAGAGATATCTTTAAAATTGCACACGATAGCCCTTATTTCGGGATCATCAAGGAAATTAATATAGGTACATTCCAGCCAAATAAAATGCCCGTCAAAATGTTTCGACCTAATAGTGCAGATTATTGGCTGGCCGGGCTTATTAAAAACCTGCTTAACCACATCCTCTACCATTTTTACATCGCCAGGGTGCGTTAATTCCTTTATGGTGCTTTTTGCCCTGTCTACTGAATTCCAGCCGCTGATCCTCTCTGCCGACGGGCTGCGGTAAATAATATTAAAATTCGCGTCTAACAGGGTAATTCCTTCGTGGCTGTGCTCAATAATTTTTTTGAAACGGTCATCGCCGGTTATGAGGCGCGGATTTTTTCCGGTATTTTCCCCGTCATGTATGTGATTTCTTTTTGCGACCCTTTTTTCACTTAGCTCTATGTAACCCAATAGCTCGTGCTTATCATTAAAAAGCGCGGTGCAATTAATAGCCGCTGAAAATACAGATCCATCCTTTTTTACACGCAGGCCTTCGCCCAGGTATGTTTTATTAATAAGCGCCAGGTCAAGAATTTTAGATGGTTCACCGCTTTCAATTGACTTGAGCGGGTAAAGGGCGAAAATTGGTTTGCCAATTATTTCATCTTCGGAGTAGCCATAAATTGTTTTAGCTGAGCCACTCCAGCTTATGATCGAGTTCGAGGCATCGGTAATTACAATCGCGTAATCCGGAATATTGTTCAGCATGGCAAAAATCAATTTCATCAAAGCTTGCCCTTAGGGACAATTTACTCAGAATCAAGATTTCTCAAGCAGCCAATTTTTTTTATATGTTTAGCTGTTGGGGTTTACAACCTACGGTTTTAAGTTTTATAAACCTAACTATTATTTTTGGCATTAAGAAATGAAATCATTTTTTCATTTCTTAAATGAATAACTTAGTGTCAGCTTATAAAGTCGCGTTATAGAATTTGTAATAGAACAACCGGACTAATTCTTCCAAAAGGCCATTCGGCACCTGCTGCTAATGCCATTTTTCCCGATTTGCTGGCTTGGTTTTAATGTAAACTGAACAAGCCAAATATTTAATTTTGAAACTTAGTGTACTACATATTTAAAATGCGGAACTTTAGTGATTACTTACGTACAACCTTTATAACCAACAACCTGCAATGAGTGTATATAATATATTTATAGTAGAAGATGATACCTGGTACGGCGAGATATTGCAATATCACATTAGCTTAAACCCCGACTATAAAGTAACGCGCTTTGAGACTGCTAAGGAGTGCCTGAATAAATTATACCTGCAGCCGGATTTAATAACTATAGATTTTAAATTGCCCGATATGACGGGCGACAAGCTGTATAAGAAAATAAGGGAATCAAATTCACAGGTGCCAGTAATTATAGTAAGCTCGCAGGAAAATATTGCGGTAGCAGTAAACTTGTTGAAAATGGGCGTAAGCGATTACCTGGTCAAAGATGAGGGCACCCAGGAGTTGCTATGGAATAGTATTACCAGGATAAGAGAAACCCAGACACTTAAACAGGAAGTGGCACAGCTTCGCGAGGAGCTTGGTCAAAAATTCTCGTTTGAAAAGACGCTTATAGGTCAAAGCGATGCCTTGAAAAGGATTTTCGGCATAATGGAAAAAGCCACTAAAACCAATATAAACGTTTCTATATCGGGCGAAACCGGTACGGGTAAAGAAGTTGTTGCCAAGGCTATCCACTATAATAACGAACGACGTAAAAAGCCATTTATAGCGGTTAATATGGCGGCTATTCCCTCTGAATTGGTTGAAAGCGAGCTGTTTGGATTTGAAAAAGGGGCATTTACTGGAGCCATAGCACGCAAACCCGGCAAATTTGAGGATGCTAACGGGGGAACGATTTTCCTGGACGAAATTGCCGAATTGAGTTTGAACCATCAAAGTAAACTGTTGAGGGTTTTACAGGAACGCGAAGTAGTACGAATTGGCGGTAACGAGAAGATAAACCTGGATATACGCCTGATCGTAGCAACGCACAAAAACCTGGCTGAAGAAGTAAAGAAAGGCGCCTTTCGCGAAGATTTATACTACAGAATCATGGGCCTACCTATTGAACTGCCACCATTGCGTGACCGAGGAAATGATGTGTTGATCTTAGCCAAATATTTCCTTGATGATTTCGCGAAGCAAAATAGGCTAGGCACTGTAACTATTGCCGAAGACGCAAAAGAAAAGCTTTTGCGCTATCAGTACCCCGGCAACATAAGAGAGCTGAAAAGTATTATTGACCTGGCAGCAGTAATGTGCGATAACAACATCATTAAAGCAAACGATATTACCTTTAATGCCATAAGGCGCGACGATGCATTTATAATGGAACAGCAAACCTTAAAACAACATACCTGCGATATTATAAAGCACTATCTCAAAAAAAACAATAATGACGTTGTTGCGACCGCCAAAATACTCGACATTGGCAAAAGCACCATTTATAAGATGATCCAATTGGGTGAATTGGAGTAAAAAACACTTCCGGATTCCCCCCTGCGGATATTTTTCCGGGGAATGGAAAACGATAAGAATCAATCAATTTTATTTTATTGATAATCAATGTGATACAAATATATTTTATTTGGTATGGTTTTGACGGGATGTTTAGCTTAAAATGCAACAAGCACTTCAAAAAAATGATAATCCTATTAATAATTACAACCTTTATTAAAGCGATAAAGGCAAAGCGCTATAAAGAAGCGCGGCTGATCACAGTTAAGTCAAATGAAGTACCCGGATTTAACTTTTATCGCCGTAATTGATTTTTTGACAAATAACGCAGCAATAATGGCCGGCACTGAAGAACTATACGATCTATCTCAATTAACTGCTATAAGCAGAGGTAACGAATTATTCGTAAAAAAAATGGTAGCTATTTTTTGCGGTGATACGCCTGGAATGCTGCAAACTATGATGGACGCCTATTACGCCGGCGACCTGGAAAAAATGGGAGAGGTGGCCCACCGCATAAAACCAAGCATTGACAACTTGAGCATCACCTCGATAAAACAAACCATCCGCGATATAGAAAAAATGGGGTCGGGCGATTTACCGGTAATCGGTTTAAAAGAAACACTCGATAAAGTTATCACTACTATAAACGAAGTAATTGCTTCGCTAAAAACAAAATATCCGGCTTAAAAACCCCAATAAAAATGAAGGTTGTACAATTGCTATATAAAAATGGAATTTATTATGACCGGCGCGGCGATGAATTGACGGGAAATGGTGCCTCGCTTGTTTTAGCCTTTGGCAATAAAATGGTACTGGAAACAGATAGTATTTACACCCAATTAAAAGCTGATCACCCCTTGGCCGAAATAGTATTGTGCTCCACATCCGGAGAAATTTATGACGATGTGGTTTATGACGCTACAGTATCGGTAGTTATAATGGAGTTTGAAAAAACGCTGATTAAATCAGTCAGTATAAATATTGATGATGCATTAAATAGCTTCGAGGCCGGAAAATCCCTGTTTGATCAGTTAAATAGCAAAGATTTGTCGTACGTGCTCATCATCTCGGATGGAAGTACGGTAAATGGCAGCGAACTGGTACGGGGGATAGAGCAAGTTAACCATGGCAAAGTACCGGTAACCGGCGGCATTGCCGGCGATGGCGACAAATTTAGGTATACCATTGTGGGTTGCAACCAGGAACCCGCAAAGGGAAACGTAGCCGCCATTGGTTTTTATGGCGAAAGCTTAAGAATTGGACACGGTTCGCTGGGCGGTTGGGAAATATTCGGGCCCGAAAAAAGGGTTACCCGCTCTGTATCGAACCGTCTTTTTGAAATCGATGGCAAAAGTGCATTAGATGTATATAAACATTACCTGGGCAAATATGCTGAAGAATTGCCGGGATCGGCGTTGTTATTTCCTTTATATGTACGGGCTGATGGTAGCGAAAGCTCAGTGGTGCGTTCAATTTTATCGATCGACAATGAAGAACAATGTATGGTATTTGCGGGCGATATACCCGAAGGCGCCCATATCCAGTTTATGAAAGCCAATTTTGATAAATTAATTAATGCTGCCCAATCCGCTGCCGATAGCACGCTTAAGCGCATACCGGGTATAATTTCGCCTAAACCGAAGCTGGCATTGCTGATAAGTTGTGTAGGCCGGAAACTCATTTTAGGAAATCGCATAGATGAGGAAGTTGAAACCGTGAAGGAAGTTTTTGGGAGTGATACCCTATTATCAGGTTTTTACTCGTATGGCGAGATTTCGCCGATTAATTATAATACAAAATGTAAATTGCACAATCAAACGATGACCATAACAACCTTTGATGAGGAAACAATAGCTGATGGCTTATCACAAATTACTACAGCGGCAACTTAATAAATACATTGGGGATGATAATATTACGCCTGAAAAATTTCAGCGACTGGTTGACGCTGTAAATGAGTCGTATTTGGCGTTTGAAAAAGACAAAGAGCTATCGGACCATGCCTTCACAGTTAGCCAGCAGGAATATGCCGATATAAACAGCCTGCTTAGGGAAGAAGTTGTATTAAGGCAACTTTCTATACAAAAACTAAAATCTATACTTGGCCATTTCGTGTCGGAAAACAGAGAATCTTTGACCGAAAAAGACGATGACCTGCTGGAAGTAGTCGATCAACTAAACGACGAAATGAACAGGCGAAAAGAAGTTGAAGAGCAGTTGCGGCTGGCCAAAGAAGAGGCTGAAAAGGCAAGTATAGCGAAATCAGATTTTTTCTCCGTTATAAGTCACGAAATACGCACACCGCTAAATGCCGTAATTGGCATGGGCCACTTACTTCATAAAAACCAACCACGGCCCGACCAGGTAGAAAACCTGAACGCCTTACGAATGTCGGCCAATAATTTATTAGTACTGATAAACGATATACTTGATTTTAACAAGATAGAAGCAGGTAAACTCGACCTGGAAGAAGCACCATTTAACGTTAAAAAATTAGTGAAAGATATTGTCACCGCTAATACTAATGGTGCCAGCGAAAGGGAAAATGGAATCTCGTTACTCATTGATGATAATATCCCGGATTATTTCCTGGGCGACTCCCTGCGGCTAGGCCAGGTATTAAACAACCTGGTTTCGAACGCGGTGAAATTTACGCAAAAGGGTTTTATAGCTGTGAGGGTTGACCTGGCTGAATTAAATGTTAAGACCGCTGTTATAAAATTTTCGGTACTGGATACCGGAGTTGGTATAGCGCCCGAAAACATTCGGGGTATTTTTTTACCGTTTATGCAGGCGTCAACGTCAATTACCAGGCAATATGGTGGTACGGGCCTAGGCCTGGCTATTACCCGCAGGATATTGCAATTGCTGAACAGCGATATCGAGGTTGAATCGAAAGTTGGTAAAGGATCGAAATTCTTTTTTAGTGTTGAACTTAATATCGTAGCGATTGATCCGGAAAACCCCTACCAGTATGATACCATTGATTTCGACTTGAAATTCGCGCGAATATTACTGGTGGAAGATACCATGTTTAACGTGCTTTATGCCACCCAACTGCTTGAAGGCTGGAATGCGGAAGTTGAAGTTGCCGAAAACGGGGCACTGGCTGTTGAGATGATGAAAACCGGACAATATGATCTGGTACTGATGGACCTTCATATGCCAGTGATGGACGGTTATATTGCCACCATTAAGATCAGGGAGTTTAATACTACTGTACCAATAATTGCCCTTACAGCTTCGGCAACCAGCAACGTACGGGAAAAGGTAACCGAAGCCGGCATGCAGGACTATGTTACCAAACCGCTTAATCCGGATGAATTTTTTATTAAGATAAGAAAGTATTTAAATTGATTTAAATACTCCTGTCCTTTCCGATGTGCGATCCGGCATTTTTTTCAGGGTGCCAGTTCCATCTTTTTGATAACCCGGTACCAGCGATAGAAATAAGACATCATCCTGAGGAAATTCATGTAAACAGCCACTCCTACCACCTGGATGATGATAACCCAATATACATTGAATAACATGGCTGCAAAAAACGAGATCAGCAGGATGCTGATATGCAGCCTCAGTATCTTATTAGTAGCCTTTGAATGTACAAGATAATGTTTGGTGAGCAAGTGGTGCAGGTGTGTCCTGTCGGCATGGAAAGGTGATTTTCCTTTTTTTATTCGGGTGTAGAACACGCGGACAGCATCTATAACAGGGATCATGCAACTACCGGTAACCAGTGCGATAAACTCGGAGGTGACCTTCGAGCTATTATCACCCGCTTCTCGGATAAAATTGATACCTACCGCCGAGATCACCAACCCGAACAAAAGCGACCCGCTATCACCCATAAATACCCGGGCGGGCTGCCAGTTATATTTTAAGAATACTACCAGCGCTACGCATAAGGGCAAAAGAAGGAATAACCACCCTCTGGCCGGCACTAACATACTCATGGCGGCAAGCACCAAAATATTTATCAGCGCCATGCTGCCCGCAAGTCCGTCAATACCATCCATTAAATTGAAAGCATTAGTAACACCTGTAATAATAAGCACTGTTAGAAAGTATTGTAGTATAATGGGAAGCTCATGGATGCCGAAAAGACCATGTAATGATGTTATCCTTGCCCCATCCCATGCTATTGCGCAAGCGCATAGTATTTGCAGCAGCAACCTTAATTTTACTGAAAGGTGGAGCCTGTCATCCAAAAGGCCGGTTATCATAATTACAAGGATGGCGGCAATCATAGTAATGTGGCCTAAAATGAACAATTGCAGGGGAGCCGAAAATAGCGCAACCAGGCATACACTTAGCACAATTACCAAACCACCAATAGCCGGCACTGGCTGCTGGTGAAATTTGCGGTGGTTTGGCACATCAACCAGGCCCAGTTTTGGGCTAAGTTTGATCATTATCGGGAAAAGAACAGTTGCCGAGGCCAAAGTAAGGCCCACAGAAAAAATAAGTTGTAAAAGTGAAGTACTCATAGCTTAATAAGGTAATTAGCGGTGTTCGTAAAAAAAAGCCGGCGATTGCAGGTGCCCCAGTTCAAATTGAATTAATTTTTCGCCTGATAGCTTTTTCGAAATTTTGGAGGTAAGCTTTCTTTTTTCGGGGGCCTGTAAAGCGCTTAAGATCATATGTTCGTACTTATCAGTAACAAGTTTCCAGTTATACCGCCTATGGGCGATCTCGCTCATTACGCGGGCGACTTTTTTCAAATCAGCTATTTTTTGAGTATTGATGAGGGTTATCAGTTCTTCTTCTGACCTAAAGTATAAGGCTTTCCCTTCGGTGGTAGTTCTGTTATATGACACGCCATACACCATCATGGGCAAACCCAAATACATGGCCTCAACAAGCGACGGGTTTGTACCGCCCGCACTGTGGCCATGCACGTATAAATAGCAGTTACCTCGCAGTACATCAAGCTCCCGTTGGTTGTAAATTGGGTCGAGCAGTATGATATTCTGGAATTGAGAAAATTGTTGACGGATCTCTTTTCCGTACTGGCTGTTATTCCAGTTGCCAACCATAACCATGGTGTGCTTAGGCAGCTTCGAAAACGCGCCTAATACTATGGCTATATTGTTTTCCGGTTCAATACGGCATACCTTAAACGCATAGGGATTTTTCAGGAACGGATATTTTTCCTTATCGGCAGCTGTTGGTGTTGCTTTTATTGTATGATCGGCGCCATATTCAATAATATTGCTCAGCGTTTTATACCTAACCGCCGTATAATCCTGTATCGACTCGTTATCTGCGATATCAGCGTGCGAGAATTTAACGGCCATCCATTCGGCCGCCCATAAATACAGGCGTGCCATTTTACTCCATTTGTTCCTTTTCCATTCAATACCGTCAATAGATATCACTATTTTTTTATTGGTAAAAAGGCGCACAAACGGCAGCATAAAACCGCCGCTCACACCAAGTATAAGCAAGACATCCGCATAAAATATGGCGTGTAAAATGCTTAAGCAATCGTAAATAATACTTTGGGCGCCGTTTGCCTCAAGCGGCAGGTAAATTAACCGGGCACCTTTATAACTTGTAAGTCTTCCGCTTTTCGGATATTTTTTTCCTGAACAATAAACGGACATGTCCCACTTCGCGGCCAAATTATCAACAAGATGTTCGGCAAGTGTTTCAAACCCGCCGTAATTTGCAGGCAGGCCTACTGTTCCAATAATTGCTATTTTTTTATTCTTCATAATTAATTTGCGTTAGTTGTTGTTTGCCAATTATGTGCCATATATATAATTATTTGCATATCAGCTATTTATATATATATATATATCATCGTGTTGATTTCCATTTTGTGGATTAAACTTCCAGTAACGGAGCCCCTGCAAAAATTTCTTCATTGACATTGAAAGTGCTTTTGATTTTTCTCCGGAATGCTGACTGCGAAAAATGCTGTGCCCTACACCAGGCTGATAGCGCCATCTTGCGGTAATAGGCTTCATCAGAATATAAATGCTGAATGGCAGCTGTAACGACCTCAACGTCGCGGGAATCCGCATATATACCATCCACGCCATCATTTACCAATTCTGTAACACCACCAACGGGCGGCACGATCACGGGTAAGCCATAGTACATCCCTTCCAAAACCGTCATGCCGAAAGTTTCAAGCCACTGGTCGGTTAGCGAAAGGTTAACAACTATATGAGCGCTTTTATAAAATGGCGATGTATTTTTTTGTGCAGGATAGATAAGGCAATTTTCCGGCGCGCCAGTTTCTTTCTGAAATAATACGACGTCTTTCAATGAAGCATTTAATACCAGCTTAAAAGTAATATCCGGTAATACCCCGGCAATTTCAACAAACTTGTAGATGCCTTTATACGCCTTGAGCGAGCTTAACATGAGTACAGTGAAGGGATTTTTTTTATCTGGGCATACTGTTTTCATTGCTTCATTGGCAAAGGAATCAGGTAAAGCATTATATACAACGCGTGACTTTTCACCTGAAAAATTAAACTGCCCCTTAACAAATTCTGAAACGAAGATTATCTCATCCGAACAAAACGCCGCAATTTTTACCAGGAATGATTTTAGTAATGGCGGCTTTATGCTAACCTCGTGTATATGGTAAATAACCCGGCAGCCACGGCATATGCCTGCCAGCGCAGCCCCAAAAGGCAGCAAAGTATTAACATAAACCGTGTCGTTCTTTTTAAGGGCAAACAGCAATGTTGAAAATAAAACCAACTGCGACCATGTGAATAACAATAAAGTAATAAATTTATTGGGGCTCCACCTGTAAAATATATTATACTGACTCACCCCTTCAATATTGCTCAGTATACCATTTCCCGATGGGGTCGAGGTGTACAGGTGAACCTCGCTGGTCGCTGTTAATATTTCGAGCGACTGGCGCAATACCAAAGGGCTTCCACTAAAATCATTTAATAAATGGACAGCTATTATTCTTTTATTTTTCATTTTGTAATTGATCTTGTTTTAAAGCGGTTTGATAAACCTTTTCGAGCATTTCTCCCCTCACGCTCCACCTAAAAAGTTCGTTATACTGTAGTTCGGATAATTGCTTTTCTTTCAGCATGAAATCATTATCCCAAAACAGTTTAGTTATTTTCCGGGCAAGCATAGCGGTTGTTAAATTATAAGTGCTGTACGGTACAGACAAGGAGGAGCCAGGGTGCAGCATATCGCCGGGGCCGCAATTCTTTAAGCAAACTATAGGTAACCCGTAGCTCATAGCCTCCGGTATTACCATGCCTGCGCCTTCGTGTGAAGGGAAAAGAAATACGGAAGCTGACTGGTAAATATGCTTTATCTCGCCTTTTGCTATCCATTCAATAAATTCTACTCCACGGCCAATACCCTCATCCGCCGTTATTTTTTTTAACAATGCCTTGCATGGCCCCGACCCTACCAGTGTAAGCTTAACTTTATTTTGAAAGTCGGGAGATAAGGCCTTATAAAATATTGCAAAGCTCCTGATGGCTATATCAAACCCTTTTAATGGCACAAACCTGCCGGCAGAAACTATGCGAAAAACACCATCTGTGCGCCCTGATTTTATGTCAATCTCAGTATCAGCCGCAACAGATGGATGAATAATGTAATCTTTTGTTAACCTAAGCTTTTTAGCTGCCTCGGTATTCATGCAGATGATAACCGCGGCTTTATGTTTACAGATGGCCAAAAACGGATCAACGTTCCATGAAATATTTTTGATGAGCCATAACATCCTGTCTTTTAAATAGGCCCTTTTGCCATAAACCGGCAAAATATATTCGCGCGGGATCTTTGGGTGGTGGCCAACATGGCCCCATACCATCGGTTTGCCCAAAATCCAGAGAAACGAAGGTGTCCAGTCGTTATGAAAATTAAGGTTGTGGACTATATCTACGTTAAGTTTTTTTTGTTTTAACCATATTGCCAGGGTCAGTTGCCACCCATAGTAATATATCATGCTCAGCAATGGCCCTTTTTTCCACCAGCGCGCCCAAAGCGGCCAATCAAAGTACAGGAACGACAGCCTTGAAAACAGGTCTGCTATTTCCGGGTGTTGTGCTATATATTTTTCAATGGCTGGCCGGTTATTTTTGCGGGTTACCGCAATTACCTGTTGATACCGTGCAGCCTGTAGCAGCATATTCCATCCCATTGCGTCTTCGGATCCTTTATAAGGATTTACAGCATAAGCGGTTATGAGTACCTTTTTCATGCCTGCATCAACTCTCTTTCAAGCTCCATTAACTCGAACAATGTCTTTTTCCCACGGCGTTTTAATAGCCTGGCGGGTATGCCGCCAATTACGCTATCAGGAGGAAATGATTTATTGACTACAGCGCCGGCAGCAATTACGCAGCCATCGCCTACATTTACGCCATCTAATATGGTAACCTTGCTGCCTATCCAACAATTTTTTCCAATTGTGATACCTTTGCGGCTCACTCCCTGCAAACGGATCAGTTCGCAAGGATCATTAAAGAAATGGTTCTCCGGATGGCAGCTAAAATATTGGCCTATGATGCAATCGTCGCCAATTGTTAAGCCGCCGGCGCCACCCAGGTAGGCAAATTCGCCAATGCCTGCATTGTTCCCTATCGTTATAAACTCGCCGATATTATTTAACGAAGTAGCTACTATTAAACGGCTAAATGCGCCTATGCCTACATTGTTGCCAATGCACACCCCACTTTTGCCGGCCCCGCTTATGTAAACAAAATCGCCGGGTTTAAAGTATTTGCCCCAGGTTATCCTGGAAAGGAAACTAAACCTGACACCCTTGCCGGCCATCATCCTTTTTGGGTTCCTGAACCGGAACAATAGCTTAGCGCCCCGTAAAAATGCCGCAAATTGCGCGAACGAAAAATACAGGATCTCGCCCATGGTTAATGATTCATCGAACCTGAACGATGGGTTCCTGTATTGCACTAATCTTTCAAAGAATGCTTTCATAGTTCAGGTTTTTAATGTAGTTAAAAATTAACCCGAGGGTGTCAGGCAGTTGATTATTTTCAAGGGGTATATAAAGCGCTTTTTCCGAATTCTTTTTTAATGTATTGAATAGGGAAAGATATTTTTTGGTAAGGCGGCGGATGGTAGGTGCATCCAATTCCTGTTTCCGTTTAAGTATTATTTCATCATCGGCATATAAAAAGAAATTAAGCCTGGGTTTTAAAAGAAAATGGTAACACCAGGTAGTGAATAACGGCGAAAGGCTGATATTACTTCGTTTGGCATCGTTAATAAAATCAAAGTAATAGCGGTCGTATAATACCACGTAGCCTAAGCGAACATACCTTAGCTGCACATACCACTGACCAAGCAGGTAATCAAGATAGTAATAACAAAAACGCAGGCGCGACGACCATTTACTCTTGTTATTTCCCATCCGGGGCAATGTTTGGGCTGCAATAATTTCTGCTTGTTTTTTACCGTGTTTCCAGGCGCTCAGTATAGGCAATAAACCCGGCCTGTGGCGCAAGACGATCACTTTTTTGCGGAGCTGCTTATCAACCAGCTGGCGGATATTTTCGATAACGGTACTTTTACCTGCTCCGTCGACACCGCTGAAGGTAATAATAAAACCCTTGGTGCCAAAAAGGTGCTTTACAGAGTCGATGCCATATTTAACCTTGTTAAATAAACCGCTTATACCCTTGTTCTGCGTGGCTAACAAAATGTATTTTAATGCTAAGGATTTTAAAAACTTGTCATATTTATAACCATTTTTATAACTGGTAACTGGCAGCGAGTAAGTATGATACAGCAGATTATTTAACTGCGCCCGGCTATATGGCCCGAGCCTGTTGAAGAACTCCTGGTAACGGATGGGTATGTCGCAATTGTTTAACCAGTAAAACAACCAGGTGTACGAAAAATCATCTATTAGCGAGGGTACTTTAATTCCATGTTCGTTTTCCTTTGCCTCAGCCAATAATTTTTCCGCGTTAAGGAAAACAAGCGACTTCCTTTTAAATGTATTGATCAGATCGAGGTGCAATAAACTGCCGTCTATCAACACGATTTCAACCCTATACATGAAACTCTTTTTTTGCTGATTAATACCCGCAACAAGTACATGATTTGCCAATTGCGTAACAGCTTTTTTTGCATCATGTTTACCAATGCACATATCGATGTCCGAATTTTCAGGTAAAGTTTCAATACCCCTGTTCATCCATTTTAAAGCTGCATATGGTGTAGGTTTTAACATCAGGCCGAGATCGTTCAATAGCAATATACGCGCTGGCGCCATAAACAATTTATACAATTGCCAGTTCAGCGCTTCATTCCAGGTTGTTAAGAGCCGGTCAACCTGCACGTGCCATACCGGTTGCTGATGATAGGCATCAAGATAATAAGATACTATATATAGAAGGTATAACCTTTCAGCTTCATAAATGTCAATTTGATGCTCGTTTATAAATTCTTTCCAGTACGGCAAAGCAAATAGTTCGTCCAATTCGGCGCGTATGGTACGATAGCCTTTATGGCCGATAAGGATATTTGACTGGTAAACAAAATGGAAGAGGTCGAAAAGCGCAGGCATTTGTTTATGGCCCAGCTCAAGGTCTATGCAATGGAGTTTTTCTTTTTGACACATAACATTCCAGGGCGTAAAATCGCCGTGCGCTGTGCTGGTGGTAAACGCGTTGTTTAACGGGCGTGCTTTTTGCAGTTGTACCAGCTTATCAACAATGCCCTGTGGCATCCGTTTATCGTACATGCGTTGCAGTTCCAGTATCCTGATCTCCAGTTTCAATGCAAAATCTGTTTCAGTATAATTAACTGATGATAAGCCCGTTTGCAGCCATTCTTTAACGGCATTGAAAGGAAGTTTCGCAAAACGATCGGTGCGCCGGGTGTTCAAGCCGATATCATTTAGCTTAACACAACCGTTGTCAATATTAATGGGGATAGGGAAATTTACATATTTAAAATTATGGCGTTGTAAAGCTTGTAGCTGTTCTGTTTCTTTTTTCAAATTTTCTTCGGCCCTTTTTGTTAATGGAATTTTGGTGAATTGCGCCGTATTTTTGCCACCATTATATTCCCATAAAATAGCTTTACGGTTAGGGCCAATAGTGCCCGAGAACCATGCCCATCGTGACGATTTAGTGGCCAGGACTGAGTCTGATGCATCGCTTATGTAAAAGGAAAAACTGCCGTTACTGAACAGCCTTAACAAGCCGGTTGCCGCGGCAATTTTTACAATGGCGACAAACACACCCGGGCGCAGGCCCTTATTATGGTAAAATTTTAAAAAATCGGCATGCCGGTTTTTTTTTGGCCATATCCAGCGGATGGAACCATCGGGGTTTGTACGGTAACTGCAATCGACCCGTTTTTCTATTTGTTGTGAAAAGTGCAAACTGGCTTTAGTGGTTGCCCGGTCTAACGAATAAATAAAGGATGAAATATCAGTATGCATAATAGTTATTTTACTAACCGTTTCCCATTTTTATGCCAACAGCTCAGCGCTATTATATCTATTTGATTATTAATTGTTTATGTTTATAATGGCAAAAGCAAAATCTATATTCAAGAAGGTATTTTCCATTATCTGGAAAAGGCGAAAAAAGGAATGGAACAGAAATTAACGATCAGGCAGCAGTGTTTATAAGCCGGGGCGTCTGGCCGGAGGCTATATAAAGATCAGGACGTTTCCTTTTCAGGAATGATATTTCGCTGGGGATAAAGCGGTAATTTTTATCGAGGCTAATGGAGAAAATTAACATTTGGTAAAACAGGATGCCATAGTTGGTTTCACCAAAAATGCCAAACTCGGTAAAGGAGTTGATAAGTACTGGTATAATTACACCCAAAAGCATCAGCTTTTTTTGTTGGGGTTCTTTTAAAAAACCACGGATGGTAGATACTAATTGTATAAGTGCCAGGGTTAAACCAACAAAGCCCAGGTTCATTAATACCTGCATAAAGGTATTGTGCGTCATGTGCGCTGTATAGCTATGTACACTGGAAAACTTGTCCTTATAATCTATCCGCATAAAACCAAACCCGAACAAGGGTTCGCGCGGCAGGCCTTCGTTGATCAACGCTTTCCAAAAAGGCATACGGCCGGTCATGGAGAGCACATCATCGATACCGCCTTTTCGCATAATTAATGTGGATATACCGATAGGCAAAACAGCCAGTATGACGGCGTAAATGGAGTATTTTACGATCTTAAGGTCGAATTTA
>Ga0302309_10000873_pt1 | contig 31324 bp, 24 predicted proteins | sample III_Palsa_N1_1_FD_200453 | JGI IMG/M metagenome (GOLD analysis project Ga0302309, IMG submission 200453) | Peat permafrost microbial communities from Stordalen Mire near Abisko, Sweden - III_Palsa_N1_1 | ecosystem: Environmental > Terrestrial > Soil > Palsa > Peat permafrost | place: Sweden... | reverse complement strand
GGGTTGTTTAGACGCAACTCGGCTCTCATTCTTCTTCACTTAAGCTTTCTAATTTATTCCTTTTATATTTGATGACAAACATAGGAGACGCGATGCATCGCGTCTCTACGGGCGATTACCTGTTAAATGTTGGGTTTGCCTCATTTGCCTGTAGTTTGCGCAACAATGGTAATATATAAGATGCCTTAATTACCGTTGCAGAATTTGCCTTTATAAAAGGATGCATTGCCGCGTCGATATTGGTAACAATGCCAGATTGATAACTTAATATCCCTACCAACTTATTATTTTTAATCACAGGTCCACCGCTATTGCCGGGATAAACAGGCATATCAACTGTAAAACCAAAAGTTGATTTACCGGCAGAAGCTATCTTACCGTTAAAAACTTCAGCTTTTTTACTGCCGGATATTGCAGGGAAACCAATAGTAAATACCTCGCCGGTACTATTATCATCTGTTGAAGCGATAGATTGAACAGGAACCGGCACAACCCCGGCTTGTTTCATATACGCCACATTAACTTTATAATCACTTTTTTGAAATGAAATAATTATCAAGTCTTCTTTATCTGTCGACAGGATATATGGTTTGTATTTGGTTAACCCCGTTGTTAAACTTAAAAGCGGAATTTCATTTGTTTTTTTATCAGTTGCATCTGTTCTTATAGCCAGTTGGTCGGTAATGGTTTCTGCACCGTTGCTTAGTTCGGTAGCTTTTATCAAATGCTTTGCGGTAACCATATAAATTTTAGTGCCATCGGCAATCATCAAACCTGTTCCGCGAAGTGTGTCCTTGATTCCGCTTATCTCACCCCGAATATCTGCCGTTTCATGCTGGGATATGGTATGGCCTATTGAATCCAGCTTCTTTTTCAAAAACACATCCACTTGCCCGGGGCTATAGCGCTGCTGTACGCTTTCAATTTTAACGACAGCCTTTTTCCACTGGCTGATTGCCGGGCTTTGCGCAAAAGCGCTGATGCAAAACAACAGTGTTGCACATATCGTATTTAAAATATAGGTTCTCATTTGCAGTTTGGTAATCGATTACAAAGAAGATAAAAATTAATGAAATGAGAAAATTCTTAGCCTCACTAAGGCATCTTTTAAACCTGCCGCCGTTTTTACCCCCACCCGGCCTCCCCCTAAAAATAGGGGGAGGTGCTATCAGTTTGCGAGGATCGTGTACCTAACGGGCAATCATCCAAGCATTGGCCTTGCGCGATACCTTTCCCTAAATTTAAGGAAAGGAGGAGAATAGGGTAAAAACGGCGGCAAGTTAAAAAGGGGTTATTGCCCCTTTTTTGAATCACTTCAGTCCATTCGCGGGGAAATTTTAAATTGCCTTTTAAAAAAGAAGTGTATTTAGGGGGGGCTTTACAAACTATCTTATTTCCCAAAATCAAAATAATTAAAATTAAATTTGGAAGTTCCAAAAATAACCTATTACCTTTGAAACATTATTTGGTAGCAATACCAAACTAATCAATTTCCGCAAAAGCGTATTTTGATTTATAAAGAAGCGGCGAGAGATCAGGCTCAAATACCCGCTGGCAACCCTTCAAGCTTGAAGAAGGTGCCAATTCCTGGCCCGGTAAATATCCCGGGAAATATAAATGTATAAATATGAAAAATTTATCAAAGACTATTCTCAAAAATCTAAGTGAGCCCTCAAAGGCTACATTACTGTTATGCATTTTTACTGCATGCCGTATGTGTTGCTGCTGTTGTTGATCGTAGCAGAACGTTTTCTTTTTCTTATTCCGAAAAAAATACGTGAGCTGTCAATGGTTTAGTTCAGGCTATTCCCGTTGACCTCTAATCGTCAATCAAATCATCAAAATATTTAACCATTAAAACTTAAAAATTATGTCTGCTGAAAATTTAAAATTCGAAACGCTGCAATTGCACGCCGGCCAGGAAGTTGACCCTACCACAGGTGCGCGTGCTGTTCCGCTTTATCAAACTACGTCTTATGTGTTCAACAGCGCCGAGCATGGTGCTAACCTGTTCGCGTTAAAAGAGTTTGGCTTTATCTATACCCGTTTAATGAACCCTACTACAGATGTTTTTGAAAAACGCGTAGCGGCTTTAGAAGGTGGCGTGGCCGCTTTGGCAACCGGTTCAGGACAAGCGGCGCAGTTTTTGGCCTTAAACAACATCTTACAGGTTGGCGATAACTTTGTATCTTCTCCTTTTATTTACGGCGGAACATACAACCAGTTTAAAGTTGCGTTCAAACGCATTGGCATTGATGCCCGTTTCGCAAAAGATGACAAAGCCGAAAGTATTGAGGCATTAATTGACGATAAAACCAAAGCTATCTATTTAGAAACTATAGGTAATCCGGAGTTTAATATCCCTGATTTCGATAAGGTTGCTGCTGTAGCTAAAAAACACGATCTGCCATTAATTGTCGACAATACTTTTGGCGCTGCGGGCTACTTGTTCCGCCCGTTAGAACATGGCGCGCATGTGGTCGTTCAGTCTGCCACCAAATGGATTGGCGGTCATGGTACATCAATCGGCGGCGTTATTGTTGATGGCGGCAATTATAATTGGGGAAATGGTAAGTTCCCTCAATTTACCGAACCGTCTGAAGGCTATCACGGACTTGTTTTCTCAGATGTATTTGGCATAGGCGGCCCCTTTGGCAATATCCAGTTTATCATACGCGCACGTGTTGAAGGCCTGCGCGATTTCGGTCCGTCGCAATCACCATTTAACGCTTGGCTATTCATACAGGGGTTAGAAACTTTGTCATTACGCGTTCAGCGGCATGTTGATAATGCGCTGGACCTGGCTAAATGGCTGGAAAGCCATCCGCAGGTTGCAAAGGTTAACTATCCGGGGCTTGAATCATCACCTTACCATGCATTAGCTAAAAAATATCTGAAAAATGGTTTTGGCGCTGTGCTTTCATTTGAAATCAAAGGCGATAAACAAGATGCAAGCAACTTTATAGATAGCCTGGATTTAGTTAGTCACTTAGCTAATGTTGGCGATGCCAAGACATTGATCATCCAACCATCAGCTACAACGCACCAGCAATTATCAGACGAAGAGCAATTGGCCGCAGGTGTTACACCAAACTCTTTACGGGTGGCTGTTGGCATTGAACATATAGATGATATAAAAGCCGATTTTAAACAGGCATTTGGTAAAATTGCAGCGTTAAAAACGGCAGCAGTTTAAACATCTGATAATATGCCCTCTCATTTTTGAGGGGGCTTTTAAAACAAGACGGTCTTCCCTCTTTCTCCGCCTATTGGCAGAAAGAGAGGGTCGCCCGGCGAAGCGTCGGCGGGGTGGGTAAATAGCCCGGCGATAAGAACGAATATAATAACAATGAATACACAAACATTTAAATCTGCGCAGCCATTTGAACTGGAATCCGGCCAAATACTGCGCGAATTGGAAATAGGATTTCACACCTACGGGCAGTTAAATAAAGACCGCGACAACGTGGTTTGGGTATGCCATGCGCTTACCGCAAATTCTGATGTGCTTGACTGGTGGAAAGGGCTTTTTGGCAAAAATGACTTCTTTAATCCTGACGACCATTTTATAGTATGCGCCAATGTCTTAGGATCAGCTTATGGTACAACCAGCCCTTTAAACATAAACCCGGTAACCGGCCAGCCTTATTATTTATCGTTCCCGCAAATTACAGTAAGGGACATAGTTAAGGCCCACCAATTGCTGGCAAAGCATTTGGACATAGCTAAAATAGATGTATTAATAGGCGGATCATTAGGCGGACAACAGGTTACTGAATGGGCAATTACTGATCCTGGTTTTATCAAAAACCTGGTCATTATTGCCGGCAATGCGCGTCATTCGCCGTGGGGAATAGCATTTAATGAATCGCAACGCCTTTCCATCAGTGCCGACCGTACCTTTTATTCAGGTACACCAGATGGCGGTAAAAAAGGGTTAAAGGCAGCTCGAAGTATTGCACTGCTATCCTATCGTTGTTATAAAGCTTATAATATAAGTCAGCAGGAAGAAAGCGATAATCTAACCGACAACTACCGTGCATCAAGCTATCAAAGCTACCAGGGTGATAAATTGGTTAACCGCTTTAATGCTTATAGCTACTGGTATTTAAGCAAAGCTATGGACTCGCACCATGTTGGCCGTAACCGCGGTGGTGTTGAAAAAGCATTGAGCCTGATTAAAGCGCGGACACTGGTTATCGGTATTAAGTCGGACGTATTATTTCCAATTGAAGAGCAGCAATATTTGTTTCAGCATATCCCGCAATCTGCCTTTGCAGAGTTTGAATCGTTTTACGGACATGACGGTTTTTTAATTGAAACCGAAGCATTAACAAATATTATTAAATCATTTTTAAAGACGGATGTTAAAGGAAAGATCATCCAATTACAACAAATTGCATAATGAGTAAGAAATTAAATATAGGTCTGTTTGGCTTTGGTGTGGTTGGCCAGGGATTATATGACATCATCAAAACGAAAAACCTTAACCTGGAGATCGTTAAGATTGCCATCAAAAACAAGTACAAGCAACGCACGCTGCCTGCGACGCTATTTACTGATGACAGGGACGAAATATTAAATAACCCGGAAATAAATACTATTGTCGAACTGATAAATGATACCGAAGCAGCCTTTGAAATTGTATCGCGGGCATTAAGTTCCGGTAAAAATGTAGTGTCGGCAAGTAAAAAAATGATCGCTATTTATTTAGAAGAGTTAATTGCCTTGCAGCATAAACACGGCACGTCATTACTTTATGAAGGCGCGGTTTGCGGTAGTATACCTATTATCCGTAACCTGGAAGAGTATTATGATAACGAATTGCTGCACTCTATCAGCGGTATATTTAATGGGTCGTCCAATTATATCCTTTCAAAAGGATATATAGAAAACATGGACTACGATACCGCCTTAAAGCAGGCACAAGAGCTTGGCTTTGCCGAAACCGACCCGACAATGGACGTTGGCGGCTTTGATGCCAAGTTTAAACTGATCATCGCTGCCGCCCATGCATATGGCGTGGTTGTAAAGCCGGAAGATGTGTTAAACGTTGGCATTCAAAACCTGTCTGCAAACGACGTGCAATATGCCCGCGAAAAGAATTTTAAAATAAAACTGGTACCTGTCGCCAAAGAACTGGATAACGGCCACGTAGCCTTGTTTGTATTACCAAAACTGGTAAATGAAAAAGAGTTTTTATACAATGTAGAGTATGAATATAACGGCGTAATTGTGCAAGCTGCATTTGCCGATCAGCAATTCTTCTTTGGCAAGGGTGCAGGCGGCCATCCAACAGGCTCGGCGGTATTGTCTGATATAGCCGCATTGCGTTATGATTACCAATACGAATATAAAAAAGCCAAAGAAAGTAAAGGGTTAAAATTCACCAATGACATTGAACTGAATGTTTACCTGCGCTATGAAGATGATAAATTAGTTAAAGCCCTAAACTTTAAACATATCCATGAAAGCTATCATTCAGATAATTACAAGTTTGTAATAGGTAAGATAAACTTGCAAAATATATTTGACAATCAACAATTAATTGCTGATAATAAAGCGTTTATAGCCTTTGCAGATCAGTTAGCCAATGTAAAATTAGCCGGTCAGGATTAAGTTAACTCATTCATTTTTCTATATAGTTTGAGGCCCCGTGACAGGGGCCTTTTTTGTATCCGATGTCATCTTTTATCATATCCTTAATATTTAACACTTTTTTAACAAATTTTTTCTAATCCTATTCTAATCTCTCATATTTTTTATTACATTTGTAACGTTTAAATTACATTAACCCTAATTGATGTATAAACTTATTGATGTTGTAAAGGGCAAACCCTTTATTTATACGCTATGGTATGGACTAAGCCTTTTTGCTGTTGGCAAAAGTGTTGTACTTGGCCATGCGCATATTCATAATAACTACTTCGTATATAAGTATAACTTTCTCAACGTTATACATCAGCATAATTTGTATACTCACCAGCCGCAGTATTATTTCGATCTCAATCATTACGGCCCCATCTTTTCAATAATCATTGCCCCTTTTGCCTTAATGCCCGATAGCATTGGAGTTGTTTTATGGGTAATGTTTAATGCATGGATATTATTAAAAGCTGTACAACTGCTGCCCATAAAGCAAAGCCAATGGCTGCTTATTCTATTATTATGCGCACACGAGTTGATGACATCTGCGGCCAACGTGCAAAGTAACCCGCTTATTGCCGCACTAATTTTATTAAGTTATGTCTTTATACGCGACAAAAAAGATTTTTGGGCGGCGTTAATGATCACATTAGGCATGTTTATAAAGCTATATGGCATAGTCGGGCTGGCGTTTTTCTTCTTTTCAGGTAATAAGATAAAGTTAATTGGCGGCATGGTGTTTTGGTCGGTTGTACTTTTTGTATTGCCCATGTTTATCTCATCACCGGCATTTATTGTACAAACTTATCATGATTGGTATGCCGACCTAATAAGTAAAAACGCTACCAATATTATTTCTACCCGCGAAGATGTATCCGTTATGGGCATGATCCGTAAAATGATATTCCCTAACCTGTTGAATATCGTTGTACTTATTCCGGCGATAATTTTATTCGGCTTATCTTATATCAGGGTAATTTACTTTAAAAACTTAAACTACCAGTTGTTGATCGTCGCGTCAACATTGATCTTCCCAGTAATATTTAGCACCGGTTCCGAGTCGCCTACTTATATTATTGCCTTTACAGGTGTTGCGTTATGGTATATAAATATTGACAAGCCTGTAGTATGGTTTGATACAGCCCTGCTGTTGTTCGCTTTTGTATTAACCAGCCTTTCACCATCCGACCTCTTTCCGCGATATATAAGGGTAAATTATGTTGAACCTTATGCTTTAAAAGCATTGCCTTGTTTTATTATATGGATCAAAATTATTTATGAAACATTAACAAGGAGATTTACTCTAAAAGAAACTACGATACCCCTAAATTTAAATTTAATAACCGCATGACAAGAAAACTTAGTGTTGTGATACCGGCGTTTAATGAAGAAAGAAATATAAGCTTTCTGATTTCAGAACTGGTAAAAACGTTAAACACGACTAAATATGATTTCGAGATCATTTTAGTTGATGATGGCAGCAAGGATAATACGCTTAACGAGATCAAGGTACAGGCAGAGATACACCACAATGTATTTTATATTGAGTTGTCAAAAAACTTCGGTAAGGATTATGCCCTTAAATCAGGCATTGACATAGCTAATGGCGATGCCGTTATTACTATGGATGCCGACCTGCAGCATCCGCCTCATCTATTGCCCAAAATGTTAAAATATTGGGAAGATGGTTTTGATATTATTTACACTTACCGCGAAGATGCCAACCCGCATGTAAACGGGTTTCAAAAAATGGCCTCTAAACTCTTTTATAAGGGCATAAACGCATTATCCGACATCACATTAGAAAATGGCATATCTGATTTTCGCCTTTTAGATAAAAAGGTTGTAAATGAACTTAGGAACATAGAAGAGTATGAAATATTCTTCAGGGGCATGGTTAAATGGGTTGGCTTTTTGCAAAAAGGTATTCCCTATGCCCCCGCTAAACGTCATACAGGCGAAGCGAGCTATTCGTTTCTAAACCTGGCTAAGCTGGCTGTCGGCAGCATTATGGCGTTTAGCGTGCGTCCGCTGTATATCGCCACCGGTTTGGGGCTATTTTTCTCATTGGCTTCATTATTATATATACCATATATCGGCATAAGTTATTTTGCTGGGTATGCTGTTTCAGGCTGGGCCTCATTAATTGCTACCATAGCATTTTTTGGTGGCATACAATTGCTTGTTTTGGGTATTATAGGCATGTATCTGGGCAAGATATTCCTGCAAACCAAACACCGTCCTAATTATATTATCCGTTCAACCAACATTAATGTAATGAAGAATGATTTTATTAGGGTTTGATGTTGAAGAGTTTGACATGCCTTTTGAATATGGAAAAACGCTGCCCTTTAGCGAACAGATTTCCATTTCAACAACCGGCACACTTTTAATATTAAATTTATTAAAAGAAACCGGTATTAAAGCTACGTTTTTTTGCACGGCCCATTATGCCCTGCATCAGCCCGAGGTTATTTTAAAAATAGTAAACGAGGGCCATGAAATAGCTTCGCACGGCTATTACCATTCTGATTTTAAACCGCAACACCTGGAGCAGTCAAAAATTTTGCTCGAAAAAATATCAGGAACGATAGTAAACGGTTACCGCATGGCCCGGATGATGCCTGTAGATGAGGCAGAGGTAAAAAAAGCCGGATACAAGTATAACTCCTCGTTAAATCCAACGTGGATACCCGGGCGTTATAACAATTTAAAAAAGCCCCGCACATGGTTTTTCGATAAGGGGGTGCTGCAAATACCGGCTTCCGTATCTTCCCCAATGCGTTTCCCGCTTTTCTGGCTAACCTTTCATAACCTGCCATTACCTGTTATTAAATGGATGTGTGCTGCCGCTATTCAAAAAGATAGCTACCTCAATTTATATTTCCATCCCTGGGAGTTTACCGATTTGAAACAGCGGGCAAAATTTGGCTTCCCGTCCTATATTTCAAAAAGATCAGGCCAACCACTTGTAAACATGATAAAGAACTTTATTACCTGGGCGCAATCAAAGGGCTATGAATTTAAAAAGACCGGCGACTTCGCTTCAGCTATAATTAAGGGTCAGAATAAATTAGGTCTGCAGGCATAGTGATCTGTAAATTGACAAGACATTGATTCCCTGAATAGTTATTGTTATTATCATAAACAACGCGTAACTTCGGGTAATCGAATCCTGACCGCATGCGTAAAACGTATCTAACATTAATTCTTATATTTTGCCTGCGCATTCTCTCTTTTTCACAAACTGACAGCGCCCGGTTAACGGTCATAGCCTCGAAACTTGAGCAGTTGGCGGCCACACATCCTGTTGAAAAAGTTTACCTGCACTTTAATAAACCGGCCTATACTATTGGCGATACCATTTGGTTTAAAGGATACGTAACCGTCGGCGACCGTCACCAGCCATCAGCGCTGAGCGGCGTTTTATATATTGAACTGATAGACGGAAAGGACAAGATCATTAAATCGTTATTGTTAAAAAGCTACAATGGCTTATCTGTTGGTGACTTTGCCATTAATGATAAACTAACACCCGGCAATTACCGCATACGTGCCTATACCAATTGGATGCGCAATGCTGGTTCTGATTATTTTTTTAATAAAACCATCAGCATAAGCAATATTAAAACCGCCGCAGTATTTATAACCTCCTCTATTGATGTAACTGTTAAAAATAGTGGTTTAAATACCAAATTGACCTATACTGACAAATTTGGCCGACCCTATATTCATAAAGCCGTTAATTACGAAGTAAAAGGAACAGACAGTACCCTTTTATATAAAGGAGCGGCTGTTACTGATGATAACGGAAATATAGCAGTAGCGCTTTCGGATAAAATATTGGGTACGCAAAAACAGGTTAACATTATCAATCATATCAAATTAGTTGCAGGCAGTATTGTTGATAAAACCGTACCCCTAAGCCTGCAAAAAGACGACGCGGATATCCAGTTTTTCCCCGAGGGCGGGCAGTTAGTTAATGATGTACGCTCGAAAGTGGCTTTTAAAGCCATAGGGGCAAACGGATTAGGTATAGAAGTTAAAGGTGTAGTAACTGATAATGAAAAAAATGAAGTTGCTTATTTCTCTTCGCAACATGCAGGGATGGGCGTGTTTGCCTTAACACCACAGGCAGGTAAAACTTATACGGCTACTGTTACCCTGGCTGATAATTCAACGGTAAGTGTAAAGCTTCCTTTAGCCGTTGACAAGGGTTTTGTTTTAGCTGTAAATAATAACGATACTTCAAAAGTAACTATACGGATAGCTACCAATGCCGCTACGCTACATGAAAAACAAAATACCGCCTTTTATATAGTTGGCCAATCGGGCGGAAAATTATATTATACAACAGCGGGCAAATTAGTTAATACCTCTTTTACCGCAGTTTTGCCGAAAAATAAATTCCCCACAGGCATCGTTCAGTTTACCTTGTTTTCTTCTACGGGTGAACCCTTGAACGAGCGGGTGGTATTTGTTCAAAATACGAACCAGCTTAACCTTAGCTTAAAAACTCCGAAAACAACTTATGCGCCAAAGGAAAAAGTAAATATGATATTTTCGGCTAAAGACACGGCTAATAAACCCGCTTTAGGCAGTTTTTCATTAACCGTTTTTAATGAAGATCCGCTGATTATAAATGAAAATGAAGAAAATTCTATTTTTTCTGATATCCTGTTAACATCCGACCTGAAAGGTTACATTGAAGGATCTAATTATTATTTTAATCATATATCGGATCAGACCAGATCTGACCTGGATGTTTTAATGCTTACGCAGGGCTATAGTCGTTTTGAATGGAAAGAAATTATGGCGGGCAAGTATCCCCCGCTCACCTACAAACCCGAAAAATATTTATCTATCTCCGGCATATTGACTACACCTGGCGGCAAACCTGTAGCAAATGGCAAAGTAAGTGTTCTTTCGTTAGAGAATAGCCTGGCGATTGACACAGTCACCAATGCCGAAGGCAAGTTTAATTTAACAAGAATTGAACTTCCTGACAGTGCAAAGCTGATTGTGCAGGCCCGTAATGCAAATGATGGCCGCAATGTTAATGTCAAACTCGACAATAATCGTGTTACGCCATCAATCTATAAAGACAATATTGGCGATGTGTCTATAAGCCTTACTCCTCCGTTTTCAAAAATGTTAATTAATGGCAATGCGGATACCACCCGGCTTGCTGCCAATATAATGGCTGATAATACGAAAGGGATTAATAAAGGCAATCGCCTGAAGAATGTTAATTTGAAAGAAGTAGATATTAACGTAAATCAAAAAGAACTTGCCCCATGGTTAACCGTAAATCCGCATTCATCAAATCTTAACGGTCCCGGCCATGCCGACCAGACAATACTCGCCCGCGAATTAGAGAACTGTACGGATATTTCTTCATGTATACAGGCCAGAATACCGGGATTAATAATAAAAACTGATACCACTACATTGCAAAGACAACTTTTTTTTGTACGCCATGCGGCCCAGTCCATAACGAGTCCGCCTGCGGTTTTATTTATTGTTGATGGCGTAGTAATTGGCACCAGTCTTGACGCGCTTGATGATGATGTTATTGTTAGTACAGTAGCAACTATCGAAGTTTTAAACAGCAACAATTATTTAAATGTCTATGGTTCAAACGCCAGCGGCGGAGCATTGATCATTACAACCAAAGTCGGTTCAGAGGATAACAATAAAGTGCTTGCCACTAAAAGCGCCCCGGGAGTTAGCTATGCTAAATTTACCGGGTTTTACACAGCAAGAGAATTTTACGTACCTAAATATACACCTGCGAATGTAACAACAACTGATACCCGTACCGCCATATACTGGAACCCTTATATCATTACAGGCAATTCGGGTAGTTTATCGGTTGATTATTTCAATTCTGACATAAAAGGCACCTATCGCGCTGTTGTTGAGGGCATTGACAATGACGGCAATATTGGCCGGTATGTTTACCGATATAAGGTGGAATAGATCCCGGTATCATTTTCTGTTTGCTTTAACTGTCAATTGTAACATTTAATGAGATAATTTTGTAATTCCAGCTTATAAACCATAACTTTAGTTACTAAAATACCCTTTATGAATAAAATATTCTTAACCTTATCATTTGTTTTTTGCCTGCTGCATCTTTTCGCTTTTTCGCAAAGTGACAGCGCCCATCTAACCACTATAGCGTCAAAACTGCAAAAGCTATCGGCCACCCACCCCGTAGAGAAGGTTTATCTGCAATTTAACCAACCGGATTATACTATAGGTGATACCATTTGGTTTAAAAGTTATGTAACAGTTGGCGCTCATCACCAGCCATCAGCCTTGAGCGGTATTTTGTACGTTGAGCTAATTGATAGTAAAGATAAGATCATCAAATCATTACAGCTAAAAATTGCTTACAGCACCACAACAGGAGATTTCGCGATCAATAACAGTATGCCGCCCGGAGATTACCACATAAGGGCCTATACAACCTGGATGCGTAATGCCGGGCCTGATTACTTTTTTAATAAAACTATATCAATAGGCAATGTAAAAACCAACGCCGTTTTCATAAGCTCGTTGTTTAATAGAAATGATGAAGGTTCTGTAAGTTCAGTTTTGACCTATACCGATAAATTTGGACGGCCTTTCGATAACAAAGCGGTTACCTATGAAATAAAGGCCGATACAACCACTCTGTATAAAGCAACGGGTATTACAAATGACAAAGGCAGCCTTAAATTTTCATTTTCAGATAAAGCGGCCGCAGGGCAAAAACGTGTGAATATTATTAGTCATATAAGGCTAATAAATGGGGTCATTATAGATAAAACGGTCCCCTTAAACCTGCAAACAGAAAGTGTTGATGTACAATTCTTCCCCGAAGGCGGGCAATTGGTAAATGATGTACGCTCAAAGCTTGCTTTTAAGGCTGTCGGAACTAACGGGCTCGGCGCAGACGTTAAGGGAGTGGTCACAGATAACGACAATAATGAAGTGGCCTATTTTACCTCACAACACGCAGGTATGGGTATTTTTGCATTGACCCCGCAGGCCGGCAAAACTTATACGGCAAAAGTAACACTGGCAAATGGTGCCGTGTCTACGGTAAAACTTCCGCAGGCTGCCGAAAAAGGCTTTGTGTTGGCCGTAAACAGCAGCGACAGTACAAAGCTGAGTGTACGCATAGCTACTAATGCCGCTACCTTACAGGCACAACCCAACGCTACGTTTTACCTGGTCGGCCAGTCGGGAGAGGTCATTTATTACACTACGGCGGGTAAATTAAATAATCAGTCGTTTACAGCAAGTGTACCTAAAAACAAATTTCCTACCGGCATAGCGCAGTTCACCCTGTTTTCATCAGCCAACGAGCCATTGAATGAGCGGGTTGTATTTATACAAAACAACAATGACCTGCTTAATTTAAATTTAACAGCCGATAAGCCCGTTTACAAGGCCAAAGAAAAAGTAAATATGACATTTTCAGCAAAAGACGCGGCTAATAAACCGGTACTGGGCACGTTCTCCTTGTCGGTATTTAATGAAGCTCAAACAGCGACAAATGAAAATGCCGAAAGTACGATACTGTCTGATATCCTGTTAACATCCGATTTGAAAGGCTATATTGAAGAACCCGGTTATTATTTTAACCAGGTAACAGATCAAACCAAAGCTGATCTGGATGTTTTAATGCTTACACAAGGCTACCGCCGTTTTGAATGGAAGGATATTATGACAGATCATTATCCGCAAATGAGTTTTCAGCCCGAAAAATTATTTGCTGTATCAGGTACGCTTACTAATTCATCAGGCAAGCCAATTGCAAAAGGAAAAGTAAGCATTTTATCCGTAGCAGATGGGTTAATAGTTGATACCGTTAGCGATGCCGATGGTAAATTCTTATTCAAAAATGTTAAATTTTCTGACAGCGCCAGGCTGGTTATACAGGCCCGTAAGGCCAATGACGGAAAAAATGTAAATATAACCCTGGATAATGGCCGCACAGTGCCGCTCATCTTCAAAAGTAATATCGCCGATGCCTCGCAAAGCCTTTCCCCTCCCCTTGTAAACTTGGCAGGCGCGGCTAATGCTACCGGCAAGGCAGATACCATGCAAATCGCCGCCGCCATAACAGCGAATGCTATTAACAGCGGCAGGGATTTAAAAGAAGTTACCATTAAAGACAGGCAGCCTGATAATCCCGATAAATCAAACTTATGGGGATCAACAAGGCCGTTGATGACCATTAGCGGCGCAAAGCTGGAGGATTATTTTAATATAGCAAGCGGGTTGGTAGCAAACGGAGAAGGTGTAAGGGCAAATAACGGAAAGATTTACGACACAGATCCAATAGTAGCCATAAATGCAAAGGCGAAGCATACCAGCGCGGCCGACCGGCCAATTCCTATTGTACTTAACGGGGTAGCTGTAATGCCCGGCAGTGATATTGACGTAATAGCGCCTGCCAATACAATAGACAATCTGAAAATAGTGGAGGGCCCCGCGCTAAAAGCATTATACGGTATTGACCCAAACAATCCGAATACTAAAATTATTATAATTACCACCAAGCAATTTGCAGGCACAAATACAGCGGGTGATACGGTAAAAAACAGCCTTAAGAAAGTTAAACTGGATGAGGTTACTATTAAAAGCCGTAAAAATGAAGGTACCGAGCTTAACCCGTGGCAGGCAACAGTAACCAATTCATCCAATTTGAACGGGGCCGGTCATGCCGACATGGTGGTGCCTGCCAGTGCATTAGAAAACTGTTTGCAGCTTTCTGATTGTTTGCAAGCTAAAATACCGGGGATAATAATAAAGGGTGATAACCTTTTTTTCGCGCGCCATGTGTCCCAATCTATTACCAGTCCGCCGCCTATTTTGTTTATGATTGATGGCATAAACCTGGGCAACAGCCTTGACCTGCTGGATAATAATGTTATTGTGAGTACTATACAAACCATCGAAGTTTTAAACAGCAGCAGCTACCTGAATGTATACGGCACAGCCGCCAGCGGCGGCTTATTAATTATTACAACCAAAATTGGCTCGGCTACTGATGATAATGCCATCTCGCTTAAAAGTGCACCAGGTGTTATTTACACTAAGTTCAATGGCTTTTATAGGTCGCGGGAGTTTTACGTACCAAAGTATACGCCGACCAATGTAAGCACAGCTGATAGCCGCACAGCCATATACTGGAACCCTGATATGGCTACCGATGGCAGCGGTACATTACCTGTTGAATTTTTCAATTCGGATGTGAAAGGCACTTATCGTGCGGTTGTTGAGGGAATTGATAATGACGGCAATATTGGACGGTATGTATACAGGTATAAAGTGGAGTAGTAGCGGCTAACTTAAACATTCCCCCATCCGTGGGCTAAAACATCAGCCAGGTGTATGGTTTTTATGGGCAGGCTGTTTTTATCAATATAGCTTTGCAGTTGCATCAGGCAGGAAGCATCGGTTGAAATGATATATTCGGCATCAACAGCAAGGGCGTTATCTACCTTTTGCTGCGCCATAGCAGTTGAAATAGCCTCAAATTTAACAGCGAACGTGCCGCCGAAACCGCAGCAGGTTTCATTATCTTTCAAATCAACCAACTCTAACCCCAATACTTTATTTAATAACTGGCGCGGTTCGTTTTTGATCTTACATTCGCGCAGGGCGGCACAGCTATCATGATATACGGCCCGACCTTCCAACTCGGCACCAAAATAATCAAACTGTAGTATGTTTACCAGGAAATCAGACAGTTCATAAATATTGCCCTGTATCGCCCTGCATTTATTATGAACTACTGTATTGGTGAACAGGTCATTATAGTAATTCTTTACCATCCCGGTACACGATGCCGACGGAGATACGATAACGCTATCCTCCGAAAATCCATTTAAAAACTTACTGCCTACTGCTTTTGCCTCGTCCCAAAACCCTGCGTTAAAAGCAGGCTGGCCGCAACAGGTTTGACTGGTATTATATTCCACCGTACAGCCCGCTTTTTCTAAAACTTTAACCGTATTAAACGCAGTTTCAGGGTATAGCTGGTCAATAAAACAAGGAATAAATAATTCGACTTTCATTATGGTTGCTAATTTGGGAAAACAAATTAACTTTTTATTGGAAAACTAATAATTGTCTTTTAAAAAGACAATTATTAGGTAATAACCTATAACAATTTTGATTATCCTAATTTATAAAACTATTATAGCCGCAGTGATGTATAAAAGGTAGAATAAATGGGCCAATAAAAATTATGAGAAAATATAAATTAACATTAACAATATGCGCTATTCTTACAGCCATTATTATATACAGTTGCAAAACTCAATTTAGTACGGCACCGGGAAACTTTAAAGCCACTTATACGCGCGAGGCTGTTGAACGTGGCAAAGTATTGATGTTCAGCAGTTGCGCCGGTTGCCATTATGACCGTTCGGTTAAGAAATTGATCGGTACGCCTATTCATGATGTCCCGGCCATAGCTGGGAAAGTTTATTCGGCTAATTTAACGCAGTCAAGAACAAACGGCAGTCCGCCACAATATTCAGATGCGCAATTAAAGTATTTACTAAAAACAGGTATTAATAAAGATGGCCACTTTATTCCTTACATGCTGCGCCCGGATATGGCAGATGAGGACATCAACGCCATTATAGCTTACCTGCGTTCTGACGACCCCGCCGTAGCCGCTGCTGATACAACAGTTGGCTTGACGCATTACAGCTTTATCGGTAAAATATATATGGGAATTAACGCTGCGCCGCTGCCATACAATCCGGGCATTAAAATGCCAGCCAATAATGTTGCTATCGGTAAATACCTGGTAGATAATATCGGTTGTTTTCATTGTCATTCTGCAAGCCTGCAGAAACTGAATTATTTAGATATTGAGCAAAGCAAGGGCTACCTGGCAGGCGGCATAAAGTTTAACGCTGAGGGAAAGACCGTTATTGCATCGAATATTACCTTTGACAAAAATAGCGGGATAGGTAATTTCACTAAACAGCAATTTCTGAAAGCAGTTAAAGATGGCGAAGCGCCCAACAGGAAACTGCACCCGCCAATGCCAAAGTTTGACAAGTTAAGTGATAAAGAAATTGACGCTATTTATAGCTATTTGCAGACAATACCGCCGGTGTATCATAATGTGCGGGGGTAAGTAATATTTTACTTGACAACTTGACAAATATAAATTATCTTTGATAAACGAATTTAAGAATATGAAAACAATGACAGTTGGAGAGTTCAAAACTCATTTCTCTGAAGTGATTGAACAAGTAAAGGATGGTGAAAAAATTGCAGTAACCTTTGGTAAAAAGAAAGAGGTAATTGGTTATTTTCTTCCTGAATTGCCTCAACAACCTAAACGGAAATTAGGTATCTTAGAAGGTAAGGCTACATTTACTTTCGGCCCTGATTTTAAAATGACAGAAGAGGAATTTTTAGGGCTGTGAACTACTTGCTTGATACTCATACGTTTATTTGGTCTATTGCTGAAAGAGAAAAACTATCTTCGACGGTGAGGCAAATACTTGATAACAACGATAATTCTATTTTTGTAAGCGCGATTACTTTTTGGGAAATCTCTTTAAAATTTTCCCTTGGCAAATTAAATATTAAAGGTGTTTTGCCTTCAGAGTTGCCCAGACTATCCTCAGAAACAGGATTTAAATTGTTATCACTTTCTCCTGATGAGAGTGCTACAAATCATAAACTTGCTTTAACAAATCATAAAGACCCATTTGACAGAATGCTTATTTGGCAGGCTATATGGCGGGATTATGTTCTCATAACTAAGGACAAAAACACAGGTCAATATCATGCCTTTGGTTTAAGAACATTATGGTAAGCGATACTTCATCTCCTGCTATACGCCTTATCTTATCCAGCGTTCGCATAGCTCAATGGTAGCTGCAAATGGCTATCGCTTAGCATGTGAGAAGTTAAGATTAGTTTAACCCAACATAAACTCAACTGCGGCTTTTGAATGAATAAGCGTGGTGTCAAATAAAGGTATATCCATATCTTCGGGTTTTATCAGCATGGGTATTTCGGTACAGCCTAAAATTATTCCCCCGGCACCACGGTCTACCAGTTTTTTCATTACATCAATATAATATGCTTTCGTTTCGGGTTTAAATATCCCCCTGCCTAATTCGTTGCCAATGGTATCATGAATAAATGCGCGTTCATCATCATCCGGCAATATCGCGGTTATACCCTGTTCTTTTAACTTGTCTTTAAAAAAATCACGCTCCATAGTAAAACGTGTACCAAGTAAGCCAACCTTGCTTATTCCCTGTTTATTGATTTCGGTTGCTGTGGCCGAAGCAATATGTATAACCGGTATTTGAATATTTTTCACAAGGCCGTCGGCTATTATGTGCATTGTATTTGCACAAAGTACAATGGCTTCTGCCCCGCTTTGTTGCAGACCAAGCGCGGCTTTGGTAACCATCATTAACGTGGCATCCCAATTCTCACTTTCGTTATTTTTAACAATATCAGCGTAGTTAAGCGAATGTATAATACAATTAGCAAAGTTAAGTCCACCAAGTTGCTCATTAATACCTTTGTTGATATAGCTATAATAATCAACTGTCGAAACCCAGCTAACACCGCCTATAAGTCCTATTAATTTCATACTCTTCAATTTAAGATTTGACAACTTTTAAAAAGATGTCAAATCTGACTGTCTGCCGGGTATCTCACCCCTGCTATATGCCTTACCTTATCCAGCGTTTCCATTAATTCAATAGTAGCTGCAAATGGTATTACCGGGCTTTCAGTTAAGCTGTTGCGTAGGCATTCATTAACATGCCGGGCTTCGTATTGATAACCCGTGCCACCCTCCTTTTCAATAGGTATAATTTGTTTTTCGGCATCACGGCCTTCATAAAATTCGATAGTGGCAGATGTATCATAAAACCTGGAGGTAAGCCGTATCCTGGCTTCGGTTCCGCAAATATCCATATCTGTTGCCAGGTTGGCCGAGAATGTAGAAAACAATTGAGCCATTGCGCCATTTTTATATCCGAACAGAATAGCGCATTGCTCATCAACCCCCGTCGGGGCCGGGGTCATTACGGCTTCAATATGGTCGGGCTTGCCCAAGATGGACATCGCCATAAAAACATTATAAATGCCGATATCCATTATGGTGCCACCGCCTAATTCGGGTTCATACAGCCGCGGGTTTACAGGCGCTAATGGCTTAAAGCCAAAGTTTGCTATAACTGCTTTAATTTCGCCCAATAAACCTTGCTGCAGCATCGCTTGCATTTTTATATAATGCGGGTGAAATTTTGTCCACAAAGCCTCCATCAAAAATACTTTCTTTTCTATAGCCAGGTTTATCATTTCAAGCGCCTGCAGGGTATTAATGGCGAAAGGTTTTTCGCATAGCACCGCTTTATGATTATTTAAGCACAATATGGTGTTTTCATAATGCGAGTTATGCGGCGTGGCAATATAAATAACGTCTACTTCCGGGTTTTGCGCCAACTCTTTGTAAGAGGCATGGCGATACTTTACCGAAAATTTATCCCCAAATTCATCAGCACCTTGTTGTGAGCGCGAACCCACAGCTATCAATTCGCAACTTTCTGCAAATTGCAGGTCCCCGGCAAACTTTCCGGCAATGCGACCGGTGCCTAAAATACCCCATTTAATTATTTTCATTAGAATACCGGGTTTATGATGGCATCGGCTTTCTTTGATTTATTCTCAAATACCAGCAAACCAATTAATAACAACATGCCAACAGCAAAAAAGCAATCTAAAGCTAATACAGAATCGCGCATCTCGTGCGTCATTGATTCCACAAAACCAAAGCAAAACAGCCCGACTACTATTGATGACTTTTCGGTAACGTCATAAAAGCTAAAGTACGACGCTGTATCGGGAATGTTTAACGGCAGGTATTTAGAATAGGTAGAGCGCGATATGGATTGCACCCCGCCCATAACTAAACCCACTATTACAGCCGCTACAAAAAACTGCGTTTCGTTTGATACATAAAAAACGCATAAACACAATGCCGTCCACACGGCTACCAAACCAACAAGCGTTTTTACATTGCCATATTTCTCGGACGATTTAGAGGCTATAACCGCGCCCAACACCGCAACCAGGGTTATAATTAATATGATTATGATCAAATGATCATCGGGCATGTGCAATTCCTTGGCTGCAAAATTGGCTGCCACCAATAATATGGTTTGTACACCAACCGAGTAAAAAAAGAAAGCCGAAAGAAAACGCTTTAATAAGGGCATCTGCATTACTTTCGAGAATACTTTTGCCAGTTCTTTAAAACCACCGGTTAATACATTGTAGTCATGTTTCCCTGCATTCGGTTCGCCCTTCGGTAGTAATTTAAACGGTATTATAGAGAAGCCTAACCACCAGAAAAATACGATCATAAAGGATATACGGGCAGCCAGGTCATCTGTAATGCCTAAACCCTTGTAATCTAAAACCACAATAAAACAAAGTACTTGTACCACTATACTCCCTACGTAGCCATAAATAAAACCTTTGGCGCTCACAGAGTCTTGTTTGTCTACCGTGGCAATTTGCGGCAAATAGGAATTATAAAACACAAAACCGCCGCAATACCCAATAGATGCCAGCCCAAAACAGATCATCGGAAACTCAAGCGGACTGTTGGGCTTAAAGAAAAACAAACCACCGCAGGCCAATGCACCAACCCACGTAAAAAACTGCAGGTATCTTTTTTTATTCCCACGGTAATCAGCTATTGATGTAAGGATAGGCAGCAACACCACAATTATTAAATAAGACAACCCTAATATATAGGTAGAAAGTACGGTATTTACATATTTATGCCCAAAAAAAGTAACCATATCGCCATTTTTGGCATTAGCGGTTACTGCCACATAATACGCCGGAAATATGGTCGACGTGATCACCATATTATACGATTGATTGGCCCAATCAAACATGCACCATGCCCAGATGGTTTTCTTATTGTTTTTTTCTTCCATAGTTGCACTAAAAGTATATAATTTTTAGTGCATGCAAAATAGTTGTTAAAATAAAACAAGCCTTGTTAGTTAAAACAAAGCTTGAAATCAAAAAAACAATACAGTAAGCTCTTAATTATTTCATGCTATCATGTATATCAATAATGGCGGCCAAATGACTTTGAATGATAGGCAAAGTTTTATTGACAAAAGCTTTTAGGTCTGGGTCTTTTACATTTTTGGCGGCATCTTTAAACAGCTTAACTGCGTCTTTATGATCGTCGATCATTTTGCTGACATACGCTTTATCAAAATTTGTAACTGATACTTTAGAAAGCGCATCAATTGCCTTTTTCGAATTATTATCCACCGAATCAGGCAGGGTAATGTTTTTTGTTCTTGCAATTCCACTTAGTTCGTTGCCGGCCGCTGAGTGATCAGCAACCATCATGGAGGCAAAACTTTGAACTTTTGCGTTAATTGATTTTGTAACGGCCATTTGACTTAACGCTATTTCCGTCATACCGCCATTGGCTGCGTTTACAGCAAACTTAGCATCATCCTTATCAACAGCAATACCGGTTAAACCGGATGTTGTAGTGTCTTTAACGGCGTTAGCACTGTCAGCAGCGCCCTTGCTGTCTTTCGGCCCATTACATGCCTGGAACACGCATGCCGATAAAGCGATCATTAAAATTGAACTTAACTTTTTCATGGAGTGTATTGGTTTATATTTAGTTATATAAATTAAACACCTGTTGGTTAAATAAGTTTCAAAGGGTTTTTCCAGTCGACGGCGCTGACCATCATGCTTTGCATTTTTACAGATCAATGAATGGCAAAGTAGAAAAGGTTGTGCCGTTTACATTTGATGTGAATTAAAGCAAATTACTTTTCATAATCTGTCAAATTAAGCTATCTTTGCCACTCTAAAAAAATCCTAACTGCGGAAGTGGCGTAATTGGTAGCCGCACCAGACTTAGGATCTGGCGCTTCACGGCGTGGGGGTTCGAGTCCCTTCTTCCGCACAGAATTAAACCCGGTCAATTTGGCTGGGTTTTTGTTTACAAGAAATATTTATTCAAATTAATCCTGTTTTTGATTCGTATAAAACTATTCGGCGGAATAATTAACATATTTTGTCAATTTAAGATGGAATAAGTAATTAATTGCATATTCTTTATCGTTAATTTAGGGGTAATTAAATGGTTAAGATGAAGCAATTGCTATTTACATTTATATGTGCAAATTTTGCATTGTCATCATTTGCACAACAACCCAAATTTGAAGTCAAATATTCAGAACCTTTGGCCGTTTACGTATTTGTACAAAATCTTTCAGATAATTCCCCTGATAATCCTTTTAAAACTGAGTTTATAAAATCAATATTCTATCAGGATAAATACAAAGAACTGATTACGCAATTTGATAAAATTGATCTGTCTTACGCGTATCAATTTGAAAGTTTCCCTTTTTTTTCTAAAATGCCAGGCAGAATTGACAGGCTCATTAAAAAGAACTTGATCGAATGCAGTTCGCTCGAAGATTTTAAACTGCGTTCAACCGGTTTGATTCCGAATGCCGACCTGCTAAAATTAACTTCAATACTTTCTGATTTTTTACCCATATACGAACAGCTAATTTATAAGCCGAATAAGGATAACTTTGAAAGCCAATTAAAATCATTTTTAAATTATGTCAAATTAAAAGATGTTCCTGAATATTTCAATGTAGGCCTAACGTTTTATAACGCATCCTGGGATAATTCTATTCCTTTTAAAATTGCTTTTTATCCATTGCCTAACTCCAAAGGTTTTACAGCTGAAGCATTTGATAATTATGCTGTGAGTGCTATACAAACCGATTTAAAAGATTACAACGTTTTATTAAGCGTTATGCTTCATGAAGTTTTTCATATTATATATGATGAACAATCCTTAACGATAAAAAGGAATTTGACCGGATGGTTTAAAAATAACTCATCCCCAAATAGTAATTATGCCTATTTGCTTATGAATGAAGCATTAGCAACTGTTTTAGGAAATGGCTATGTATACGCTAAATTAAATGGCCAAATCGATACCACAAACTGGTATAATCAAAAATATATAAATTTGATGGCTAAGAAAATTTACCCTCTTGTAAATAAATATATTTTAGCAAAAAGGCCAATGGACCGAGACTTTGTTAATGAATATATTAATATTTACCAGGATAGTTTTCCAAACTGGACAAAGGAGTTAAATAACCTGATGACTTATCGTTTTGTACTTTCTGATAATAATGAAGATTTTAAGTCAATTTCGCAGAACTATCCATATGCGTCATTTTCAGAATATGAAGATAATATTTCGCAACTGACAATAGATAAGATTAAAACTACCCCGGTAACTAAGCTGATAATTATATCAAAAGATCACGAAAATAAGCTCAAGGTTGTTAAAGAAACTTTTAAAGAGTTGAAGGAGTGGGCCTACAATCCGCAGGAAGAATTTACCAGCCATTGCTTTTTAAACGATAAAACACAGCTTATTATCATAAACCAGGTAACATCATCCACTACAGATCTCTTGAATAAAGTGTTTAACTAATATTTTTGCATGCTCTGTGACTAAAATTGAACAACTATTTTTGTCGTTGTTACTTCTTTGATTATCAATAAAATATCTTCAAGGTGTTCTAACTTATGCACAGGTTCCTCACTGCATTTAAACCCGGTCACAAGCCGGGTTTTTTGCTTAAAAACAGTACGGTGTCACGCCATTTGCTGAACCCATTGACTTCGCCAGGCCGGTGCCTCGAATGGATCTGCGAAATACTGTGTTTCATGCACAACCTTACCGTTGCTGAACTCCATAATGCTTACTGTGAACGCTGATCGTTCCTTGTAGATAATTATATATTCTGTTATCCAGAGATCACCTTTTCCGAGGATCCGTCTGACATTAAAGCCTGACGGCTTACCCGGATGATGACTCCGCAAGGCCTGCAAATTGTTTCGTCCTATGATCCGTTCGCCCGACTGTGGATAATCACAAATTGCATTGTCATCGTAAATATCATGTTCCCCGTTTATATCGACGACTGCCGACGCGTGCCAGTGCGCATTGAGGGCTGCACGTATTTGTTCTTCTCCGATTAACAGCCCCGGCTGTTTGGTTTTCCCTTTCATGTTTTATTTGTTAAGTACATATTTGATAACCAATAAAACACCCTTACATCTTAACTCCCGTGATGGTTCCGCTTTTTAATTATTTTTTCCAGAAAAATTCCCAACCCATTACATTCCTGTGCCGGTTCCCATAAATATAACGTACAATTGTCAATATTGAAAAAATCAACTTTGTGGTTTAGTGAACCAGGTATGGGGGATCATAGCTAAATAATTTCTCCCGCCGATTTACAACAAAGTGGAATATTAATTGTTACTTAAATTCATGGATAAAAACGCGCCTGACTTATTGCTGTCACCAGGAAATGATCTGAGCATAGCCGAACAAAAGCAGGCCATGCTGGCTGCTATTATTGCCACGTCGGACGATACCATCATCAGTAAAACCTTGCAGGGCATAATCACAAGCTGGAACCCCGCAGCCGAACGGATGTTCGGTTACAGCGAAGCCGAGGCCGTGGGCCGGCACATCTCGCTGATCATCCCGCCCGAACGGTTGAATGAAGAAACCTATATTATCGGGGAGATAGCCAAAGGCAACCGCGTAGATCATTTTGAAACCCTCCGGCTTGCCCGGGATGGTAGCCTTGTTTCCATATCCCTGTCTGTATCTCCTATTAAAGACAGCAACGGCGTGGTTGTCGGTGCTTCCAAAATCGCCCACGACATCCGGGAACGGCATATTGCTTATGAAAAGCAGGCCATACTGGCCGCTATTGTAGCCACATCGGATGATGCGATCATCAGTAAAACCCTCGAAGGTATCGTTACCAGTTGGAATAAATCGGCCGAAAAAATGTTTGGCTACACCGAAGCGGAGATGTTGGGGCAACATATCTCGCTAATCATTCCGCCTGAACGTTTGCAGGAAGAAACTTTTATCATTGGCGAGGTTTCCAAAGGCAATAAGGTCGATCATTTCCATACCGTGCGGCTGGCTAAAGATGGCCATGAGGTGCCTATATCGTTATCGGTATCACCCATTGCGAATGAGTTCGGAAAAATCATCGGAGCATCTAAGATCGCCCGTGATATCTCTGAACAACAGGCGGCGCAGGAAGAAAAAGCGCGCCTTTATGAACAGGTAAAGGCGCTAAACGACAAGAAAGATGAATTTATCGGCCTGGCCAGCCATGAACTTAAGACACCCCTAACCAGCATTAGCGGTTACCTCCAGATACTGAGCGGACTGGTGACAGATGAAAAAAGCCTGAACTTCCTGGTGAAGACCAGGCAACAGGTAAAAAAACTGAGCGCGCTGGTTTCTGACCTCCTTGACGTATCTAAGATAGAGGCGGGTAAGTTGCAGTTATCCAGCGAGCGGTTCGATATCCGCCAGGTGCTGGATGATGCTATTGAACTGATTGCACACGGAAATCATAAGTATCAAATTTCCGTGGACACAGAAATCAAAAAACTATGGGTCACCGGCGACCCGAACCGTATTGAACAGGTGATCATCAACCTGCTGACCAATGCTATCCGCTACTCGCCCGGAACAAATAAAGTCGATGTATTTCTCAGTGAGGAAAACCACGCGGTCAGGGTCGGTATCCGGGATTTTGGCATCGGGATCGCCGCTGAAAAATTACAGGATATTTTTTCCAAGTTTTACCGCGTGGATGAGACCAATCCTACCGTCTCGGGGCTTGGCATTGGTCTTTACCTCTCCCGTGAGATTATTACCCGTCATCACGGCCGGATATGGGCCGAAAGCGAACCGGGTAAGGGAAGTACGTTTTGGGTTACACTTCCGCTGGATCAATAAAATTGCGTTCGTTTCTGTAGAATAATTTTTTGACATTCGTCTTCTTTGTCTCCTATGCGCCAGGGAAATCGCTTTTAAAACCTATCGCTTGTTTTACCCTGCGCCACCGCTAAAGCTAAGGCGGCACGCGGTATCCTTCTCCTTTCCCTAAAATCAAGGAAAGGCCTCGCACGAGCCCCTCAAGCCCCGTTTTCTTTCATGTTGTGCTACGGCAAAGCACTTTTAATCTTAAAGGCGATCTCCCTGCTCCTACACAAATGCGTTTTTTTGTTTAAATTTCGACAACTATATTTGAAGAAAATCTTCTGTTAGCAAAAATTAAAAGATATTTAAGAAAATCGACCCGTTATGAAAAAAATGCTTTTGACAGGCTTATTCGCCATTTGCGCCATCGCCGCCCGTAGCCAGGGCCGCGCTACAACTGTTAAAGAATATAATTACCTGGTAGCCGGCCGTTATGATGCCAATTTGGCTGGCCATCATCTTGTTAAATCCTCGGTATATGTTATCGATCAAAACGTCGCTGCATCTATTTGGCAGCTTTACCGGGACGGCGCAACCACCACTTCGGCGTTGGTTATCATCTATTATAAAAATAATGTGCCGCTAACTTATATCTGTATTCCCGATGTTAAGTCGCCTGCCAATATGTGGGCCGATTATAACAGGCGGCTCGGCTTGCTGAAAAATGATGGCAAGGCTTTGCAGGTCATATCTTATGCTTTAGGCAAGTTTGCCGCCACAGAATAATAATAAGTTAAAACGAAACAAAGCCAGGATGAATAAGGTCGCTATTAAACCACTTACTACAGCCTCGTTCCGCAGGGTCTCTTGAAAAGGACCCTGCGGCGGATGCTTATGTGAAATATAAATATAGCCCACGCAATCTAATTCATGGCATTTCCGCGTTACAATAACACCTCGCTCAGGGTCGTCTGCGACAGGCCCTGCGGAGACAGTTTACTGAAAAGGGATTCCTTCCTTCTTGAGCACTTATAAACGAAGACAGCCTGGGGCGCGAACTCATGGCATCAGAAAGCATAATTTAATAAAGATACCTTTTACAATTAACTACATCTTTACTAATCTGTTTTTGCCCGCTTATGATCATAACCAGTTTATCTTTCAAATCAATAGGTGTCGTCCTTGGACGATAACCAATATGTCCCATCCCTGAATTACCTCCGATTATTACAGGACGGTCTGTTTCTATATATTTTTTTAACGATTCGGCTTCATAGTTTTCGCTGCTGTCTGGCTTACCATCATATTTTACCAGCATACCGGTATAATAGGTCATCTTTCTGCCAATCATCACGTCCCGGTCTAATTTTATCTTCTTGTTATTGTTTGTTCTTTTTACTATTACGGTCAATTTTTGGTTGGGGTACCTGTTTCCGAAGTACAAATACATTTGATCTTTTTTAGAATCAAAATCTACTGCCTGCGCACGAAATATCACCATTTGGCCAATATGATCTTGTATATCTTTAAATGATACCGTATCCTGGGCTAATACATTGAAAGCAGCTATTACTAAAAAGGAAACAAAGCAAATTAATATTTTCATAAGCTAAAATTAAGTGATTTTTTAATAGTTATTTAGCAATGAGTTTAGATTTCAAAAAACTATTAAATTCACATTCGTCATATACAATTATCATGAAAAAAATCGCCCTGCTTGCCCTAATCCTTTTCCCGTTTATAGCCTCTGCTCAAAATCCTGATTCCGCCTGGTTTGTAAATAACTATACCAAAAAAGAGGTGATGATACCCATGCGCGATGGTATTAAGCTGTTTACATCCATTTATATACCTAAAGATCAATCCGAAAAGCACCCGATACTGTTAACGCGTACCCCCTATTCTGTTTCGCCGTATGGTAAGAATTATAAAACCTATTGGCGCAGTTATATGATGCGGTATTGCAGGGAGAATTATATTTTAGTTAACCAGGATATCCGCGGCAAGTATATGAGCGAGGGTAGTTTTGAAGTGGTGCGCCCCTTTAACCCCAATAAAAAGACCGATAAAGATATTGACGAAGCCAGCGATAGCTATGATACCATTGACTGGCTGATCAAAAATATAGATAATAATAACGGTAATGTGGGTGCTATTGGCATTTCATTCCCCGGCTTTTATGCTACCATGATCGCCTTGAGCGGGCACCCGGCTTTGAAGGCGGTTAGTCCGCAGGCACCGGTTACCGACCGCTTTTTTGGCGACGACGACCACCACAACGGTGTAATGATGTTAATGGATGCCTTTGAGTTCCAGGTGGCAGGTGCCTTTGCGGCGCCAAGCAGGACACCTTCAACGCGCGGCATAAGGAGTTTTCGCGTTAATAACCAGGATAACTATGATTATTACTTAAAAATGGGCGCTATGCCTAATTTTACCAAACTAAGCGGCGATACCATGAAGTTTTGGACGGATATGATGAACCACCCTAACCTGGATGCCTGGTGGAAGGCCCGCGATGCCCGTAGCGGCATTAAGGACGTTAAACCCGCAATGCTGATAACCGGCGGCCTGTTTGATGCCGAGGACGGCTATGGTGCATGGAACACATATAAAGCCTTGATTAAGCAGAGCCCTGCAACCAATAGTAAACTTATTATAGGCCCCTGGTATCATGGGCAATGGGCCAGCGCTGATGGCACTCATTTAGGCAATGTGCAATTTGGCAGCAATACCTCGTTGTATTACCAGGACCTTGAAGTGCCATTTTTCAATTATTATTTAAAGGGCAAAGGCGCGGACAATTTAAGCAAGGCGACTATTTTCTTTTCGGGCGAAAATAAATGGCGCACTTTTCCGGCATGGCCGGTGGCTGATGCCAAGCCAACGCCTGTTTATTTGCAGGAAAATGGCAAGTTATCTTTCACCGCCGGGAACAGCAAGCAACCTACATTTGACAGCTATGTGAGCGACCCGGCCAAGCCTGTACCCTACACCGAAAAAGTACACTCCAGGCGCACCCGTGAGTATATGGATGATGACCAGCGCTTTGCCAGCCGCCGCACCGATGTACTGACCTACGATACCGGCATATTAACCGATGATATGACCGTAGCCGGCCCTGTGGTTGCCGACCTGATGGTAAGCCTATCCAACACCGATGCTGATTTTATAGTGAAGCTGATAGATGTATTTCCGGATAATACGCCAATTGATGCTGCTACCAAATACCCGATGGGCGGTTACCAGATGCTGGTGCGCGCCGAAATTATGCGCGGCCGTTTCCGTAACAGCTTTGAAAAACCGGTGCCCTTTATGCCTGGCAAGCCAACCGAAGTAAAATATACCCTGCCCGATGTTGCACATACCTTTAAAAAGGGCCATAAGCTGATGATACAAATACAAAGCACCTGGTTCCCGCTAACCGACCGTAACCCTCAAAAGTTTGTGGAGAATATTAACGAAGCTAAGGACAGCGACTTTGTAAAGGAAACGATTAAGGTTTATCATAACTCGAAAGTGGTGTTGCCGGTGATAAAGTGATGGATGAACAGAAATATATAAAGTTAGAAAACGGGGCTTATTGTAGGCTTTATAAAGACGAAAATGGACGGCCACGTGGCTACATTGAACTTAAGTCGCATAATGCAAAATTATATGCAGGATATATTCTCATAAGAAAAGACTTAGAGTTGATTATCGAGGCTATATCACAATTAAAGTCTAACAATAATAACAAAATTACAAGTCAGAGCCTATCCTTTTTTTCTATTGTTACTTACGCTAAATGCTTTACAAGTAATTCTGGAAGAGGTCCATCTTTGAACTTCAAGGCAGTATTTAAAATAGCTGAAAATGAATTAACTATCGAACATGAAAGAATTTTGAGTCTAAGAAATGATTATGTCGCTCACGCTGGAAATAGTTTTGAAAAATGTGCGATTACCGGAACTATAAACATGGAAATCGGAGGTATGCACTTAGAAGGCAACTTATTATACGTTACAAATATAGGCACATTGGATATTTTTTTAAAACTATGCGAATACGTTAAATTGTATGTTCAAGACAAAATCAAGGATTTTGAAAGTAAAATATTCAAAGATTTTCAAGAACTGTCTTATGAAGGAATAATGGATCAAATAAAATTTCCTAACCTGAATCAATTGTTTGTTTTAGAAAAAGAATTAAGTGACATAGAGTTAGAAAGTTTTGTATTTAAGCCATATAATGGAACTTCATTTTAAAATAGCTAAATTCACATCAAATGCTTAATCAACCCCTCAAAATACCCCGGCGCTTCCAACAACCTACTGCCATACCAGGAAAACATTTCGCCATCAACCAATATAACTTTGGCGTTTGGTAATAAGGCTTTAAATTCATCAATATGCTTTTGCTTAAATGGGTAAGGTTCTGATGAAAGAAAAACCAAATCGGGGTTAGACTTTATCAGCATTTTATTAGTTACTTCGGGGTACCGTTCCAGTTTAAATACATTGGTTAAGCCACACTTTTGCAGCATATTATCAATAAAAGTGTCTTGCCCGGCAACCATATAGGGTTTGCGCCATATCAAGTAGGCAACTTTTAGGTTGAGGGGTTGCAAGTTGAGTTGGGCGAAACGCTGGCTAATTAATTGTGTAAGTTCGTTAGCCTGTTCTTCACGGTTTATCAGTTTGCCCACCTCGGTTATCATATTCAGCGCTTCATCCAGGTTACTTATATCGCTTATCCAAACCGGGCAAACGGTCATTAATTCTTCAATCTGGCTGCGTTCGTTTTCTTCTTTATTGGCGATGATGAGGTCAGGTTTTAACTCTTTTATCAAGTTGATATTTAAATCTTTAGTGCCGCCTACTTTAGTGGTTTGTTTAAATTTATCTGCTGGATGAATGCAGAATTTAGTGATACCAATAATTTCCTCATCCAGGCCTAAATAAAACAGCAACTCGGTTTGTGAGGGTACGACGGAGATTATCCGTTTGGGAGTGGCGGGTAGGTTTATTTCGCGGTAGAGTTGGTCGTGGTAGATGGGCATAAATGATTTGTCATTCTTAATAGCGGCATTGAAAATGGCACCTATGAGCGTCCCTGGTCAAACTTACGAAGTTTTCAAAACTTCGTAAGTTTTATGAACGTTAGCCATTATATATCTGGTATACACCTGTTAACATCCTATTCTCCGCTGACCCTACCAATACATTGGTTATTTTCTTTTCCATCATTAACTGCTCGGCCTGGCTTACGTATTCATCGCCGTCAATAATAATGGGGTTGGCCGTCATGGTTTCGGTTATGGTTAATTTGGTGGTATCGGGGTTACGTAATAATGCGCGGCGCAGGTCGCCGTCGGTAATGATGCCCTGCACGTGTTGGGCATCGCCAACTATTACCATGCCTAATTTACCTTCGGACATACGGAGCAGCAGATCGGTAAATGTAGCATCCGCATTGATAAACGGCAGGTTATCCGTCCGCATCAGGTCTTTTACTTTAATCAGCAATTTGCGTCCCAAACTGCCGCCGGGATGAAAGCGGGCAAAATCCTCCTGCTGAAACTGCCGGGTTTCCATTAAGGCAATTGCCAATGCGTCACCCATCACCAGCGTTGCGGTTGCAGATGAAGTTGGCGCAAGGGCAAGCGGGCAGGCCTCGCGGGTTATGGCTATGTTTAAATGATGGTCGCTATTTTTAGCGATGGTTGAATTAACATTACCTGTTATGCTTATAATGAGGTTTTTATTCCATTTTAAAAACGGGATTACCTTTAACACCTCATCCGTT